>Ga0209445_1000692_pt1 | contig 18782 bp, 19 predicted proteins | sample MarorgKNORR_S2LV_4_FD_188223 | JGI IMG/M metagenome (GOLD analysis project Ga0209445, IMG submission 188223) | Marine microbial communities from the Southern Atlantic Ocean, analyzing organic carbon cycling - NADW_A/KNORR_S2/LV (SPAdes) (version 2) | ecosystem: Environmental > Aquatic > Marine >... | reverse complement strand
CGCCGCGGATCACTTGGGGGGAAGCTGACCATACACGGCGTTCAGGGCCATGTAGCCTATCCGCATCTGGCCGACAACCCGATTCACCGAGCAGCAAATATCGTGACCCGTCTCGACGCGGAAACATGGGACGAAGGTAATGAATTCTTTCCGCCCACGACCTTTCAGGTTTCTAACCTTAACAGCGGTACGGGTGCCAGTAACGTAATCCCAGCACAGGCAACATTAGACTTCAATTTACGGTATTCCCCAGAGTCATCTGTTGAGTCCATTAAAGAGCGTGTCAACGCTCTTTGCCAGCAGGTATGGACTGACTATGAGATCGACTGGTCCAAGCCCAACTTACCTTTTCAAACTCAGTCGGGCGAACTTGTAGACGCCGTATCTGCGGCTATTTATACGGTCACTGGCCTTACGACTGAACTGTCGACCGAAGGGGGCACTTCGGATGGTCGCTTCATTGCACCCACCGGAGCACAGGTCATTGAACTGGGACCGGTGAACCGGACCATTCACCAGATTAATGAGCAGGTGGCTGTCGCTGATCTGGATAAACTTGCCAGTATTTACCAGAAAATTCTGGAAAATCTTTTACTTTGAGTATCGCTAGCCCCCTGGCTGGCAATCATCTGGACCTTAGTCTGGTACGAGCGGTAGCCGATCCGCATGAGACCCTACCAACTCCAACCCCGGCCTCAACATTCGAGTCGCACTGCCGAATACGCCACCAGACTAAACCCCAATTCACTCTGATCCTTTAGCTTCAGCATAAGCCTGCTGTAGCGTCACATCTGTTTGCCCAAACAGCACTTTACGTGACTCGTCGGAGGCGACATTACCAGCGTTAATAGTTTTTGCTTCATCATAGGCACGAACGACACCAGGTCGTTCGCCGATGGTTTGATACCAACGTTTCACTTCTGGAAAGCGACCAATATCAGTTTTGTGCCACTCATAACGATTCACCCACGGATAAACTGCGATATCCGCAATAGAGTATGAACTGGCGATGTAATCTCGGCCGATCAATCGACGGTTCAGCACTGCATAGAGCCTCAGTGTTTCGTCACTGTAGCGTTTTATTGCGTAAGGCACGTCTTCAGGGGCATATCGATTGAAGTGGTGGTTCTGCCCGAGCATCGGGCCAAGACCGCCCATCTGCCACATTAACCATTCAATAGCCTGTACCCGCAATCGTTGATCTGTCGGCAGAAACTGCTTGTATTTCTCCGCCAGGTACAACAGGATCGCACCGGATTCAAACACTGAGATCGACTCTCCACCACCTTCAGGTTCATGATCAACAATGGCAGGTATACGGTTGTTTGGCGATACAGATAAGAATTTCGGATCAAACTGATCTCCCTGACCAATATTGATTGGAAACAATCGATACTCCAGTCCAATTTCCCGCAGCAAAACAGTTATCTTCAATCCATTAGGCGTTGGCCAGTAATAAAGGTCAATCATTGAATCTCCACCAGACAGTTAAGGGAAACAGATGCACACAAAGGCACACTCTGACACAAGCCATCATCGACCGTCATCTTCTCAATGCGGTGCAATGTGGATGAAGACGAACCCGTCCGTTATACTCTGCTCTGAAAACATGTGTGCGGCGGGAGGCGCGGCCTTACGAGTGGCAAAAGAAGAACATATTGAAATGGAGGGCACGGTGCTCGAAACCCTGCCAAACACCCAGTTTCGGGTTGAACTAGATAACGGGCACGTTGTTCATGCCCATATTTCCGGGAAAATGCGAAAAAACTACATTCGAATCCTTCGTGGGGACCGTGTCACTGTCCAACTCACCCCCTATGACCTATCCAAAGGGCGAATAACCTATCGCGCCCGCTGACCCACAGTGCAATCTCATATGGCTCTGGACTGACTCACAGATTCCATACTGACCGATTCGTTAATACGTTACCCAAGTAGCTATGACAACACTCCCGTGGTGGGGATATACCGTAATCGTGCTGGTAACGACCCACCTGACGATCATTTCGGTAACGCTGTTCCTGCACCGTAACCAATCTCATCGTGCGTTTTCACTCCACAAGGTAGTCAGTCATTTCTTTCGCGGCTGGTTGTGGCTAACAACTGGTATTGTCACACAACAGTGGGTCGCAGTTCATCGCAAACATCATGCTACCGTTGAAACAAACGATGACCCTCATAGCCCGCAAATTCTGGGCATTCACCGTGTGTTGTGGCTTGGCCTGCTTGTTTACCGCCGGGCCGCAGCCAACCGCGAAACTCTGAATAAATACGGAAGCGGTACACCAGATGACTGGATCGAAAGAAATATCTATGCGCGATTCCCCAATACTGGTCTCACCCTGCTACTGATCCTGGAACTTCTTGCATTTGGGCCACTTGCCGGAACGTTGGTATGGCTCGCCCAGATGATCTGGATTCCTTTCTGGGCTGCCGGCGTTATTAACGGTCTCGGCCACTTTCTAGGTTATCGAAACTACGAACTGGAGGACGCAAGTCGAAACATCATTCCCTGGGGCATTCTGATCGGAGGAGAGGAACTGCATAACAATCATCATGCATTTGCCGGATCCGCTCGCTTTTCGGCAAATCCCTGGGAAATAGATCTCGGGTGGCTCTACATCAGAATGCTTGAATACCTTGGCCTCGCAACTGCACCCAAGCAACCACCGGTGCTGATTACACGATCAGATGCGACATGCTGCGATATCGAAACAATTCGTGCGTTGATCAGCAACCGATTCGAGATCATGGCTGACTACGCGCGTGAGGTTGTGACTACCGTGTGCCAGGACGAAGCGCGTGCTATCCGAAACATCAGTCGGTCCAAGTTCAGGATATTCCGAGGAGCGTCAAATCTGATTCTACGTGAAAAAACTAGATTGAACTCCCGCGCTCAGGAAAAACTCACTCATGCTCTGACTCTGTCGCCGCGAATCAGCACTGTGTACGAGGCGAAACATCGGCTCCAGGAAATCTGGCAACGTTCCTCAGCGTCGAGTGAGATACTAATTCAGCAGTTGGACAACTGGTGCCGACATGCTGAATCATCAGGTATCGACTCACTCGAGCGATTTGCAGAAAAGCTCAAAGGATACCGACTGCTGCTCGACTGATCCTCCGTTTGAGGCTGGATTGAAAAAAGCCCCGCGAGGAGGGCTTTCGCATGAGTTAAAATAATATTTTACTTGATCTTGCCTTCTTTATAGATCACGTGTTTTCGCACAACCGGATCATATTTCTTGATCTCCATCTTGTCTGGCGTTGTCCGCTTATTTTTCGTCGTCGTATAAAAGTGACCAGTGCCAGCTGATGATGTCAGTCGAATCTTGTCTCTCATGTCTGTTTCTCCCTGAGCCAGATGCCCTCAGTGTACTGTTTTCAAACTCGTTCACCACGAGCGCGAAGGTCTTTCAGCACTGAATCTATGCCCTTCTTGTCGATAATCCGTACTCCCTTATGAGACACCCGGAGCCGTACCCAGTGCTTTTCACTTTCGACCCAAAATCGCCGATCATGAATATTCGGCTTAAAAGTGCGCTTCGTTCGGTTGTTTGCGTGGGAAACATTGTTGCCGGACACTGTCCGCTTCCCTGTAATCTGGCAGACTCTAGCCATTGACCTGTTGCTCTTTTCAAGTATTCAAGGGGGGTGATTTATACCAGAAATCGATTAATTCTGAAAGTCCGGCTAAAAATCAGTCTCTTAAGGCACAGCGGACCATTATCAGCAGATACCTTGTTTCCCGCCCGATCCACAACCGTTAGACTTCCGTTTATGAGCGCTATTGCTGGCACACACATTGTGGTTGGTATTACCGGCGGTATCGCAGCCTACAAAAGCGTGGAACTGACCCGCAGGCTGCGAGATGAGGGTGCCGACGTTCGCGTCGTTGTAACCCCCGCAGGCAAGGCGTTTATCACGCCTCTGACGCTCCAGGCGGCCAGCGGAAATCCAGTACACGATTCCCTGCTTGATTCCCGCGCAGAAGCTGGGATGGGACACATCGAATTAGCCCGGTGGGCGGACCAGATCGTTGTCGCGCCGGCAAGCGCTGACTTCATCGCGCGGTTAGTCACTGGTCTTGCCGACACTCTCCTTAGTACCCTGTGCTTGGCATCGGAAGCACCGATTACCATTGCGCCCGCAATGAATCATGTGATGTGGGAAAAGACAGCTACTCAGCGGAATGTGGACACCCTGCGCACCTGGGGCGTCGCCGTCCTTGATCCAGGAACAGGTCCACAGGCCTGTGGTGAAGTTGGCCCTGGGCGTATGCAGGAGCCAGAACAAATCGTTCAACATCTGGCACAGAGTCGATCTCCCGGTAGTCTTGATGGCATCCAGGTTATGGTGACTGCTGGCCCCACCTGGGAAGCTCTAGACCCGGTACGGGCCTTAACAAATCACAGCTCTGGAAAAATGGGTTACGCAGTGGCAACTGCCGCTCGGATTGCAGGTGCTTCGGTCACACTGATTAGCGGCCCGACTGCATTGACGCCACCAACGGGTGTTAAGGTCGAAAGTGTTGTTTCTGCACAGGAAATGCTGGCCGCTGTTGAATCAAAAATTGATTCAACTGATATCCTGATCTGTGCTGCGGCCGTAGCAGATTATCGCCCTGCGGATATCATGACCCAGAAAATGAAAAAGGACGCGCCTGAGATAACGATCAAGCTCGTTCGTAACACCGATATACTTGCCTCAATGGCCGCTCGATCGTCACCACCCTTCATTGTCGGTTTCGCAGCTGAAACGGAAAGAGCCATCGATAACGCTCGCGATAAACTCAAACGTAAGAAAGTCGACCTAATGGTTGCAAACCTTGTAGAAAGCAAAGACAAGCCATTCGGGAGCGATCGAAACGCCCTTGTTCTTGTTGATCGGAATACAGAAACCGACCTGGGTCAGGATACTAAAGTCAAACTGGCAACAAAATTGATCGACGAAATTGCGAAACGTTTTCATGCAAAAGATCCAGCTGAAAGTACTTGATTCTCGCCTTGCTGAGACGTTCGGGTTGCCTGCCTACGCGACAGACGGTTCGGCTGCTATGGATATCAGGGCCTGTCTTGAAGAAACCCTAACCGTGAAACCCGATGGCTGCGAACTGATACCAACGGGCCTAGCCGTTCACATCGCTGACCCTGATATCTGTGCAATACTGCTGCCCCGTTCCGGTCTGGGTCATAAACACGGCATCGTTCTGGGTAATCTGGTGGGATTGATCGACAGCGATTACCAGGGTGAAGTCAAAGTGTCTTGCTGGAATCGTGGTTCATCGGATTTCCGGATCGAACCGGGGGATCGAATTGCCCAGATGGCGTTCCTACCTATCGTGAAAGTCGATTTCGACGTCGTTGATTCCTTTGAGAAAAGTGATCGACACCACGGAGGCTTCGGGCATACTGGAACCGCCTGATTACAGATCTCACGATATGCCGGACAGTTCGGATTCGACTGTACAGGCACTGTAACCGTAACCAGCCGATCCTCCAACCAGGTCACTAGAACTGAAGATGGCTAAAGCCACTTTTGATGTTGTCGTCATCGGTGCCGGACCCGCCGGCTATGTTTGCGCGATACGCTGTGCGCAACTCGGCTTACGCACAGCGTGCGTTGATCAACGGATAAATAATGCGGGCGAACCCGCACCTGGCGGTACTTGCCTAAATGTGGGTTGCATTCCATCAAAAGCACTGCTGGACAGCTCGTTGCATGTTGAACAATTGCACCAGAATTTTACCGAGCACGGTATTTTTGTTGACACCGTAGAGCTGGACATTCCACAGATGATGGAACGAAAAGACAGAATCGTTGCTGAACTGACAGATGGAATCAGCACGCTTTTTAAGGCCAACGGCGTGACTGCTATTCACGGATACGGCAGGCTTCTACCCGAACACCGTGTCGAAGTCACACCAGTAACAGGCGGCCAAACGCCCGACATTCTAAGCAGCAAACACGTAGTCATCGCGACAGGTTCTGAGCCGATGACCCTACCCGGTCTATCCTTTGACGGTGACCACATTATTGATTCTTCTGCTGCTTTGTCACTTCTCTCAGTTCCCGAGGCACTGGGTATTATCGGTGCCGGTGTTGTCGGACTGGAACTCGGTAGTGTGTGGCGCCGACTGGGTGCAACGGTGACGATCCTCGAGGCGACAAAGACTTTGCTACCCGCAGCTGACCCACAGATCGGGCGAGAAGCCCAGCGTCAGTTCAAAAAACAAAATCTTAATGTTCAACTGGATTGTAGAGTGACAGGTGCGACCGTAATGAACAATGGTTGCGAGGTAACCTATCTTCAAGGGGAGCGGGAACAGAAACTTACAGTTGACAAACTGATCGTCGCGATAGGCCGCCAGCCACACACGGACGGACTTTTCGACCCGACGACTGGCCTGACCCTCGATAGTCACGGTTTTATCGAAGTCGATGAAAACTGCCTGACAGGTGACCACAAGGTCTGGGCGATCGGCGACTCAGTTCGCGGCCCCATGCTGGCCCACAAGGCCTCTGCAGAAGGCGTGGCTGTGGCAGAGCAAATTGCAACTGGCCAAGGCTACGTTGATCGCAATGGGATTCCCTGGATCATCTACACCGATCCGGAAATAGCCTGGGTGGGCTTAACCGAACTCGAGCTCAAACAAGCCGAACGGCCCTATTCGACTGGATCGTTCCCGTTCGCGGCAACCGGACGCGCCAAAGCCCATGGCAATACCGAGGGTTTCGTTAAGATTCTCTCGGATAGCGCTACTGACCAGATTCTGGGAATACATATGATTGGTTCACATATTTCTGAATTGATAGCCGAAGCAGTGCTTGCGATAAAGTCGAGGATTACAGCCACTGACCTGTCAAAAACCATACATGCGCACCCAACCCTATCAGAAGCGATCCACGAAGCCGCCCTGGCGACACACGGCCGCGCGATACATATCACGAATCGTTAAATTGATGGGTTCACACCACCACAACCGAACCGTCTGAACGCGGATCGCTGGCACCTTCTATCAATCCGTCGGGGTGTAACACAATTGCACCCGCATGCCCCATGATATCGTCGTAAGGGCCGATCACCTCCAACTCATGACCAACAGACGACAGTCGATCAAGAACCTCGGCCGGAAATCTGTTTTCTATACGGACATTTGTGACCTCACTACCCCAGGTCCTCCCCAGAAGCCAACGCGGGGCGCTGATGGCTTGCTGAATACCCTGCCCATACCATACATAACGAGACAGAATCATCGCTTGGGTCTGGGGTTGTCCATCCCCGCCCATTGTCCCATAGGCCACAACACGGCCGTCAGGCAGATGTGCAAGTGCCGGTTGAATTGTGTGAAACGGGCGCCGGAAGGGCTTCAGACAGTTGTGATGACCGGAATCCAATGAAAAACTCGACCCTCGGTTTTGCCAGGTGATGCCTGTCTGTGGGAGCACAACGCCGGAACCAAATTCCCAATAAAGACTCTGGATAAAACTGACTACCCGACCCTCAGTATCGGCAGCTCCTAACCAGACGGTATCGCCGCCGTCCTCTTTGGCGGGCCATGGAGCAGCCTGATCCCAGTTTACTGTTGCAGCGTTACGATCAAGCAAATCATCAGACAGCAATTGGCCAGGGTGGACAGTCATGTGCTCAGGATCTGTCAGATAGCGATCCCGGTAAATGAACGCTCTTTTTGTCGATTCCAGTAAACCGTGTATATATTCAAAACGATCTGCATACTCAACACCCAGCCTTGAAAACATGCCTAGCAGCATCAACGATGATATGCCCTGGGTCGGTGGTGGCATATTGAATAACACGGTCTCACCCAGGCTCAGTTGCAAAGGGTCTACTTGAATGGGTTGATGCCGATTAAGATCTGCCCCCCGAAGCGGGCTACCCACGCGTTCCAGGTCTTCAGCAATATCGTGCGCCAGCTCGCCTGTATAAAAGTCATTGAAGCCCCTGGCCGCAAGCCGCTCAAGCGTTAGCGCCAGTTGTGGCTGGAAAAACCTTTCTCCAGGACGAAGGGTCGAGTCAGTGGGTATAAATAGATTGCTGTAACCTTCAACAGATTCCAACTCGCTCCGCTTAAGGCGTGCATTTCTCGCCAGCGTATCCGTTACCGAAAATCCAGTTCTGGCATAGTAAATGGCATCCTCGAACAAGCGCGTCAATGGCAGTTTCCCGCCACAGTGCCTGCTACTCCACTCATAGGCCTTTCCCCAGCCTGATACGGCACCGGCAACTGTCGACGCAGCGTTGGGCCCGCGAGTGGGCATGTGCTCATATCCTGACTCACGATACCACTGAGCATCAGCAAGCTCCGCAGCAGCACCACAAGCATCAAAACCAACTGGTTTAATTCCTCGACCCGGGTGTATAAGCCAAAAATTGTCACCCCCCAACCCATTCATGTGCGGGTAAACCACAGCGATGCAAGCCGCAGCTGCAATCATCGCTTCGATTGCGTTACCGCCATCGGTCAGCACCCGTCCGCCCGCCTGTGCGGCCAGGTGGTGAGGCGCTGTCACTGCACCGCCAAATCCAGAATAACCTTGTTCAATAATCATGTTGGAAATAGCTAACCACGTGAATAACGCCAAGAATCACAGAACCAACCGCGCAATTCAATCAATTCCGCTCTGTTTTCAGCTCAAATAGTGCCTGCTTGTTGCCAATCATCTCGGATCCTGGATTCATTGACAGGGTAATGTTATAATCATCCGTTGCTCTAGAGCGCGATATGTTTTAGCTTACAAATACATCTTTCGGCTAGCAAAGAGACTTCCCTGCAGTAGCCGACAGACATTAATCAGTCCTAAACTTAAACAACTCAAGGTCAGAAATGGCGGAAATAAAGACAATACACAGGAAAGGCGAAGCACCCATAGTGCTCGATCTCGAAAATTTTGCCCACCTCGAATATGGAATGATCGAAATCGAGAAAGCCGACCTGCCCAGCGGGGGCTCCAACGGTCGTTGCTACAAGTATACCGTCGCTAATTCAGTATCCACGGTTACCGGCTACCGACAGGGCACCAAGAAAGAGGTATCGAGTTATGTCTCAACCCTGATTACTGATCTGAACATTCGCACCATCCCTAAGAAGAAACTCTGATCATCGCTCTGTTATTGTTACAGGATCTGGGTTATCCCACTAAGGCATTCTTTCGTAAAAAAATCTAGCATCCTCAGTGGGACATTCGGTGTCGGTACGCCCAGAAAGCCGCCACAAATACCAAGCAATAAAGTTAGCCGTCGTGAGTTCATGCTCACTGTACGGCCCTGGTGAATAGCGACTTGAATTCACACCTTTTTGATTATTACTAATGATCTTTGTATCTTGGATCGTGGTCACGTCCCACATCCATTTCAGATGCTCGAGATCATAGTCAACGCCTTCTTTCGCATCGTCACGTACCAACCAGGACACCACAACCTCCGTAAATTCTGGAGACTTCGGTGTAAATCGAAAGGTGGTTGCATGATCATTTGTGACATACAAATATGAAAGTGCCCCCATAAAAGAGGCGGTTTCAGCACCGTCGTACTCCTCAAACTGACCCAGTAATGGACCTGCCGGACTGCCGTCACGGGTCAATGTCTTATAACCGTCCTGTATGGGAAGCCGCCAAACCTGGTGAGGTTGAGTAGGCAATGGAAAACTTTCCATACCGGATTTTCGACCCTTACTCCTCGCGACTTCCGCGAACCGCTCGGTCATTGCCTGATAGGCTTCGGAACCACGTTCACCCGCACGGACATAGTCATTTACCTGTGTGTATTGCGGATGAGATGGCAGGCAGTGATAGCATTCACGAAAATTTTCCACTACCAGCTTCCAGTTCGCATGGGTCGGATAGACCTCCCGATGAACAACCTTGGTCTGCGCTAAATCATGGGGCTTAAGATAGGGCAACAGGTTGCGCCTGATCTGATTAAATTCTGCATTATCCCGGGACGCGAGGCTAATGAAAACAAGACCTTCCAGAACTTCAACCTGACAGCGATGCAGTCCGTGCTGAGACTGCTCGAAGTCATCCGCCATATGTCGCGCCGAAATCAAATTACCCTCAAGATCATAGGCCCACGCATGATAAGGACAAACAAATCTGCGGGTGTTACCGCTCTTTTTCAAACAAACCTGGGATCCTCGGTGACGACAGACGTTAAAAAACGCGCGTAATTGTCGATCGGAGCCGCGAACGATAATGATGGACTCTTCACCAATCTCATAAGTAACAAAATCACCCGGTTCCGGCAATTCTGACTCGTGTTCTACGTACAACCACTGAGGAGACAAGAGCTGCTGAAACTCCAACTGATAGATCTCTGAACTTCGATAAAACACCTGCTCCAGCGTGCAGCCGGATTTCTGGCGCCTAATCAACACATCAATATCTGATTGAAGCATGGCGGAGCTTTTGTTTGCAGTTGAATTCAACGAAACACCTGGCTATCGGTGTGACAGGCACAGGTCCAAAGCCTTATCAATTATAGTTTGTCCCCGTTTGGGCCAATCAGTTCGTGCTCGAAATGATTGAGTTCATCAGCAGTCGTGGCATCGGGCTCATGCCGACCTGCGCGATTGAACCAGTAGCGGGCATTAGAGAGGTCACCTTCTTCCTGGTGAATCACACCATGGAGCCACGCAGACAGCCGACTGTTGTCCTGCTGAACAATTTTGTGAGCGTCATCCCACTTACCTTCGCGGCAGAGTGCCAGTGCGGCTATTAACAAATTACCCTCACCCAAAATCTATCCTTGTTGCTCTATCAAAGCGAACCTGACGTCTCATTGAGTTAACCCAAACAATGTTATCTTAGTCCAAGTCTTAATCTCGATCCATTGATTCCCGGCAGTGGGTGGAGAAAATACGATCAACATGCTAAGTTGAGTCCCATGCGAATCCAGGCAATTGACACATTCGAGCCAGTCGACTTCGACCACCTTAATAAACGCAAAGAATGACTACCCTGCAGCCCTTTATTGGCCTTGTCCAGGGTGATGCCTGTGGTATTGGACCGGAACTGCTGTCTAAACTGCTACAGAAACTAAAAGCTGCTGAGCGAAACCGGGTTCTCGTGATCTCAGATCAGCGAATTATGACTGCCGGAAATGCAGTAACCGGCCAGGAAACCCCTTGTAAGCGACTGAGCGAACCCACTGAGATTGATCGAGAGTGTGGTCAACCGCAGTTGCTGGATGTCCGTTGCCTCGATCCGGCCAGCATCGTTCCGGGCACGGTCTCCGTGGACGCCGGCCGTGCTGTATTGGAAACATTCGGTCTCGCTATTGATCTCGCACAAAGTGGCGTCATTGAAGGGATCTGTTTTATGCCATTCAACAAGGCTGCAATGCATCTTGCCGGAATCGGTGTCGCCGACGAACTAACCTGGGCAAAAGAGCGACTCGGTGTTAGTGGCCGGGCCAGCGAATTCAATGTAATCAGCGGCATGTGGAACGCCAGAGTAACGTCACATATCCCACTGAAAGACGTGGCTGAAACACTCAACATCGACGTCATTGTCGAAGCTATTGTCCTCGCAAACCAGACACTCACCCGAGCCGGCTACAACAACCCTCGGATCGCCGTCGCGGCGCTCAATCCCCACGCTGGTGACGGCGGTGCTATCGGCACAGAGGAGATCGACATTATCGCGCCTGCCGTTGCAAAAGCTAAGCTACAGAATATCAAGGTCGATGGGCCATTTCCCAGTGATACCCTCTATCTCAAGGTTCGAGACGGTCAGTTCGACTGTGCAGTGAGCATGTATCATGACCAGGGACAGATCGCAATCAAACTCCTCGGTTTTGATCAGGGCGTGTCGGTGCTGGCCGGCCTGCCAATGCCGATTGCCACGCCGGCTCACGGCACCGCTTTTGATATTGTAGGGACAAACAATGCCAACGTAAGTGCCGCACTGAATGCTTTTCGCATGGTGACTGCCATGGCGCAGGAGCGCAATCATCGCCACGCCTGATCGGGTTCAAGTTACGATGTAGTTCTACACTCTTGCGTACCGTCAGCCAGAACCATAACTAAGTAAGATAATTACTAATTAGATGTCGGGATACTGTTACTTCAAAATAGTCGGTTAGCTCGTTGCAATAATCCTGTTGAATTATTGATGAAGACGAATGTCCCGCAGCTCGGAAGCTAAAGCGGCTGACAAGCTTACCTATGTACTGGGGCTCGGTTTTGAGGGAGGTAGTACCGGTGGTGGTTCCCCAATATCGCAACCGTGCCGTTTACGCTGAAACCTTTTACGATCGGCGACTGGAAAACCAGTTCGCGATAGGGGTACTGAACAGTCCGAGGAACGCGAGCAAAAGGAACAGCGCCGCTAGCGGCTGGGTCAGAATCTGCCACCATTCGCCGTCGAACATTTTCAGTGAGTTCTGAAAGTTAGTCTCGACCATCTCACCGAGAATCAGTCCAACTGCAATTGGTGCAACCGCGAAGCCATGACGCCGAGCTAAGAAACCGATGACCCCAAATATCAGGGCAATCCAGACGTCGAGGAGTGAGGAGCTGAGCGCATAGGCTCCAATTACAGCGAGTGCGAAGACAACAGGCCAGAGCATTTGCAGGGGAACCAGGGAAATGCGTGCAAACAACTTCGAGGCATAGAGTCCCATGGCCATAAACATCAGGTTGGCCAGTAGCATCGCACCGAAAATCTGGTAGACCTTGTCGACCTGTTCAGTAAACAGGTAAGGGCCAGGGCGCAGACCGTGCACCATCAGACCGACCAGGATGACTGCCGTCGTCCCGCTACCAGGGATGCCGAGCACCATGGTTGGCACCATGGCTCCCCCGGTCGCAGCGTTGTTGGCGGCCTCAGCGCCAGCGATTCCTTCGATCGCACCCTTTCCGAACTCTTCCTTGTTCTTTGACCACCTGCGCGCCTCAGCGTAACCGATCATTGAGGCCACAGTTGCCCCTTCGGCCGGAAGGATACCGATGAACGTGCCGATCCCGCAGGAGCGGAGCACAGTCTTCCAGATCCGCTTGTAGTCTTCTCGAGAGGGCAATTTAACCGCCTTCAAACCAACTTTGTCGACGAGTCGATTAACCCGACTCGACTGAATCAGCAATTCCGACATCGCGAATAGTCCGATAAAAACCGGCACGAAGGACAATCCCTCATAAAGCGCGTAATTACCGAACATGAACCGTTCAATTCCGGTGGTGGGTTCGGCGCCTATCGTCGCGAGCCACACTCCAAAGACACCACCGATTAGATTCCGCACGGTACCGCCGGCACTGATCGAGGCAAGCATCGAGAGGCCGAATAGAGCTAGAGCAAAATATTCTGGTGGTCGAAACTCATAGGCGACCCGCGCCAGCATTGGAGCCGCAATACAGAGCACGATAATCGAGAACACGCCCCCGATCGTGCTCGATACCACGGCGATCCCCAGCGCTCGGCCCGCTTCTCCTCGTTGCGCAAGAGGATAGCCGTCGAACGTTGTTGCAGCAGCAGCGGATGTCCCAGGGGTGTTGATCAAGATCGCGGTTATAGAACCAGCGAAGGTAGCCGATACGTAAATTGTCGCCAGCACAGCAATTGCATGAACTGGCTCCATGGTCAGCGTAAACGGCAGCAGTAGCGCGGCACCGGTCGTCGCGCCGAGACCAGGCAGTACACCGATGACCACACCCATAATCGTGGTAATCAGTATCAAAAGGATGAGGTACGGATCCAAAACAACCGATCCCATCGCTTGTAGGGCTTCGACCATGGACTGCCGATTACCCGTAATACCAGTTGGTGAATAAACCGCGCGGAAAACGAACCCTTAGAACCAGATCAAACAGAAAAAAAATAGTGACCGGTGTGCCGAGTGCTAGCGTCCCTGCGACAAGAATCCGCCGCTCACCCCACAACAGGCACATAGCAAACATGACCACTGCGATCCCTATCATCATATCGACATAGACTGTAATTGGGAAAAACACCACGAACAGTACAATCGAACCCCAGGTCTGGGGGCCTTCCCACTGGATTTCGCCGGGAAGCTCTTTCCGGTACTGAAAAGCAAGAAGAGCCGCCAGAATCAGGTTGATCACCATTAGGAGGATGGGGAAAACACGCGGTTGCAGACTATCCCCGACAATCATCGGGGGTGACAGTTCGAGTTGGACAGCAGCACAAATCACTGCGATGGAAAAGGCCGCAATGACCCCAGGGATGATTAGAAACCGCATGTCAGGCGAGGAACGGTGCTTCCCAAAGAAAGCACCGTCTCCTTGAGTTGCAAACGATTCTACTTAAGCCCCATTTCCTCAAGCGCCGGACCGAACTCGCCGACCATAGACTTGATCTGCTCGCCCCATGCGCCGGAGGCCAGTGGAGAAGTCTCGTCGAGGCCAGAATTCTTAAGATAAGCCTGATACAAGGAATGCTTCATTGCTTTCATCAAGCCTTTTTCGAGCTCGTCGCGCCGCGCCGGGTCGACACCGGCGTGAGTCACGAAGCCACGCGTGGTCGAAAGCACCAGGTCGATGCCCATCGATTTCGCGGTCTTTGCCTTCGGAATTGGTGCCATACCGGCGTTGGCTAGAATCACCAGCGGACAGATGTCACCAGCCTCGACCGGGGCCGCTGCCTCGGAAAGATTAAGCGTTCCGACATCAACTGAGCCCGCGACCAGCTGCGTCGCCAGTTCTCCACCACCTTTAAAGGGGATGTAGGTTGGCATTGGCACACCGAGGCGTTTTGCCCAAAGGAACACGGTGATGTGATCGATCGTTCCACTCTGGGTGCCACCGAACTTCAGCTTGTCGCCCTCCTTCATGCCCGCGACGAAATCCTCGGGCGTCTTGTAGGGGCTGGTCTTACAGTTAACCATCAGGATCTGCGGATCATTGGTGCCGCGGGCAATCGGAGCCATGTCTTCGACTTTGAGTTTGGTTTTACCTTTGCCCATGGTAATCGCATGACCTACTGTGAAGGTCATAATCGTGTTGCCATCGGCCGGCCGGGTCATAAAGTAGTTCATTGCCAGGGCTCCGCCACCACCACGCTTGTTCACCACGACCATGTCTTGTTTAAGCGTCCGGCGACCTCGCAGCATCATCATCCGCGAGTTAACATCGGTACCTCCACCGGCTCCAGCATGAGTGATGACTTCGATGGCGGGCTTGCTGTCGGCTTTGACTGCGACACTTGTCAACGCCACCAAAGCAAGACCGGCAGTTATAACGGTTAAAAATCTAAAGCTCTTTTGTATCGGAAAAATATTCATAATGACTCCTCCCATAATCCTCATTTTAAGAAAGATATAAACTGATAAACTACAAACTGAGGCTACCATGAGTTATATGAAATTGGAATGCCGAAACTAGGCCCAAACGAAATGAGTGGTATATCAGTTTGATAGCGTCAATCTCCCTCAACACTTAGTTTGATCTTATGGAAACGTGACAATGCAAACCAATCTGAAAAAACGAATTGGGGTCGATGTCGGCCGGAGAGCTAAGTTGGAAGACGGCTTAGCATGGGCCGCCGTAAACGAAGTTTTTTATATCGACATTCAACTCGATAGTGGCGCGAATGCCATTGAGACCTTTGACGAAGCGCGCTGCGAATCTGTGAAGGAGATATGCCAGAGCCACAACATTCATCTCGGACTGCACACTCTTTCTGGGGTTAACATGGCGGAATACAGTAATTTCTTTCGGCAAGCCGCCGACGAATACCTCCGTGCCTACATTGACATGGCGACTCGTCTTGACGCCGAATGGATCGTTGTTCACGCCGGATTCCATTTTACTGCCGACTATAAGCAACGGAAGCAAGCAAGCCTCGAACGACTGCAACGCGCCTCGTCCTATGCCGAGGATAAAGGGGTCCATTTGCTGCTCGAGAATATGAACCGGGAGCCAGAAGATGCGGAAGTGAATTACCTCGGTTACACGCTGGAGGAATGCTCGTTCTATTTTGAAAACCTGAATTCAGCCAATCTACATTGGACCTTCACAATCAACCACGCGACATTGGTACCGGAAGGTATTGATGGATTTCTAGATACCTTTGGAATCGACCGGCTGCGTGAGGTTCGCGTTGCCGACAACTTAGGAGACAAAGAGCATCACATGTTCCCCGGTGAAGGTAGTATCGATTTCCGGGCTTTGTTTTCACGTTTGGAAGGCATGGGGTATACCGGCCACTACACCAATGGATTCGGAACATTAGACGATATGATCCGCGGCAGGGACTATCTGGTAGCCGAAGCAAAGGCAGCTGGTGTGCCATCGGCACAATAAAGTGACTCGATGGTCCAAAAGTTACACGGCCCTGATTGAAATTTTCTACTAATGGTTGGGCGAAGAAGAAACCGACATAGCGTGATCTCTACCGCTGTTTGCACTATTCGATGACACCGTTGTCGACTGTCGCTAGAGACTAAATCTAGTTCAAGACAAAATTTCTTGTCGACTCACCGATATCTTGACTGTTGAAATTCAGTTTCTCCAGTTGAACGCTCAATTCATCTTTCCCGTGAGATTCGATGAACTGACCGATCTCTTGGTCTCTTTCTTCCTGCCGATTGAGCGCCCCAAAGCTTGCTATTTTCAATAGCCACGTATTCGGTCTGATCTTCCTAATCTTGTCGGAGAATTCAATACAGGCGTCATAGTCACCCAGGTTATAGGACCCCCAAATGAAGTCGTCAATCAGTTGCTGGCTCAGAGGATCAAGCTCTTGTGCTTTACGGAGTAATTCGACTCCACGGTGTAAAGTACACCCTGACAACGATTCGCTGCAACTCGCCATTCAAAAATGATGCGCCCGAAGAGGTTCGAACCCCTGACCTCTACCTCCGGAGGGCGAGCAAGCCAACTGTTAAGTTGCTGATTATAGGCGTTTAGCCAATTCCTCTTCCCGTGGTGCCTCTCATAGGCCACACAGGAGAGACAACATGGCAACCATCAAACGCCGCAGTGGCAAATACCAAGTCGCTATCCGTCGAAACGGATACCCCCCGGTCTACAAGACCTTTACCTCGCTGAGCATCGCCAGAAAGTGGATCATGGTGACCGACGCCGACATGGAACGTCAGCTATTTCAAGCTACGTCCAATGTCACGGTCAACGAGATTCTTAATCGCTATGCACAACAAATACTACTTGCACTGACAGTAATCATCATCTTGCCGGATGGGGTAGTGGTATCTATGCCTTGTTGAGCCGCCTACCACTAAAAAGAAAAGGTATTCAGCAAGAAAATAAAGAGTAGTATCACGGCTCCAATCCCATCTACTCAACTGACAGAGGGATTTCGATCCACCTTTATATGCCGATACAGGAGGCAACTCAAGTGAAGAAAGAAGTAATTAAACCGATGGTGCAAGGAATAGTAATTGGGGCAATTGTGATAGTGATTGTCATGTTCTGGACAGGATGGGCTGTGACAAGTGGTGCTGCCGCAGCCAGTGCTGAGGACATGGTGAAAGAAGCTGTCGTAGAAAACCTTGCGCCGATCTGTGTCGATCAATATCTCCGGGATCCCAACAAGCTGGAGCGATTCGCGGAGCTGAAAAAGAAAAGCTCTTACCAAAGGGATGATTATGTTAATGAAATAGGCTGGGCGACAATGCCAGGTGCTGAATCCCCTGTTCGTGGGGTTGCCGATGCATGCGCCAAGCGGATTATGGAACTCGCGGGATAAGCATGCCTTTCCAAATCGTAAACTACTTTAAAGAGATCAGGTCCCTACCGCCTCTTCAACCTTAGCATCAGCGCAGAGTTAGCAGGCAGTTGGGAATAGAGGAGCATGAGGGTTACCTCGTTATGGTTCTAATGGTTGATTGACACTTTCATCAGAACCGGTAACGCTCGCTTTTTCATACCCAGTGTAAAATTAAGTCGGAACTACTACAGTTTAGCTGATGGCGAGGTTGTCTGATGCCCAAACCAATGGAGTGGCCACGCATCGGATGCCAGTGTAGTGGATATATCTAGAGCTGCGGGTCACAAGAACCTGAAGACCACCATGGGGTACGTTCATACTGCCGACGATAGGCTACATCAAACAGTAGCGAACATGCCTACAATAGGTACGTTAAGGAAAGACAGAACGGACAGGTGAATCAGAAATGCCTATAAAAACTGGCTCCCCGGGCAAGACTCGAACTTGCGACATATGGATTAACAGTCCACCGTTCTACCAACTGAACTACCGGGGATCCGGATAGCGAATGCTACTGTTCGGTCGGTCGACGGTCAAGAGAAACTGCCATAACTGGTACTTAAATTTGCTTCTGTATGCACTCCAGACCTGTTCCTGTAGATGTTCGTGCGCGTCCCGTACGGTAGACGATCACCAATAGTGGCGGAACTTTGGAGCCGGCAGTACAGATTTTGAATGTACCGTTGGGCCAGGCGCTGCCATCGTTTTTATAGAAAAGATAACCCGGCTTTCGAAAGCGTACAGAGATACTATTGTTCAAGGGCAGAGTACGTACCAGCAATAACTCGCTGGGATCCAGTTGCCCATTGTGGTTTTGATCAGAAAAAACCGACCATCCTTGACTCCAGTCGGTATTCGACCGGCAACGATCTGAGTTTTGACCCGGACAGAGGTATAGTCTGGTACTGTTTGAGAGTGCTTCGGTCCGTGCCCAATTAAGATCTGTAATAAGCAATCGTGTTGTTGCATTCCGCTTCGTTCGATCTGAAAGCGCTTGAAAACCGGGCATGGCCAATTGGACAAGGACACCAATAATCAAACAAGCGACAAGCAGTTCAATCAAACTTACACCGGTTTGTCGG
>Ga0209445_1000688_pt1 | contig 18849 bp, 17 predicted proteins | sample MarorgKNORR_S2LV_4_FD_188223 | JGI IMG/M metagenome (GOLD analysis project Ga0209445, IMG submission 188223) | Marine microbial communities from the Southern Atlantic Ocean, analyzing organic carbon cycling - NADW_A/KNORR_S2/LV (SPAdes) (version 2) | ecosystem: Environmental > Aquatic > Marine >... | reverse complement strand
ACGCCCCACCCATGACTTTGCAACATCGTGCGTAGTCTGGCATGTTGCCGCCGAAGGGAAGTTGAGTTAGAGTCTAATCATCCCTCTGTTCCGGAGGGCCGCGCCGGGCCTAGTGCCCATCTGCTCCTCTCGGGAACTGAGATTATCCCAAGATTCGGTCGAGGTGTTAACCGTGACTTTAACGACAGTTCTGGTGATGATTGACGGGTTCGACCCGGAATACGTGGAAAGCAGCCCAATGTCGAATCTTCGGCAACTGGCTAAGCAGGGTTTTATTACCGAAGCCAAGGCTATGATGCCCACAGTCACCAACGTGAACAATGTGTCGCTGGTGACCTCCAGCTATCCGGAATCCCACGGAATCACCTCCAACTATTGGCGAAATCGGGAGGATGGCAAAGAGTACTACATGGAGTCTGGCGAGTTCATTCTAGCCGAGAGCATGTTCCAGAGGGCCACTAAGCAAGGCGCCCGGTCTCTCTTGGTCACCGCTAAGGACAAGCTACGAAAGCTTTTGGGAGAGGGGACGACCCTGAGTGTATCCTCGGAGCAGCCACCCCAGTGGGTGGTGGATGGTGTGGGTGAGCCCCCGCCGATATACTCCATCGAAGTTAATGAATGGGTCATCGACGCCGGCCGCTACATCCTAAGCCAAGAACATTACGATCTGGTATATCTGACCACGACAGATTACGCCATGCACACATACGCTCCGGAAGAGCCGGAGTCCGCCAGGCACATCGAACTGTTGGACGGCGCTATAGGGCGTCTGATGGATAGTTTGCCGGACGTCCAGTTCTTGCTAACCGCCGACCATGGCATGTCCTCCAAGGGCCGTATGATCCACCTCCCTGGGGAGCTGGCCAGCCAGGGGATCCAGGCGCAAGCGGTCCCTATCATTAAAGACCTGTACACTGTCCACCACTCCAACCTGGGCGGTTGCATCTACTTGTATCTTCAGGAAAGCGATCGGGAAAAAGCGTTGGAGGTCCTACGCGGTATCGACGGCATCGATGAAGCGCTTCCCCGTGCGGAAGCGGCGGAGAAGTTTCATCTAATGTCCGGCCGTATCGGGGACCTGATGGTATTGGGCGCGCCGGACGTGGTTTTCGGGGACCCCCAGGAGGTTACCATGCCGCCAACGCTACGCTCCCACGGTTCGCTGCACGAAGAGCGTGTACCCATCATCGGCTACGGCGGCGACTTCGACGGATTCGAATTCAAGGAAAACAAGGACCTGGGCCGTTTCGTCTTCGAGCGGGTGCTCGCATCGAGTCCAGTGCGATAATGGGACCCATCGGTGTTCTAGCGCCCGCGACCACCGCCAATCTGGGGCCGGGGTTCGACTGCCTAGGCATGGCCCTTGACCTGTGGAACCGGATCGATGTTACCTCCGGCACGTCCAACGATGAGAACGGACCTGTGGTGGAGATCAGTGGGGAGGGCGCTGGCGAGCTGGGAACCGGTGATGACAACCTGGTCCACCGGGCGATGGCCTTCCTTTTCAATGAGGCGGACCGGGAAATGCCGCCGGTGCGGATACGCTGCCACAACGAGATACCCTTGGCCCGAGGGTTGGGCAGCAGCGCCGCCGCCATATCGGGTGGATTAGTTGCCGCGAACGAGATGTGCTCCCAACCCTTTAATCCCAACGAATTGTTGGAGATGGCAGCGACTATCGAAGGACACCCGGACAACGTAGCGGCATCGGTGCTGGGCGGATTGCAACTTGTGGTCAAGGACGGGCAACAGCTGTTCACCGCGTCCATAAACTTTCCGCCTGATCTCCATGCCGTTTTGTTCATACCGGAAAATAGGATCGCTACGTCCGATGCCAGGTCCGTGTTAAAGACGGAAGTGACCCTGGAAGACGCCGTATTCAACATGGGGCGGGCGGCCCTCCTGGTGGCTGGGATGACCACCAACCACCCGGAGTATCTGGGAGTGGCTACACAGGACCGGTTACACCAACCCTACCGGCAACCTTTATTCCCAGCTATGAAGCTGCTGTTTAAAGCAGCGGCGGATGCCGGCGCTTTGGGAGTGTTTCTCTCAGGCAGCGGCTCAACCGTCCTCGCTTTCACCCAAGGTAGAGAGATGACGGTGGCCTATGAAATGGCCGAAGCCGCTAAACAAGCCGGCGTACCGGGCCGGTTGGAAATAACTCAGCCCACCATCAAGGGCGCCCATTTGGTGGGCCAAGCCTAGACTGGTGGCATGTAACTCCCGACGCATCTTGAAAGCCGGCCTGAGTAACGGAGAATCTTAAAGCTTGTCGTTGATCGTGCAAAAATATGGAGGAAGTTCTGTCGCCGACGCCAGCAAGATTTTGAACGTCGCCGGTCGAATAGGCGCTACTAAGGACTCTGGCAAGCAAGTGGTCGCCGTGGTGTCGGCCATGGGTGACACTACCGACGAACTGATTGGACTCGCCCAGACGATAACCCCCCAGCCGGACCCCAGGGAGCTGGACTTGCTTCTCTCCACCGGGGAACTGGTATCCTGTACTTTGTTGACCATGGCCTTACGGACTCTTGGTTATCAGGCTATCAGTCTCAGTGGGGTCCAAGCCGGTATACGCACCGACACCACCTACGGCAAAGCCAGGATCCATCGTGTTGAGACGGAGCGAGTACGGCAGGAGCTAGAGCTTGGACGGCTTATCGTGGTCGCCGGGTTCCAAGGCGCCACGGAGGACCTGGACGTGACCACTCTGGGCCGGGGCGGCTCGGACACCACGGCTGTGGCCCTGGCCGCCGCTCTGGGCGCCGAGCGGTGCGAAATATATACCGATGTTGAGGGCATCTATACTGCGGACCCCCGCCTGGTGCCTGAGGCTCGGAAGCTGGTCGAAATCGGCTATCAGGAAATGCTGGAACTGGCCAGCTACGGGGCCAAGATGCATCCCCGGTCGATCGAACTCGGGGCGGCGTTCCAGATCCCGATCTATGTGGCGTCAAGCTTCAAGGAAACCCAAGGCACCCTCATCCATCAAAAAGCGGACGAAAGGCCCATGGAAGATAGAATAAAGGTCACTGGGATAGCCTACGACACCAACATAGCCAAGATCACCGTCCGTTCGGTGCCTGACCGGCCCGGTATCGCCGCCGCTTTGTTTGAGCCTCTATCCCAGACCGGTACTAGCGTGGATACCATCGTCCAGAACACAAGCCTGGACCGTACCACCGACATCAGCTTTACGGTGAGCCGCACCGACCTGCCAATGGCATTAGCTCAGATGGAGGCCGTCGTCCATGAGATCGGTGCCGGGGACTTGGTGAGCGACGACACCCTGGCTTCGGTGAGCGTGGTGGGTTCCGGCATGCAGAACACTCCAGGATATGCCTCGCGAATGTTTCGCATCCTGGCCGATGGCGATATCAATATCGACATGATTACAACTTCGGAGATCCGCATTTCCTGTGTTGTCAAAGAGGAACAGGTGGGCGAAGCAGTCCGATTGTTGCACCGTGGGTTCCACTTAGACGAAGAGCCTTAGTTCGCCGCCGGCCCGTTACGGCGGTTTTGACCCCCGGCACGGCCGCGAAAGCCACTATAGCCAATTGCTTTGAGGATGGTACGCCCCTTGCCTTCGGTATTTCTTTCCATCGTCATCCCGGTATATAACGAACAGGCCCGCATCGGTGGGACTCTGGAGCAGGTGATAGGCTTCCTTAATGGGTGGGACCGTACATGGGAGGTGGTTATCGCGGATGACGGCAGCACCGATGATTCGGCCCTGCTGATCGAAGACTTTATTTCGGGTTCGTCAGGAGTGCGCCTGCTTAGCCTCCCGCACCGGGGCAAGGGATGGGCGGTGATGAAAGGCATGCTGGCCGCCAAAGGACAGTACCGGCTGCTTTGTGACGCCGACCTCTCGGTGCCCATCGAACAGGTGGAGCGCCTATTGCCTCCCCAGGTTGATGGAGTTGACGTGGCGTTGGGCTCCAGAGAAGCCCCCGGCGCCCGCAGGATCGGAGAGCCGCTTAGGCGCCATCTGATGGGCAGGGTGTATAACATCCTGGTGCGGTTTCTCGGAGTGCCTGGGGTAGCCGATACTCAATGCGGCTTCAAGTGTTTTCGGGATGAATCCGTTCCTTTACTGTTTCAAGGGCAGACCATCGATGGGTTCGGGTTCGATGTGGAGGTCCTGTACCGGGCACGGCGAGCCGGGTTGGCGATTCAAGAGATAGGAGTGGACTGGTACTACCGGGAACGCAGCAAAGTGCGGCCTGTGAGGGATTCGATCGCGATGACCTGGGATCTTATGAAGATGCGCTGGCGTTACAGAAAGGGCCGATATCGTGCCGGCGTGTTGGATCAAACTTCTGATGAGAGCGGCCAATGAAGAATCGTAGCCGGCGCGGCCTGACGGTTTTTAGGCCATCCGGGCGGCGGCTTGAGTATTACTTCCTATTGGTTCATTCTGGTGACATCGAGGGTAGTGTGTAGAATTCGCTGGATAATCGTTTCGAAAACGCTTGACCCATGGTGTGGTTTTGGTGTAACTACATGATGTATTTATTAAATCAGCAGTGACCGCGCCTAGGAAGGCATAGGATTCATCATTTAGAGCGCACACGCGACTGGAGACGGGATGGATAGTGGGGTGACAGGTCTAGCTAACACCTCCAGATCCGCAAGGGATTTGAGCCGGGACGCCATCACTCTGGCCCTGAAGGGGGAATGGGAGCAGGCTTCCGAGGTCAACCGTTGTATCTTGGAGTTGTCGCAAGACGATGTAGACGCCATGAACCGGCTGGGTAAGGCGCTGATGGAGTTGGCCCGCTACCCCGAGGCCCGGGAGGTCTTGGACCGGGTCACAATCCTGGCGCCCTACAATAACATTGCCAAGAAAAATCTGGCGCGTTTGGTTCAACTGGAAACCACGCCAGGCGGGAACAATCAGGTTCGTAAAGCCGGCGGTGGGCTCCAGTTGTTCATTGAAGAAAGCGGAAAGTCAGGTACTACAGTCTTGATCAAAGCGGTAACCGGCCAGGCTACGGCCCGGTTAGCCCCCAGCGAACCGGCCACACTCGTAGTGGAAAATGATGTCATCAACGTTTGCTCCCAATACGGTGAATACCTGGGTCAGATAGAACCCAAGCTGGGAAGACGGCTAATTAAGTTGATGGACGGGGGCAACCAATACCAAGCGGCGATAATTGGCGTCAGCGACCATGGAATCTCGATAACAATCCGGGAAACCTATCGCCACCAAAGTTTGCAGAACGTTTGCTCCTTCCCGATCAAGTCCAAAGCAGAGAACCGGATCTACTTGAGTGAAAGTCTGGTCCGCTACACCAGGGATGACGACCTGGAGGATGACGAGGACGAAGAGGACGTCATTGTAGAAGATGAAATGGAAACTGAGTGGAGCGAGAACGAATAGGGACTGAAGACCAAGGCGGTTTGCGCGCCTGTTCAGTACATCAATAAACGAGATCAAATAACGCCGGCGGCCTCTGAATAGGGCCGCCGGCGATTTTTTAATTTAAGCCCAGGCGCCCGGCTTCACGCTACCTTCATTCATTGGACAGTTGTCCGGGGTCTATCTCGAAAGTTATGGAAGGTGTAAGGCTGGTTAGTTTTTTGAGGAAAACGAACAGAAATGAGGTTGTCGCCAACATTTCCATGAACTCTTCGGTGCTCTTGGAAAAATGGACTAGGCGGCGAGGCTCCATCGTCAGGATTGATGCGACCCGGTCCAACGGGTCGCTGTTCATGCCTTCAATGAAATCCAAGGCAAAGGCCAGACCGAATAGACCAATCGCCGCCATAGGAAGTACTTTCAGGCGCAGCGACGGGAGCTCCCTGAGTAGGAACCAGATAATGAACACCCCCAACGTGGCAAAAACGGGACCAAGGAGCAGTTGCCAGGTATAGCTTGGGTAAAGCCCGTAAAGCCCACCCAACAGGCCAGATTGGGGGTCGCCCGAGGAATCAGTACCAGCGCCTTGAACACCGAACCGGCCCTCTCGTGCAGTTTGGTGCCATCGTCGATGCCTAGATACACGAATAGACCGGCGATCACCCCCCAGCCGATAGCCGTTCTAGACCGCAGACCCCGATATTGGTCTCTAACCACGATGGTGACCAAAATCAGGACTACCCCCACCGCTAGTGGGTGATGTTGAGGGTGAAAAATTGGCTAGCCCATAGAAGTGAGCTGAACTCCTATGCCCGCCACTTGTTACCTGTAGCGGGTCTTGATTACAACAGACGTTACATATAGAATTAGCTGTTGCCGAAATTAGGCTATATCAAGATAGGAGGGCAGGTGATTGAATGTACTAGGACTTCATCTCTTGCTGGAACTCAAAGATTGTAACCCAGCTCTACTGAACGACCTCGATTACATCCGCGAGTCGATGCACCTGACAGCTCGCAAGGTCGGCGCTCACGTCGTCGGCGAATCATTCCACCACTTCAGCCCGCAAGGCGTCACTGGGATCCTGGCTATCGCAGAGTCACACATCTCAATACACACTTGGCCGGAGTACGGATACGCCGCGGCAGATATCTTCGCATGCGGCTCATCTTTCGAACCCAAGGAAGCAGCGCAGTTGCTGGCTGAGCAACTGGAATCCAAGAACCCGGATATAACGGAGATCCAGCGGGGTATGGTGCCCACCACGGCGGTAGGTTAGCAGGTCAACCGAGGGTTATGGGTTTATCCGGAAAATGGTATCTGGAGACAGTTTTCCCGGACCTGGCAGTGATGCTTCAGGTACGGGAAGTTCTTCATTCGGGACATACGGCCTATCAACAGGTCGAAGTGCTTGAATCTGAGATCTTCGGCCGCAGCTTGGTGTTGGACGGAAAGACCCAGTCTACGGAACGAGACGAGTTCGTCTACCACGAAGCTCTGGTCCACCCCGCCATGTCTTGGCACCCGGGGCCGCGCACAGTATTCATAGGGGGCGGCGGCGAAGGGGGAACGTTGCGGGAAACCCTGGCCCACCGTTCGGTTGAGCGGGTAGTGATGTTGGACTTGGATCCCGAGGTTGTGGAGCTCTGCCGGCGGTTTCTGCCGCAGCACCACCAGGGCAGTTTTGACGACCCCAGGCTGGATCTCCGGCACGAGGACGCCAGGGCATTCTTGGAGAATACTCAGGAAAGCTTCGACGTAATGATTATGGATCTGGTCGACCCACTGGAAGGCGGGACAGCCTACCAACTTTACACAGAAGAGTATTACCAGATCGTCAAGTCCCGGTTGAATCCTGGTGGGATCATGGTCACTCAGTCTGGTCCAGCCGGACTGCTTAGCTACCAGGAGTGTTTCACGACGATACATAATACGTTGAGCGGCGTCTTTGACCGGGTGATCCCTTCCCATGTCCACGTGCCGGCTTTCCAAACCATGTGGGGAATGATATTGGCATCGGACTCACCTCTGGACCAACTCGACAGCGATCAGGTGGATACGCGGATCGCGGAGCGGGTTACAAAAGAGCTGAGATTCTATGATGGGGAAACTCACCGGAACATGTTTGCTTTGCCCAAGTACCTTCGGAAGGGTCTCAAAGAAGAAAGCCGCATAAACCGGGATGCCAACCCTGTGTTCATGGTTTAATCTCCAAGCCGCCGGCTACACCCCGATCGCCCCACCAAATCCCTGCTGCCGCCATCCCGTTATTCCAATCCATCCAAGCCTCGTCTGGCTGCCCCGAATTCCGTCAGACCCTTGTGTTGTGTGCCCTTATGCACACGCATCAGTAGGCCGGGCGAAAAGCGGTGCTCTTAAAATCTGTTATAGGGCGTACAATCGGTAAACATGTCGACTGAAACCGGCGAACCGCTTGATGGCGAGGCATCCGCTGACTGGAACACATGGGCCGGCCGGATGACGGGCCTGGCTGCCGGACTGGGAATGTTTTTGACCTCCCTGGACATAGCGGTAAATGTGGCCCTCCCGTTAATCACCAGGGAGTTTGACACCGACTACCAGACCGTACAGTGGATCATCATCGTATTCATCGCGACTAGGGCCGGTTTGGTATTGGGCGCAGGCAGCTTTGCCGACCGGTTCGGCCTTCGCCAAGTCTACCTGATCGGCGCGGCCGCGTACGTGGCCGCCATGATATGTATCGCTCTGTCTCCCACCTTTGGCATTGCGGTGGGCTTTCGAGTGCTTCAGGCTTTGGGCACCGGCTGTCTATTTGCCGTGTCTCCGGCCATCGCCGCCCGGTTATTCCCGCCGTCACGACGAGGATTGAGCATGGGTTTGACGACCGGGAGCCAGGCGCTGGGTATGCTGGCGGGTACTTTGGGCGCGGGCCTGCTGGTGGGGTGGTTCGGCTGGCAGGCGGTATTCCTGGGGCGTGTGCCTTTTGCGTTGCTGGCCTTGCTCCTAGGCGTTATTTGGCTGAAACGGAGCCAGAGTTCAACCTCGCGCAAGTCCTTTGACGCCACGGGGGCCCTCACCCTGTTCGGTGTCATGCTGTGTCTCATGATCGGATTGAGGCTGGGGCGCTCGATCGGCTGGACATCGCCGGTGGTGATGGCGTTATTGGCGTTTGCTCCCCTGTTCTTTGTGGCTTTCTTGTGGATCGAAAAACGGGCCGCCTGGCCGATAATTCCCGGCGTGCTGCTTCGGGCGAGGGGGGTTGTTATCTCGAGCACGGCCATGTTCATGTCTCATTTTGGCGCGTTCGTCATCTGGTTTATTTTCCCCTTTTATGTTGTAGAGAGCTTGGGTTATGGGGCCTTTATCTTAGGAGTGATGCTGGCGGTAATGGCTGCGGCCAATGTTGGGTTTTCCACCACCGGCGGCTGGCTGTGCGACCGGGTCGGGACAACTGCTATTGGGACGATAGGGCTGACCGTCGTTTCCGGAGGGTTGTTGCTGATGGGGTTCTTGGACGCCCAATCTAGTTTGACGCAAGTTGGATTGCGCATCGCACTGGTTGGCGCGGGGACGGGTCTATTTCAGGCGGCGGCGTTCACGTTGATGATGAGCAGCGTTCCGGCCGGCCGGTTTGGCACCGCCGGGGCCGCGTTATCCCTGGCCCAAGCCCTGGGCACCGTACTCTCGGTGGCGGTGACCGGCGGACTATTCGCCTTGAGTATCGACTACCATCTGGGCGTTTTAGGAGCCAACGGACTGGAGTTTGCGGACAACGAGGCCAGGGCCTTCGTGCTGGCCTACCGGGATGTATTTTGGCTGGGGGCTGCGATCGCCATAGCGGGGGCTGGGGTGTTTCTAATGGGCCGCCGCCGCCAAGCCTCGGAAGCCGGCGCGCCGCTATAAGGTGACGCGGGTCTGGGAGTCGTAGTCGCCACGGATTATCCCGTAATACGCCAGGTCCTCAAACACGTCCCACTTCTTGTGGTGCTTCCTAAAACAACCCTTATAGGTCATCCCCGCCTTTTGCATCACACGCCCGGAGGCAGGGTTGCGGGTAAAGTGGCCCGCGAATATGCGTTGCAGGCCCAGAACCTCAAAGCCATACCTTATGACCGCCTGAGTGGCCTCGGTGGCATAGCCCATGTTCCAATAGGGCTTGCCGATCCAATAACCTAGCTCTCCATGTTCGTCGGACTGGTTAATTCTGAGGGTAATGTTGCCCAGGAGGGACCCGTCAGCCCTCAGGACGATGGCGAAAATGATTTGTTCACCCCACTAGAATTGACTCTGATGGGTGCCTATCCACTCCTCGGCCATCCCATCTTCGTAGGGATGGGGAATCAGGAGCGTTGTGGAGGCGATGTCCCGATCTGCCACCATACGGTGGATATCAGGAGCGTCGGCCAAGGTGAATGGCCTTAGAATCAGGCGGTCCGAGCTTGTAGTGGGTTGTTCCATTGTTGACCTGTCGGGCTTAAGGCATTAGTATTCAGACTTCAGCGACCGGTTGTGGGCCGCTCCTTCAGCGACCCCCCTCGATTTATCGAGGCCGGCCGCTCCTTTTTTGGACTTCGTCCGGTGCTCATTCCCTCCAACGCTCTTGGGATCTAGCACTTTGTGGGGTAGGCGCCCCCATCCTAACCTTCCCCCGTCGAGGGGGAAGGGACTTTCCCGTCGGTTTTTCGATGGTTAATTTCCGGGCGCGTTTCCCGTTTGGTAGGTTAGCGCCGATGACGTTCCTTCGGGGAGTTCGACCTCAAGAGCCTGTAGGGCGTGGGCTAGGGTGTGGTAGTAGCCGGAAACTACTAGAACGTCTACCACTCCGGCGTCGCCGACCTGGGACCGCAGGGCTTCGAAGGTGGCGTCGGAAACCCGGTGCTGACGTAGTAGCTCCAAGACGAACTGAACTACCACGGCGTCCTTAGCGTCCAAGCCGACGGGGGCGCGGAACTCGTGGATGGCGCTGACGATGTCGTCGCTGATGCCCGCCTCCTTCGCGCCCCGCTGATTGACGGTCCAAACGTAGTGACCGTGGGCTTCCCGGGCGGCGGTGAGGATGGCCAGGGTTTTCACTCTTAGGTCAAGAGGCGTTACGTATCTGGCGTAGCCGCCCAAGCCGGCTAAAGCGTCGGCGGCTTCAGGGTTGGTTAACAAAGCGGCGTAGTTCCTGGCGACGCCACCGCGGCTGGATTCTATATCGTCCCAGATCTTTTGGCCTGCCGGGGTCATGTTCTCTCTTGTGGCGAAAGGGACTCTGGCCATTTCGGTTATCCTCCATAAAGATTGCTTCAGAATAAAAAGAGGCCGGGTCCCGTGTTGTTGGGGCCCGGCCTTTGATCCGCGAAAGTTTAGTCCACCGCTTAGGCCCCTTCTTTTTCCCAGATCGCTTCCAGAACGGCGCCGGGAGACATGGGTAGCACATTCATCCGCACGCCGATGGCGTCGTGGATCGCATTGGCGATGGCGGCCATGGGAGGCACTATTGGTATCTCACCCACGCCACGCACCCCGTAGGGGTGGCCGGGATTGGCGACCTCAACAATCACCGTGTTAATCATGGGTAGGTCCAGGCTGGTGGGCATCCGGTAGTCCAGGAAGCTGGAGTTGGCCATCTGGCCGTCCTCGTTGAAGAAGTACTCTTCGTTCAAGGCCCAACCGATGCCCTGGACCACGCCACCCTGCATCTGTCCTTCCACGTAACTGGGATGGATGGCCTTGCCGGCGTCTTGGATGGCGGTATAGTCAAGAATGGTTACCTTTCCAGTCTCCGGGTCCACCTCAACGTCCACAATGTGAGTGCTGAAAGCGCCGCCGGCTCCCTTGGGGTCCACGCTGACTTGGCTGGAGATGGGACCGCCGCTGCCGTTCAACTGACCGGCCAATTCTTTGAATGTCATCTTAAGGTCCGGGTCCGACTTGTGGCGGAACTCCCCGTCTTCCAATTCCACATCGTCTGCCGAAACGTCCCAAATTGTGGCGGCCCGCTCAATCATCTTTTGCTTGATATCCTGAGCGCAGTCGTGGGCGGCCCAGCCCGTGGCAAAGGTCACCCGGCTGCCGCCGGTCAGGAAAGTGTAACCAACGGAATCGGTATCGCCGACGGATGGGTGTACGTCCTCGGCGGCGATGCCCAAGACTTCAGCGGCCTGCATGGCGATGGAGGCTCGGGTGCCGCCGATGTCGGTGGAACCTTCCACCAGGGTGATGGTGCCGTCGTCGTTAACCCCGATGGAACAACTGGATTGGAGACCGATATTGAACCAGAATCCAGAGGCTACGCCTCGGCCACGGTTCGGTCCTTCCAATTTCGATTTGTATTGAGCGGTATCCCGGGAAGCCTCCAGGCATTCGACGTTGCCAACCCTGGGAAACACGGGGCCGTCCACCCGTCTGGTGCCCTCCTTGGAGGCGTTAAGCAGCCGAAACTCGATGGGGTCCATCCCCAGTTTCCGAGCGATCTCGTCTATTACGGCCTCTCCGGCGAAGGCGGCGTTGGGCGCGGCCGGTGCCCGGTAGGCTGCGGTCTTGGGCTTGTTGACCACCACGTCGTAGCCGTCGACCTTCATGTTTTCTATGTCATAGGGAGCGAATACGCATTGGGCTCCCGCGCCCACCATCGACCCGGGGTAGGCCCCCGCCTCGTACGCCAGGTAGGCATCGGCGGCTACGAGCTTTCCCTCTTTCGTAGCTCCCATCTTGACCTTGATGTGCGTCCCGGAAGTGGGGCCGGTGGACTCAAATACCTCGTCCCGCGACATGATTAGCTTTACCGGCTGCCCGGTTTTCTGGGAGAGGAGGGCCGCCAGAGGCTCCAGATATATGGGAATCTTACCGCCGAAGCCGCCTCCGATCTCCATGGGCACCACTTTGATTTTTGAGACCGGTAAGTCAAGGACCCCGGCGAGGGCCTCCCGCGCGCTGAACGAGCCTTGCGTGCTGGTCCATATCGTCACATTGCCATCGGCGTTCCAAAGGGCCGCGGCGTTTTGGGGTTCGATGTAGCCCTGATGGACGGTGGCGGTGGTGAACTCGCGCTCGACGATGATATCCGCTTCCGCGAATCCCTTATCCGTGTCACCCTGCTCGAATCGCAAGTGGGTTGCGACGTTGCTGACCTTGTCCGTACGCTCTCCCAGTTCGGTGGTCGTGACGTCGTCGTGGACCGGCTTCGCTCCATCCTTCATAGCCTGTTGGACGGTCATCAACGGAGGCAACACTTCATATTCGACATTAATGAGTAGAGCGGCGGAATCGGCGACGTGGGCATTGACTGCTGCCACGGCCGCCACGGGATGCCCTTTATAGAGGGCTTTTTCCCGGGCCATGACGTTGTCGCTCGCGAATTTGGCGGTCCGGCCCGGCGATTCCATCTTGGATATCGGCATGTCTTGTCCGGTTATGACTGCCTTTACGCCGGGGTAGGCCAGGGCTTTGCTAACGTCGATAGATTTGATCTTGGCGTGGGCATGGGGACTGCGCAGTACTTTGCCGTGAAGCAAGTCGGACGCCGAAAAGTCCGCTCCGTATTTGGCACGCCCGGTCACTTTATCGGTGCCGTCATGCCTGATGGGCCGAGTCCCTACCACTTTGTATTCGGTGTTCGAGAGCACGATATTCGTGGCCATGGCAACCACCTCACTAAGGGTATCGAAGGTCGATTAGGTCCCGTATTTGGGTTCCAAGAATTGTACCATATCCAGGCATGAAAATAGGGAGTGAAGAAGATGATATGCCATGCCAGGCTTTGTGACCTTGAAGCTGGGGGCTAAACAAAAATACTAGAGCGGTGAGCAAGCTCGGGGAAGGAAGGAATGGAGGAGCCGAGTGCTATAATGGCGCCGGAACTTGCAGAGTCGTTATTTGGTAGCTATCAGGTGGGGCATAGAAGGCTGAATCTCAGCCGCTGCACCGCTAGAAATGCTAAACAACGCCCCATTGCAATAAGCGCGAATGTAGGAGAACGTCATGGCGGACAAAAAAGGGACCGGATTATTGATGGTCTGGGCTGACATCCCGGCGGACAAAGAGGAAGATTTTAATAATTGGTATAACACCGAGCATCTGGCGGAGTTGCTGTCGATACCTGGAGTATTAAACGCAGCCCGGTACGAGGCGGTTAGCAGCGGTCCAAAGCATCTGGCTTGCTATGAGTTGGAAAGCGCGGCTGTGGTGGAAAACGAGGCTTTCAAGGGCCTGACCCGCACCGAATGGGGGTCCCGGGTTTCCCCCAGCATCATCGGCACGAACTTCATCAGCAACACTTACGAGATGGTCCATCCCACCGCCCTCACGCCGGGAATAGCGGGCAGCGGCATGGCCAACGCCTTGCAGATCGGACGGATGGACATTGGGCCGGAGAACGAAGAGGAGTGGAACCGCTGGTATAGCGGGATCTACGTGCCCAACTACGAGAAGGTACCGGGGGTAATTCGGGGCCGCCGCTGGAAGGCTACTCGAGGATCTCCAGCGTACGCTGTGGTCTACGAATTTGAGAATGAGAACGTCTCTTCTACTCCGGAATGGGAGGCACAGCGAGACGCAGACCCCAGCACCGCCCGGATCCGTCCGATGATGACCCATGCTCCCGGTTCCCCCGGGATCTGGCGGAAAACCTTCGAACTTTAGGATGCCGGGCGAGTCCGGTTGGGCCTGTTTGGTGGTACCCTGGAAGTATGAACTACTGTGTATCTCCGGCCCTTCGCCTCTGGCATTGGCTAAATGATGCTGAGGTCGTCGGCAAAATTAGGCAAACGGTAACCCACTGGCGCCTCTCGGAGGTCGTTTAGTGACCGCCGCCGCACATGACAACCAGGGCCTGATGCACAGCCACGGACGGGCCGCCAGCCGCCGGAACCTGACCATCGCCCTGGGACTGACTGTTGGCTACATGGTGGTGGAGTTGGTTGGTGGATTTCTGGCCAACAGCCTGTCTTTGCTGGCAGACGCCGGTCACATGATCACCGATGCCGGCGCCATTGGGTTGGCGCTCCTGGCGATGTGGATCGCCGGCAGACCTGCCTCCATCGAGCGGACTTTCGGTCTGCACCGCACCGAGGTCCTTGCCGCGTTGGCCAACGCTTTAGCATTGTGGCTGATCGCCGGGTTGATATTTTTCGAGTCCTACCGGCGCTTCCTAGACGTTCCCGCCGTCGACGGCCGCCTTATGTTAGTAGTCGGTGGAGTGGGCTTGCTGGTGAACTTGGCCGCGGCAGCGGTCCTAAGGCCCTCCGCTAAGGAAAGCCTGAACGTGGAAGGGGCGTTCTTGCACGTCGTTTCCGACGTTCTAGGATCGATCGCGGTGATCGGCGCCGGCCTGCTGATCTTAACCACCGGTTGGGTGCTGGCAGACCCAATCTTCGGAGCGGTCATCGGCCTGCTGATAGTGATAAGTTCCGCCCGATTATTGTGGAAGGTGCTTCATGTGCTGATGGAAGGCACTCCCGCCCATCTGGACTTGCATGGATTGTGTCAACGTTTGGAGCGATTGGACGGAATCACCGGGGTCCACGACATCCACGCCTGGTCGATAACCACCGGCTACGATGCCCTGAGCGCCCATGTAACCGCCGACGCGGCTGCCCTGAACAACCCCGGACAAGTCCTGGAACGGCTACGAAACATCGCATCCCAGGAGTTCGGCATATCCCACGTGACCATACAGCTAGAGGACTCCGAAGATGGTTGCGTTGAAGCCCACCACATCGCGCATCCGGGATAGCCTGGGAGCCGGCGGCAGGACATGACGTCAAAGCCGGAATTGAGCTTTCATGACCGTGAGAAATCAATGAATTTGAGGAAGTTGGTAATTATAGTGTCCATGAACGTTCTGCTCATGGCAACACTGGTAGGGGGGCCATCGCCAGCCTACGCGCAAGAATCCGGTGCGTTACAGTTTCAAACGACCGCTAGTGGATACGAAATCCGCGTGGAAGAATTCGCATCCAACCTCTCCGTGGGATCGTCTCAGATCTTGGTAACACTCCGCGAGGCCGGAACCGGTGAGGGGATAGACGATGCGCGAGTTGTCGTGAGAGTGAAACACGACCTGAGCGGCGAGGAGGGATGGGTAACGGCGCTGAGCTTCCTCAACGATCCGGATCTCTATAAGGCGCAAGTGAGTTTGACTGCTCCGGGTACCTGGAGGCTCTGGGTTGAGGTGGATGGACGGCTGGGTAGAGTGGAAGTGGAGATACTGCCGCTAGAGGTCCCAGCCCTTCGCAGCTATTCCAGCGGAAGTTTTATCTTCATTGGGGTCTTCATGGTTCTGGTTCTGGGCGCTACTTATGTATGGTGGAGTTCACGGAAGGCGCTTAGGGAACGTGGAGCCGCCCAAGGGTTGCCGGAGGACTCTGGGCGGGATCCCGGCGCCGGTTCGGACGAGGCCGGCGAGTGAACACACATCGTCTCCGAGCGGAATACCGCCGGGCATGAATATAAGAATCAGCCTATTTCTGGTGACCGGGCTGGCGGTGGTTGCCGGATTCCACTACCTAGCCGGGGCATCAACGGTACATGCTCATGAAGGCTTGGCTGCCGGCCAAAACGCGCTGGCGGCATGGAGCACCAACCCCATTCCCAGCTTCGGGCTTATTTTGGCCGCCTACCTATACCTGACAGGGTTGTCCCGTTGGCATCGGCCCACTCACCCCATCAGCCGCTGGCAACGGGTTTCCTTCTTCGCCGGGCTGGTGGTCGTGTTTATCGCGCTTCAGTCGCCCATCGACCCCATTGCCGAGCACATGTTCTCTTTTCATCAGCTACAGCACATCCTGATCCGAATGGTCGCGCCGCTGCTGATATTGGGAGGAGCGCCACTGACACCCATGCTGCGGGGCTTGCCACCCTGGGCATTGCAAGGAGTGGTCAGACCCATCGTAAGCAACTCTCTGGCCCGTAGCGCTTATTACCGCCTCACCAACCCGGTGGTGGCCACGATTATTTTTCTGGGCGTCCTGTATCTCTGGCAGGTGCCGGTCAGTATGAATCTGGCGTTACGCAACGACTTTGTCCACGAGTTTATGCACCTGACCATGATGTTCTCGGGTTTCCTATTCTACTGGCTGGTGATTGATCCGAAACCCCATCGATCGCGTCTGCACTACGGCCTGCGGGTGCTGTATCTGGGGTTGATAGTGATCCCCAATACCATGTTGGGCGTGGCGTTGGTATTCGCCCGAGCGCCTATATACTCGGCATACGTGGAAGCAGGCCAACTCTTCGGCATGTCAATCATGACCGACCAGCAACTTGGCGGCCTATTGCTCTGGGTCCCGGGAGATATGATGAGTATACTGGCCGCCGGGGTCGTCATGGTTCTGTGGTACCAAAAGGAAGAGGAGCAGTCAGCGCTCGAGGCAGCCCGTCGCGAAGCCAACGTCGATAAATCAGGGCGTTAGCCCGGCGGATGACTTGATTTCCAAGTACTTGACCGCGGGATTGGCCAATCGTAGGATGTTGCCACGCCCGATTCACTGATTCTTCACCAAAATTGCTAAATTTTTTCAGCGAGGCGACCTGTGGAAAACCATAATCCGCGTCCAGAACCCAAGTTTTCCTGGTTCGTGCCCATCGACGGCGATGGGGCAAGGGCCGGGACCAGGCGGGCCGAGCGTCCGCCGACTTTCGATTACCTGCGGCAGGTGGTGCAGACAGCGGAAGATCGAGGATTTTATTCGCTGCTCATTCCCACCCGGTTCGCCAATGGCTTGTTCGCCGAGGACGCCCCTCTGGCGGAGACGTGGACAACCGCCACGGCGCTGGCGGCGGTAACCCAGCGGATCAGGCTTCTGGTGGCGGTTCGGCCAGGATTCGTAGCTCTGGGCTTGTTCGCCCAGATGGCCGCCGCGCTCCATCAGATATCCAACGGGCGCCTAGATATCAACATCGTGCCTGGAGGCATCCAGAACGACTTCGAGAGGGTGGGTGAAGTGAGCAGCCACGATACCCGCTACGAACGGGCGGAGGAGTTCATCGACGCCTGCCGCAAACTTTGGCAAGAACCTGGCCCGGTGACTTACCGGGGAGACTTTTACCGGTTGGAGGGGGCCTATTGCGCTCCGGAACCGGGGAAGAACGCTCCTCTGTTTTATCTGGGCGGTGTGTCGCCTCGAGCCATGGAGCTGTCAGGACGTCAGGCGGACGTGCACCTGAGCTGGATCGAGCCGTTGGAGGCAACCAAGGGGCGTTTGGATGGATTGCGCAGCCAATTCGAAAAAACGAAGCGTTCGCCGTCGTTCGGTCTGCGTACCCATCTGGTGGTTCGGGACACTGAGGAAGAGGCCTGGGCCGCCGCCAACGAACTCATCGACCACGCCGACCCGGAGGTTAAGGCCCAGCGCCATTCGGCCGTCGCGGGGACCCAGATGGTGGGTGCCCGAGCCCAAGCGCAAGAAGCGCCTGACCACCGGCTGGGTAAGCACCTGTGGAACGGGTTGTCCGAGGTCCGGGTCAACTGCGGCACGGCCATCGTGGGCACTCCGGAGCAAGTCGCGGGGGAGCTTCTACCCTATTGGAAGTTGGGCATGGACGAGTTCATCCTGTCGGGCTTTCCCCACGTGGAGGAGTGCCACCGCGTCGCCGACCAGGTCATACCATTGCTTCGGGAGCAGATCGCCGCTGCTGGGTAGGGGGAAATACCTCCAACCTCCCTCTACCAAAGGGGGCTCGATGGAAACTCGAACGAAATGCTATCCGAGTACTGTGGCTGGGATTTCAGAGCGGAGATCCCAATCAACTCTTTGGATTGCCGCTGACTAAGGAGATTCCATGAGTAGCCCAATTTCACCGGATATTGTTTACAAGTTGCGGGGTGTGGGAGATCCGGCTTTGTCTCCGGATGGAAGCCGCCTGGCCTATTCCCAGTCTTGGATAGACCAATGGGACGGGATGGAGAGCCGGTCGCGGATCATGATGTTGGATCTGCCAGGCGTGGACAGCCGCGAGTTTACCCAGGGGAATAAGGATACAGTGCCTAAGTTTTCGCCAGACGGGCGGACACTGGCTTTTCTTAGGCCAGACGATGCGGGCAAGCGGCAGGTTTGGCGGATGGATGCCGGCGGGGGAGAGGCCCGGCTTCTGACCAACGCGCCGGGCGGTGTCACGGAGTTTTCCTGGTCTCCCAACGGGCTGCGATTGGTTATCTGCGCCGATGTTGACCCGGAAGCATCCGCCGAAGACGAGAATGACGGGTCGATTCCTAAAACCAGGGTGGTGCGCCGCATCCGTTATCGCTACGATACTGTGGGCTGGAGGGGCGACGCCCATCATCACCTGTTCATCGTCGATGCCGACGGCGAGAATCTACGGCAGATCACCGATGGCGATTGGGACGATCTGTCCCCCAAATGGTCTCCCGATGGGGCCAGCATAGCCTTTTTGTCTGGGAGGCGGGACGACCGGGACTTTCGGGCGTTGATCGAGTTGTACGTCGTCGCGGCCGGCGGTGGGGAGGCCGAGCTACGGTCTGAGGGATTGTTCGGCGTTGGCGCCGTTGCCTG
>Ga0209445_1000687_pt1 | contig 18890 bp, 14 predicted proteins | sample MarorgKNORR_S2LV_4_FD_188223 | JGI IMG/M metagenome (GOLD analysis project Ga0209445, IMG submission 188223) | Marine microbial communities from the Southern Atlantic Ocean, analyzing organic carbon cycling - NADW_A/KNORR_S2/LV (SPAdes) (version 2) | ecosystem: Environmental > Aquatic > Marine >... | reverse complement strand
ATTCGGCGCAAGGGCCAAGCCGTCATCCAACTCGATCGACTCCATGCGACGAAGCATCTCCCACCGATCGTCCACGTTCAGCTTCGTCACGAAATGCGTTTTTTGAACGCCGGCCTCGGCGAGTTCGGCGTAAACCGAAACCGGCTGTTGCTGTTCATTGTTGCCGCGCAACTCAACCAGATATTGGGGGCCGAAAATAGGCGGCAACAACCGGACGACGGATTCCACGGTCGTCCCCGTGACATAGCGCCCATCGATATTTAACCGCGCCAGCACGGTCTTGGCCAGGTCTTGTGCCAGTTTGCTGCCGGGATCGAGTGGCTTGCCTCCGCTGAAATCGAACACGCCCGGCGAGGCCAACTCCTTCGGGGCCAACCGAATGCGGTAATACAACGCACTGGGCCGGTTATTGCGGGAGTCGATCCACTCGACGGTTTCCCCCTCGCCGTCGAGGCTCCCGACTGTTTTCCAGTTGGCCAAGTCGGCTGAGTCCTCCACCGACAAGGTGTAATTGTTCGCCCCAAAAAACTGGATCTTCAGCGGCGCATCCGGCTCCGGGCCGAGGAAGATCGGCGGCAACGCAAAGATCGGCGGGAGGCCGCCCACCACGGAGTCGCCGGGATTCACATGAATCAAAAACCGCTCGTTGGAGGCGGCAATAATCGGGCGCTTGGCCAAGCCCTCTCGACGGATGATGTCCAGTTCGTATCCCGACTGATCCGCCTTGGCCGCAAGCGGTTCGGCCAGGTATACCAGCGTGTGTCCGGCCGCCTCGTTGCGTTGCACGCGAAACAATTCCCTGTCCGCTCCCGCAAGTGAAATCTCCGCGCCGGTGCTGTCGGAGAACACCACGCCGGGCGGCGTCCACGAGTCGAGATTCAATCCATGCCCGACCGGGTTGGCCGGATCGTAAAAAACATTTTTCGGAACTTGGATGGAATACTCAATGATTTCCTCGGGCAAAAAGTCGGGCGTGTCATCGGTCGGCTTGAGTGTCAGCCGATGCCCCGTGTCCCCCGCTGTCAGAACGATCGCCCCCTCCTGCCCCTTGGCCAAAGTGTACCTTCGGGAAATTAGGTCGACCGGGAAAGTGGTGACCTCACCCGACAGGGAACGAAACCGGATCGTGTTATCGGCGGAGTCGATCGACCAAACACCGTGACCGTCACCGGTCGCGGATGTCAGCAACGGGTACCGGGAATAGAACCGGCCCTCCGGGGAGACGTACAGGACGACTTCCCTGCCGATCGAGTCGGTTCCCTCCCACACTGCAGATTCCTCGAAAAACTGGCCCTTGGCCAAGCTGGGGAACAGGCAAATCAGGGCGATTGCGATGCCCAGCGCCCTTCGGCTTTGTCGGATCAAAAACATGATTCCACGCTCATACTTAACAGATTTGCTCACTCTCTCCCGCCGGCGCAAACGCTCACGAAAGGCAGCCAGTCGCGTAAATCTATCAACTGATTGATTCGTGTCAATCGATTTTTCGAGATTTTTTTTGAAAAAAAATGTGACATTTCGCCTTTTTTAAGTTAGTCAGTTGACTGTTTTTTGAATGGCTGACAAAAGTAATGGCCTGAATAAGGGTGCAAAAACCCGCATTTTGCTGCTGAACACCGCCGAAAGGTTGTTCGGCCAAAACGGCGTGACGGCCACGTCCTTGCGTGAAGTAATGAAGGTGGCGGACGTCAACATGGCCATGGTTCATTACTATTTCAAAAACAAGGACGGCCTTCTCGACGCCATCTTGGAGCGGCGGCTCGTGCCGATCAATCAAGCCCGATTGAACCTGCTTGGTCAATACGCCCTTGAAGCCGGCGGCCAACCCCTTGGCATGGACGACATCATCAAGGCGTACGTCGAGCCGTTCATCCGGCTTCGCGACAATGCCGACGAAGGGGGCGAGGATTTTCTCAAGCTCTTTGCCTGGCTGCGAATGGAGCCGAATTTCGCCTACCATCAATTGATGAAAAAACACCTCGGCGATTCCCTGACGGCGTTTCAGAAGGAACTCAAGCGGTCGCTCCCGGATAAAACCGACGAGGAACTTAACTGGAAGTGGGCGTTCCTCGGGGGAACAGTGGTGATGACGATCACGCTGATGGATCAGATCGACTGGTTCAACGACGAGGGGGACATGGGCGGCAGCGCCGACTGGATCATCAAGAACCTGGTCAACTACACTTCGGCTGGGTTCCAATCCAGCTTCATTCCCGAACCGACCCCGCAGCCGAGCGCTTGACCGGGTGGGGCGCGTCAACTGGCGAGCTTGATGAGGTATTTTTGGATGCGATCCCGCTCCCCGAGATGCCTGTTTTTCTGGTAAATCTGGTGAAGGTTTGAGCAGATGCGCATCAGAACCCGCCGCGGAGTCGTCGTGGAAAGAAAGCCCGAATCCAGCCCGTACCCGCACTGCTTGAGTCGGGTGGCGCAATCGGAGTGGGTCAAAAAATTACCCCCGTTGAATGCGTCAATATAAATGGTGAACGCCGGGGACTGCAGTCGCAGGATGAAATGGCCCGGCATCCCCACGCCGGTCACCGGAAGGCCAAGCCGGCGTGCGACAAAAAGATACACGAGGCACAGGCTGATCGGGTTGCCCAAGCGGCGGTCGATAACCCGGTTGAGATAGCTGCTCTGCGGATCGTAGAAGCTCGCCTTGTCGCCGCGGAAACGTTCCTTCCGATACAGGACACGGTTGATGGCCATCAGTGCGGCCGGCTTGCTTTGGGTTGGATCGCAGACTTCGCGCACCTGTTCTGCATAACCATCCAGTTGGGCCTGGTAGGCTCCCTGGTCGAAACCGGGGAAGGCCGTTCGGACCAAGAGCCACAGGCCTTTCTCGAGATTGAGTTGCTCCCCGCCGCGATTACAAAAGGCGACGAACTCACGGTCCGCCACACATCGTTCCAGTTGCGTGAGTAGTTCCCATGAATGCTTGCGGACGAGGCGATCCCCACTATTGAGACCGGCCTTCAGCCAGGGCCGGGCTTCGATGCCGCAGTTGACCAATGTCTGCCGGATAGCTTGAAACACCTCGGGGTCGGGGTCGGACAACAGGCGAACCAACGCTCCCTTGTCCTTCTCAGAAAGAGAGGCCAGCTCCAGCGGATTTGCCAACAGAGCCTTCATGACTTGGTCAGGCGGTATTTACGCACCCAAGCGCAGGGGAGGCAACCAAGAGTTATTCACAACGCCCGGCAAAAGAAAACATTCATCAACCACGAAAGGCGCGAAAAGCCACAAAAAGGGACACGGATTTCACGGATGGACACGGATTTGGAGACCTGAAAACTGAACACTGAAAAGGGGCACGCATTGGGGGCTGAAAACTTGAAACTTGAAACTTGAAACTCCATTAGGTTATCTGTCCCTGTCCGCTTAGGATGCCCGGCTTGGCCAAGCAGCCCGGTTGGGCGACTGAAGATGAACATTGCAGGCATTATACCCGCCCGTTACGGCTCCTCCCGGTTTCCCGGAAAGCCGCTGGAATTGCTGGCCGGAAAGCCGATCATCGAGCATGTCGTCGACCAGTGCCGCTTGGCCAAGCGGATCAGCGAGGTGATCGTGGCCACCGATGACCCACGAATCGCCGACGCGGCGGCCAACTTTTGCCGGGTCGAGATGACCCGAACCGATCACCCAAGCGGCTCCGACCGCGTGGCCGAGGTGGCCAAGCGCTGCGAATTCGACGCCGTCGTGAACGTGCAGGGCGACGAGCCAATGATCGACCCGGGCGTGATCGACCAAGTGGTCGCGTTGCTCGATGACAACGAAATGTCCACCGCTGCGGTGCCAATCGCCGACCCCTCGGAGTACGACAACCCCAACGCGGTGAAAGTCGTTGTCAATTTTGCCGGCCATGCCCTATACTTCTCGCGGCGTACGATACCGTATCTGCGTGACGCCGACGACGCACCAAGCGGGTCGCCGTTGGCGGCGTTTCCGTTTTTGAAGCATCTCGGCATTTACGGTTACCGCCGGGACACCCTGCTCCGGCTGGTCGAGATGCCGGTTTCCCCTCTCGAGCAGGCGGAGAAACTGGAGCAACTGCGGGCGCTGGAAAGTGGCATCGCGATCGCCGTCGCAGTGGTGGAACACGACAGCGTGGGCATCGATACCCCGGAAGACTTGGAACGGGTGCGACAACTCCTGACAACAACACAGTGAAGCACATCTTCGTAACAGGCGGCGTGGTGAGTTCCCTCGGCAAGGGACTGACCGCGGCCTCCATCGGCACCCTGCTGGAGAACCGGGGACTCAAGGTCACGCTGCAGAAGTTTGATCCCTACTTGAATGTTGATCCCGGCACGATGAGCCCGTTCCAGCACGGCGAGGTGTACGTGCTCGACGACGGCGCGGAGACCGATCTCGACCTTGGCCACTACGAGCGCTTCACCGACTCGAAGTTGACCCGGTTCAACAACCTCACCAGCGGACAGGTTTATCAGCGGGTGCTGGACAAGGAACGCCGGGGTGATTACCTCGGCAAAACTGTGCAAGTCATCCCGCACGTGACCGATGAAATCCAGAAACGCATCCGGGAGATCGGCGAAAAAACCGGGGTCGACGTGGTGATCACCGAGATCGGCGGCACCATCGGCGACATTGAGGGGCTGCCCTTCGTCGAGGCGATCCGGGAGTTCGCGCTCGGCGCCGGCCGGGGGAATGTCCTGTTTCTGCACGTCACGTTCGTTCCGTTCATCAAGGCCGCCGGCGAGCTCAAGACCAAGCCGACCCAGCAGGGCGTGGCCAAGCTGCGCGAAATCGGCATCACGCCGGACATCCTTGTTTGCCGCTGCGAAAAACCGCTGTCCAAGGAACATCGCCAAAAACTTTCGCTCTTCTGCAACGTGCCATACGAGGCAGTGATCGAGGAGATGGACGTCGAGCACTCGATTTACGAAGTGCCGTTGATGCTGCAGCGCGAGGGGATGGACAACCTCATCTGCCAGCAGCTTGGACTCGACACTCCGCCGGCCGACATGGCGCACTGGCAGGACATCATCCGCAAACTCATCAAGCCGAGCCACCGGGTGCGCATCGGCGTCGTGGGCAAGTACGTGGAACTGCAGGACGCCTACAAGTCGGTTTACGAGGCGGTGATCCACGGCGGCGTGGCCAACGACTGCGGCGTCGAGATTGCGCGGATCGACGCGGAGGATATCGAGAAAAACGGCGCTGCCGAGACACTCGAGGGGTGCAGCGGCATCCTGGTGCCGGGCGGATTCGGCGAGCGCGGCACGGAGGGCAAAATACGGGCAGCCCAATTCGCCCGCGAAAACAACATCCCCTACCTCGGCCTTTGCCTTGGGATGCAGATCGCCACCATCGAGTTTGCGCGCAACGTGCTCAAGCTCGAGGGCGCTCACTCCACCGAATTTGACCCCGCCACCGCACACCCCGTCATCGCCCTGCTGGACGAACAGCAGAAAGTCACCGAAAAGGGCGGCACGATGCGCCTTGGCTCGCAGCCCTGCAAACTCGAGCCCGGCTCGCTGGTGTCCAGGCTGTACGACAGCGAGGAAATTCACGAGCGGCACCGGCACCGGTACGAGTTCAACAACACCTACCGCGAGGCGTTCGAGGCAGCCGGGGTAACGTTCAGCGGCACCTCGCCGGACGGCAAGCTGGTCGAGATCGTGGAGGTTCCCGGGCATCCGTTTTTCGTGGCCAGCCAGTTTCATCCCGAGTTCAAGAGTAAACCCAACAAGCCGCACCCACTTTTCGAGGGGTTCATCGCAGCAGCCCACGCTTGCGGTCACGTCAAAAGCACGTAGATTGTTTCTTTAACCAGATCCAGTTACTGGTTCACAATGGAAAATTTACCCCCAGTTATCCTTGCATCCACCTCTCCGAGACGATCGGAGTTGCTCGCCTCGATGGAGATCGAGTTCGAGGTCGTGCCCAGCCACGCGGAAGAAGTGATGGAAGCCAGCGACTTTATCCCCGACCTCTGCGAAGCCAACGCCAGGACCAAGGCCGAGCCGATCGCCGAGTTGCACCCGGAATGCCTGGTGATTGCCGCCGACACCATCGTTTACCTTGAGGACGAACTGTTGGGCAAGCCAACCCATATCGACGAGGCCGGCCGCATGTTGGCCAAGCTGCAGGGGCGCACACACCAGGTTTCGACCGGCGTCTCGCTGATTTATCACAACGACGAAATCAACAAGACGTTCTCGGTGATCACCAACGTCACTTTCCTGCCGCTCAGCAAGGAGCAGATCGACGAGTACCTTGCCGGGATCGATCCGCTCGACAAGGCCGGCGGCTACGCCATACAGCAGGACAAGCACAAGATTATCAAGCGGGTCTCCGGCTCGGTTTCAAACGTGGTCGGTCTGCCCGTCGAGCGCCTCAAGGAGGAGCTGAACCACCTGTTCAGCGAAAAAATCGAGGAGCAGTGGTGAGCTTGGCCGCCGGGTTTTGAACCTTTCAGCAGCGTTCATGTCCAACCTCTCCCTTGGTGTCAGGCCGACTGGAGATTGATTCCCTGCCAACTCGGGCGTACACCTTGGCCTTGCCAAACAGGGCCACCCGATCCATATGCTGCGCAACCAACGACAAATCCAGACAAGCATCAACAAGGTGCTCGACGGCTTGGTTTTTGCCATCAGCCTTTGGCTGGCACACGGTTTGCGCGCCGTGTTGCACTTCGAGGTGTTCGGTGGCACGGCTGAAATCGCGCCCTTCAAGGGGGCGTACGTTTGGATCAGCGTCCTGCTCCTGTTTGTGGCTCCCTTCGTCCTGGACACCCAGGGGTTTTATTCGCGTTCCGCTTGGCCAAGCCGCGCCCAGACCGTCTGGCCGCTGGCCAAGGCCTCCGTGTTGATCACCCTGCTCATCATCACCGTGATGTTCGCCTTCAGGATTCAGCTCACCCGCTCGGTGATCCTGATGTTTGCCGTGCTCAGCATCGCGCTGGCCTGGGCCAAGGAGGAAGGCTCGCTTCGTTGGCAGCGGCGACGCCTGACCCGCGCCGACCTCCAGAAACGAATCATCCTGCTCGGCTCGCCGGAGGAAACGCAGAACATGCTCGGCCGCATCGACGACACCAACGACACGAGCTACCGGGTCGTGCTGCAGTTCAACATCGACCGCGACCCGATTGAGCGACTGTTACGGTTGATGCACGAGCACTCCGCCAACGTCGTCCTCATCAACGCCGGCCACACCAAGTTCGACAAGATCGAGCAGGTCATCAACGCCTGCGAACTCGAGGGCGTCGAGGTTTGGCTTGCCGCCGATTTTTTCAACACGCAGATTGCCCGCACCGCCGTCGACGATTTTCATGGCGTCCCGCTGCTGGTGTTTCACTCCGCACCGGCCGCCTCGCTGCAGGGTCTAGCCAAGCAGGCCATCGACTTCGGCGGAGCGCTGGCCATGCTCGTGCTGCTCTCGCCGGTGCTGCTGCTGTGCGCCCTGGCCGTGAAGATTACCTCCCCCGGCCCGATCCTGTTCCGGCAGAAACGCAGCGGCATCAACGGCCGCCCGTTCACCATGTACAAGTTCCGCTCGATGGGCACCAACGCCGAGCAGCGCAAGCACGAGTTGGCCGCCATGAACGAGATGAGCGGCCCGGTGTTCAAGGTCGCCAACGACCCGCGCATCACGCCGATCGGCCGGTTCCTGCGGCGGTTCAGCCTCGACGAGCTGCCCCAGTTGTTCAACGTCCTCAAGGGCGCGATGAGCCTCGTCGGCCCAAGGCCGCTGCCGGTGGACGAGACCAGGCGCTTCGAGGATCTCGCCCACCGCCGCCGCCTCAGCGTCAAGCCCGGCCTCACCTGCCTGTGGCAGATCAGTGGCCGCAACGAGATCAATGAATTCTCCGACTGGGTGCGCCTCGACCTCGAGTACATCGACAACTGGTCGCTCTGGCTCGACATCAAGATCCTCTTCCGCACCATCCCGGTCGTTTTCATCGGCACCGGCGCGAAGTGAATCCGCGCACCTTTGCGCTTTCACGCACGGGCCGCCTCTGCTAAATAGTGTGCCCGTTCAAGGGCATGGAACTTTTATTCATCGGTTTTGCGGCGGGATTCGCCCACGTGATCAGCGGGGCGGACCACTTGGCCGCGCTGGCACCCTTCGCCGCACGCCGCGAACAGCACGCCGCGTGGCGGCTGGGCCTCCACTGGGGCCTTGGCCACGCCGGTGGCGTCGCGCTGATCGGCCTGCTCGTCTGGCTCCTCAAGGGCACTGCCGCCGCCGAGTGGCTCTCCAGCGGCGCGGAGCAACTCGTCGGCGTGCTGCTGATCGCCGTCGGCGCGCTGGGCATCCGCTCCCTGCTGCGGCACCGCGTCCACACCCACGAACACGATCACTTCGGCATTCGGCACTCGCACATCCACGCACACCTTGGCCAGGCGCACTCCCGCGCAAGCCACAAACACTCGCACGCCGCGCTGGGCATCGGACTGCTGCACGGCACCGCCGGCGGCACGCACCTCTGGGTTGTGCTGCCGACACTCGCCATCGCCAGCTTCGGCGGCGTCGCCCTCTACCTCGCCGCCTACGCCCTGGCCACCGTCGCGGCGATGACGCTGTTTTCCGCCGGGCTGGGCCGCTTGGCCAGGCGCTTGGCCAACGGCGGCCCGCAGCTTGGCCACGGCTTCGGCCTGGCCTGCTGCACCGCCTCAATGTTCATCGGTGGCTACTGGTTGTTTGCCGGTTAGCCCGGCGGCAACAGCGCGCGAGTCATGTCCAAGCTGATCCACCAAGCCATCGACTCGCTGCTCAAGGAAACTTCCCGCTCCTTTTACCTGACCCTCAAGGCGCTCCCGCCGCGCATCGGGCCGCAGATCGGCCTCGGCTACCTGCTCGCCCGCATCGCCGACACCGTCGCCGACTCGAAAGGCGGCCCCACCGACCAGCGTCTGCTCGCGCTCGAGCAATTCAACGAGCGCATCCAGGGCCGCACCGGTGCGCTGCCCAACCTCGCGATCCTCGCCCGGCTCCAGCGCGATCCCGCCGAGGTGCAACTGCTCGAGAACGCCGCCGCGCCGGTCACTTACCTCGAGCAGTTTTCCGACGCCGACCGGCAGCGCATCCGGCAGGTGCTCGACACGATCACCGGCGGGCAGATGCTCGACCTCCAGCGCTTCGCCTACGCCACCGGCGACACGATCATCCCGCTGGCGCGCGAGGAGGAACTCGACGACTACACCTACCGCGTCGCCGGTTGTGTCGGTGAATTCTGGACGCACCTTTCGCTCGCGCACCTCTTCGAGGCCGATGCCGCCACCGAGGCGCGGTTGCTCGAGACCGGCGTGCGTTTCGGCAAGGGATTGCAACTGGTCAACATCCTGCGCGACATCCCGGCCGACCTGCGCATGGGCCGCTGCTACCTGCCCAGCGCCGTGCTGGCCGAGCACGACCTCACGCCGCGCGACCTGCTCACGCCGGAGACCATCGACCGGTTCCGCCCCGTTTACGACAGCTACCTCGACAAGGCCGCCGCGCACCTCGACGCCGCCGTAGAGTACATCGGCCTGCTGCCGTACCGGCAGTTTCGGCTGCGCGCCGCCAGCATGCTGCCAGTGCTCATCGGCCAGCGGACTCTCGCGCTGCTACGAGGGCAAAACGTGCTCGACGCCGAAAACCGAATCAAGGTCAGCCGCCCCGAGATCAAGCAGTTGACCCGGCAAACCGCCCTCGCCGTGCCGTCGCGGCGGCGCAGCCAAAAACTGCTCGACGCCCAACGCCATGCCTGAGCCTGCACGCACCCGAACGCTGATGCTGCTGGCGGCGGCTTGGCTGCTCGCCGGTTGCAGCGGCGACCCGGCGGCCAAGCCCGGTTTTCACGAGATCAACCAGCACCGGTTTTTTGTCAACAGCCTCGGCATGCAGTTTGTCCAGTTGCCCGACAGCGACGCCTGGCTCGGCGTCTGGGAAACCCGCGTCGCCGATTACGCCGCCTTTGCCAACGCCACCACCAACGGCTGGCAGGCCGCCTGGTTTCAGGACACCGACCGCCACCCCGCCGTCAACGTCCACTGGCACGACGCCCAGGCTTTTTGCGCGTGGCTCAGCCAACGCGAACGCGAGAGCGGCCTGCTCGCCGCCGATGAGGGCTACCGCCTGCCGACCTCGAGCGAGTGGATCGCCGCGCTTGGCCAAGCGGAGCCAACCGACAGCGGCAATTTCGGCCCGCAACTCGGCAGCGAAAGTTTTGACCGCACCAGCCCGGTCGGCTCGTTTCCGGGCAACGCGCTTGGCCTGCACGACCTCCGGGGCAATGTGTGGGAGTGGTGCACCGCTTGGCCAAGCGAGGAGGGAGTTGGCCGCATCCTGCGCGGCGGCGGCTGGCGCGACAACACCCCCGGGCTGCTCGCCGCCGACCGCGAACTCATCGTCACCCCCAAGGTCGCCTCCGAGGATTACGGCTTCCGCTGCATCCTCATCCTCAAGCACCCCGCCCAGCCGCACTAAAACGGGTCGCTCAAAGTTCGCGGCAGCGTCTTGGAGTGCGGTTCTCTGCACCTCTTTATTAAACGCAGAGAGCGCGGAGGCGACTCGTGATTGGTTCCCGTGTTTCACACTATTTATTCACAATTTGGGAATCTCGCTTGTGGCGGTTTTCTATTGTCCGGTACATTGTCCGCAGGTCGGGGAAAAGGCTTTCCCCGAGAAAAGAACGATTTTGAAACACGACAACGACTGTTTGACGCAGCACCCGGATCGGTTTGTGAACCGGCACATCGGCCCGCGACAGGACGACATTGCAGCGATGCTCGCGGCGCTTGGCCACGAGTCGCTCGACGCGATGATCAACGCCGGCACGCCGAGCAGCATCCGCCTCGCCGAGCCGCCCGAACTGCCCGCCGCCCAAGGCGAGACCGAGGCGCTCCAGTCGCTCCGTCGCTTGGCCGGCGAAAACCAGGTTTGGCGCTCGTACATCGGCATGGGCTACCACGACTGCATCACCCCGCCGGTCATCCAGCGCAACCTGCTCGAGAATCCCGGCTGGTACACGCAGTACACGCCGTATCAGGCCGAGATCTCGCAGGGCCGCCTCGAGGCGCTGCTCAATTTTCAAACGATGGTCTGCGACCTCGCCGGCATGGAGATCGCCAACGCGTCGCTGCTCGACGAGGCCACCGCCGCCGCTGAGGCGGTCACGATGTGCCGCAACATCCAGTCGCGCAACAAGGCAAATGCCGTGTTCGTCTCAGACGCTTGCCATCCGTCAACGCTCTCCGTGCTTCGCACGCGCGCCGAGGCGATCGGCATCGGGATCGTCACCGGCGATCCGGACGAGTTCGACTTCAGCACGCCGGTGTTTGCCGTGGTGCTGCAGTACCCGGCCACCGACGGCACGCTGACCGACCCGAGCGGGTTCATTGCACGCGCACACGACAACGACGCGCTGGCCATCGTCGCGACCGACCTGCTGGTGCTCACGCAGATCAAGCCGCCCGGCGAACTCGGCGCGGACGTCGCCATCGGCAGCGCGCAGCGTTTCGGCGTGCCGATGGGCTACGGCGGCCCGCACGCGGCGTTCATCGCCACACGGGACAAACACAAGCGGCGGCTGCCGGGCCGGATCGTCGGCGTGTCCAAGGACGCGAACGGCCGCCCTGCCCTGCGGTTGGCGTTGCAGACACGCGAGCAGCACATCCGCCGCGACAAGGCCACGAGCAACATCTGCACCGCGCAGGCGTTGCTGGCCAACATCGCCTCGATGTACGCCGTGTACCACGGCCCCGACGGGCTGCGGCAAATCGGCGGACGCGTCCACGCCCAAGCCAAGGCGTTGGCCAACGGCTTGCGGCAGCTTGGCCAAGCGGTGGAGTCGGAGCATTTTTTCGACACGATCACTGTCGCGCTTGGCCAGGCGGCGGACAGCGTGATTGCCGAGGCAGAGAAACGGCGGATCAACCTTCGGCAACTCGGCGCCGGGCGTGTCGGCATCGCGCTCGACGAGACAGTGACACCGGCCGACTTGGCCGACTTGCTGGCGGTTTTCAACGGCGGCCAAGCGGTGGGCTTTGAGTTGGCCGTCGGTGAGGCGATTGCCATTCCCGAGTCGCTGCGGCGCACTTCGGATTTTCTCACGCACTCGGTTTTCAGCCGGCACCACTCGGAGACGGAGATGCTGCGCTACCTCAAGAAACTGGAGGCACGCGACCTCTCGCTCACGACGTCGATGATCCCGCTTGGCTCGTGCACGATGAAGCTCAACGCCGCAGCCGAGATGTTCCCGATCGGTTGGCCAGGCTTCGCCGCGCTGCACCCGTTCGCGCCGGTTGACCAGGCGCTGGGCTACCATAAACTTTTTGAGCAACTCGAGGGCTGGCTGGCGGCAATCACCGGCTTCGCCGCCGTGTCGCTCCAGCCCAACGCCGGCTCGCAGGGCGAGTTCGCCGGGTTGCTGGCGATTCGCCGTTACCACGAAAGCCGCGGCGACACGCAACGCAACGTCTGCCTGATCCCGATGTCGGCGCACGGAACCAACCCGGCCAGCGCCGTGATGGCCGGGATGAAAGTGGTGCCGGTGACGTGCGGCCAATCCGCCGACAACGGCGACGTCGACCTCGACGACCTGCGCGCCCGCGCTGAAGAACACAGCGAAAACCTGGCGGCAATCATGGTGACCTACCCGTCCACCAACGGCATTTTCGAGCGGGGCATCCGCGAGATTTCCGCCATCGTCCACGAACACGGCGGACAGGTGTACATGGACGGCGCGAACCTGAACGCACAGATCGGCCTCACCAACCCCGCCAGCATCGGCGCGGACGTCTGCCACCTGAATCTGCACAAGACCTTCTGCATCCCGCATGGCGGCGGTGGCCCGGGCGTCGGGCCGATCGGCGTGGCGGGGCATCTCGTGCCGTTTCTGCCGGGCGATCCGCTGGAGGAAAACAGCGGCGCAGTCGCGGCAGCGCCCTGGGGCAGCGCGGGCATCCTTCCAATCTCGTGGATGTACATCGCGATGATGGGAACGGAGAACCTGACCAAGGCCACCCAAGTGGCCATCCTAAACGCCAACTACATCGCCCAACGCCTTGCCGACACGTTCCCGATCCTGTACCGGGGCAAAAACGGACTGGTGGCCCACGAGTGCATCGTCGATTTGCGGCAGTTCGGGAAGGTCGCAGTCGAGGATGTGGCCAAGCGGCTGATGGATTACGGTTTTCATGCCCCAACGATCTCATGGCCGGTCGCCGGGACGATGATGGTCGAGCCGACCGAGAGCGAGCCGAGGGCGGAGTTGGATCGTTTCTGCGACGCGATGATCTCCATTCACGCCGAGATCATGGCGATAGAGAACGGAGAGGCGGACGCGGAAAACAACCTGCTCAAGAACGCGCCGCACACGGCCGACGACGTGGCCGGGGAATGGAACCGGCCGTACAGCCGCGAACAGGCGGTGTTCCCGGTAATGGGATTGCGGGAGCACAAATACTGGCCGCCGGTCAACCGCATCGACAACGTCCACGGCGACCGGAACCCGGTCTGCACCTGCGAAGGGATGGACGCCTACGCGGAGTAGGCCAGGTGCCTGGCCAAGGGCGTCACTCCAAAATCATACGAAAGTATTTCCACGCCTCCGCGGGATCGGCCGGGAACGGGCTGGCAGCGCCTTCGACAGCCTGCCAGCTTTTCAGGTCGGTACTGGACTGCAGCACGCCTCCGCCAACCCACTCCACGGTTAATTCACCGTTACCGCCCCGCGCAACAGAAAGGATCGTAGGATCGTTCACCTCGTTGACCGTCAATGTGAATGCTGTCGAGTCCTGATCCACTCCATCGCTGACAGAAATGGTGATGACAGCCTCGCCGTGGGTATTTGCGTTGGGCGTGATGGTCAAGGTTCGCTCGGAGCCGTATGGATCAATGGCAATCCCTTCCACAGGCAACAGCGCCGGGTTGGTTGATTCAGCGCTCATCTCGAGCAGGGATGAACCCAACTCGACGTCATCGATCAGGACAACCACTTCCCCGGTTCCATTCTCATTAATGGTCAGGTCATCGATCGGTTCGATGGTTGGCGGCGTGTTGTAGAGCTCACCATCGATCTTTAGATTTCTGTATATTCCAACCTTGTTCCCCTCATCCCAGATGCTGTCCCAGTAGCCGAAATAACCGAACCGATGCTTGCTTCCCTCCGGCATGGGCAGGTTGGTGAGCAGGACAATCTCACGAGTTCCCTCGACGATTTTTTTTCCAGTCTTGAACACGCTCGCCGTGATTCTTGCCGTGACATCCTCGAGGGCCGCCTTGTCCTCCTCCGTCGGGGTGGAAAACGCCAGTCCCATCCTGACCCACTTGGAGCCGTCGTGCGAGCCCTTGCCAGACAAGGCGGAATCGATGGTCGCCCGCGCAGGCGAGCCGTTCAACTCGAACAATCCGTCGAGCGACCGGTTGGCATCGAGGTCATCGGTCAGAAAAGAAACCGTGCCCACCTGAAAACCGTCGTAATAATTGAGCGTAAAAGAGATACCGACACCGGACTCGGAATCCAACCAGCCGATCACGCCGCTGACACCATCGTAAACATCCTCGGCACCGACAAGCATGACCTCGTCGGAGACCGTGTACACGCCCGTGCCGGGTTGATGCCGCTCCGAGTACCATGCAGCACACAAAGCCGGGTTCGTGAACTTGCCGGCTTGTGCCATCTCAAGATGGCCGATCGGCCACCGGCCATTACGCGTCACCACAGTCAAGTCGATCTCGGCGCCACCCTCGTTGAGCTTGTTTTCAATCTTGGCCAAATGTTTGAGATCCTTCCCACCGTTCACGAGAACGGGCTTGGCCGTGAGCGTCGCTGCCCCGACGAGCAACCCGGCGGCAAAACAACTAAGCTGTTTCAATTTCATGGAAAAAAGTCAGTGCGCCGGAACTCGGCGACTCGGTGAAACTATTCAGCGGCAATCGCCCCGTCAAGCGGCCTTGACCAGACGCTTGGCCAAGCGCGAAATATCATCTGCCCAAAAAACGCTGGAACGACCCGCCGAACAGCCCCTCGACATCACGCTGAATCTCCACCTCGCTTGGCTCCCAGCCAGTGGCGGCCAGGTTCAGGTACTTCTCCCTCAGCACGCCGGCGATGATCTCCCGTGAGTGGTCCCACTTGTAAATAATCTGGTCAAGCACGCGGGCGTCAGAGTGCTGCGCGGTGAAACTCATGCCGATCAGGTCGAGCCGCATGCGCGTCATCTCCTCGATCACATTCGGAATGTTGGTGAACCACCAGCAGCCGAAGACATGCAGATTGCGGAACTTGCGGGCAATGACGCACAACTCATGCTGACTCTCGCGAGACAGCACCGTGCAGAGGAACTTGTTGTCGGGATGGCCCGAGCAGAGGTTCTCGAGGCTGGCCAAGTCCGGCTTGCCGACGCCGTCGCCGGCCAACTGCAACGCCGCGTTCACGCCGCGCTTAACGCCGATCATCAGCGCAAAGGGCAGGCCGCTCTCCCTGCAGAACGGCAGGATCGCTCCGTCAATCAGCCTTGAGCACTGGGTGTCGGCCGGGTACTCGAACGCCGGCGGCAGCGATACCATCACGTACAGCGCGTCCATGCGCTTGGCCCAGTCGCGCAGGAACCGCTGCACCTCCTCCATCGTTCTACCGGAGAAATCCGCCTGCACCTCGTAGCCGGCCCCGGCCAGGCGTGGCGCGGCGGTATCCCACTCGAGCAGCAGCGGGTCGATCCTCAGCGCCGAGGTGAATCGTTCGTCCCGCTCGAAGCCGGCGTCCCACTTCGGCGTCTCCAGCCCGTCGAACGGCGAGTTGGTCATGCAGATCGTCCTGACCTTGGCCAAGTCCATGCAGCGCGTGATGTAGTCGCCCGAGTCCTGCTCGGCGAACCACTTGCGGATCGATGGCAGATCGCGCTGGTTGGCGTCCAGGCCAAGCCGGTTGAGCACCGTCAACACCCCCCGGCACGCCTCCGAGAGCGGCGAATTCTCGACAAACAACGCGTCCCAAATCATCTGCGCCTGTTCCTCCCTGGCCAAGCGCCAGAACGCCTCAAAGCCGATGTCGAAATGCCGGAACGCCTCGGCGACGAGGTAGTGATACACCAACTGGTCGTCGATTCCCCAAAGCAGCAACTCGCCGAACGCAGGGTCGTAGAGATGCGTGTGAATATCGTACACACTCGTCTCGCGAACCGTCTGGCTGACTACGGCGGCAATGGCCTCCCGCTTGGCGTCAGGAAGTATGCTGCTCATTGATCAAACATCGCAGATGCGCACACCCTGCTCAAGCGAGGCGAGTTTGTCCTTGCGCTTGGGAATGAATTCCTGCCCAACGTGACCCTTGTAGCCGGTTGCGAGGATTGCCCGCATGATCGCCGCATAGTTCAGCTCCTGCGTCTCGTCAATCTCGTTGCGGCCGGGGTTGCCGCCAGTGTGATAGTGGTAAAGGTACTTGTGATTATCTCGGATTGTGCGGATGACATCCCCTTCCATGATCTGCATGTGGTAAATGTCATAAAGCAGTCCGAAACGCTCCGACCCGATTGCCTGGCAGAGCGCGACACCCCACGGTGTGCGGTCGCACATGTAATCCTTGTGGTCGACGCGGCTGTTGAGCAGCTCCATCGAGATGGTCACGTTGTGTTTCTCGGCGATGGGCAGGATGCGCTTGATGCCGATGGCACAGTTTTTCAGGCCGGTCTCGTCGTCCATGCCGTCGCGGTTGCCGGAAAAACAGATGAGGTTTTTCAGCCCGGCATTGGCGGTCTCCTTGATGCGCTGCCCGTAAACCTCCACCAGCGTGTCGTGATGCTCCAGCCGGTTGAACGCCTTGCCAATACCGCCGACCCTGGTTTTGCCGTCCTTGAGCGTGCCGGTTGGAAAACTGACCATGGCGCACATGAGGCCGTGCTTGCGCATCGTCGGGAAATCGGACGGGTCGAGCAACTCGACCGACTCCATTCCGAGACTGGCCGCCTTTGCCGCCAATTTCTCCAGGCCGGTACTTCCGTAGCACCACTTGCAGACCGAGTGACGGATATTGCCCTTCACTTTGCCTTCAGCCGCATGGCCACGCGCTGGGAGGGTCAGGGCCGCGCCCACGGCGGCAGTGCTGCCAGCGATCGATTTAAGCGCCGTGCGGCGCGAGAATTTGGTACTGTTCATGGTTTAAGTATGACACGCCGACTAAACGAAAAAACGCCCTCGACTGTCAATTGTTTCAGAGATGGATGAGGACTGCCGCGCTTGAACAAGCGCTCGGGTTTATGGACTAGGCTGAGTCACCTTGCCGTACGGTTTCCAAAGACGACTATTTCCTTTTTGGTACCCATATGTCTTGAACTTTTGCTTGCTCCACGTCTCAACACGCGCATCCCCCATCAGAATATTTCCAAGTCCGGCTGTTTCACGTGGATTCCCTTGACCGTTTACGCCAAACCCGCCTCCGGAGCCCCTATGACGAGTGGCTAGGACGTCCCACGTATTGGGCCATATATGGCCGTCGTTGAGAGGAGCATCCAATGCTTCTTCCATGAAAGTGAACGACTTGTCGGGCTCTACCCAACTAGCGTATTTTGCATTGTATACTCTCGGGTTTCTATCGTCCATTCCAGGACCGCTGATGGCATAACTGAAGTCCTTCCAGGTTGACCATTGACCTGGTCTCTTGAGCGCTATCTTGTCTGTGGGACAAAGGTAGATATCCTGGTTTTTTAGGTAAGGATAAATCGTCCCTGTGGTAATATCCCAAGATCGGTTGTACTGCTGGCCGTTGGGCTTCTTGCCGTTAACAATCTGTTGCGACGACTTATTCCGAGGATGCACCAGCCATTCATGCATATGAGGCAAATGGTCATCATTGTCATCCGTATAATAAATCATTGTTAGACCGAACTGCTTCAGGTTGTTCATGCAACTTGTCAACCGGGCTTTTTCCTTGGCCTTGGCCAAGGCGGGCAGGAGCAGTCCGGCCAAAATGGCGATGATGGCGATCACCACCAACAATTCAATTAACGTGAATCCGTCTTGTTTTCGTCTTGTTTTCATTGGTAATTTCAGGAGTTAGAGGCAGAAAACTACGCCAGCTTAGTTAAGCCGTCAAACAAACAAAAAGGCGATCCATTGGGGATCGCCTTTAAAAATGAGATCAAGTAGCCTGACAACTACCTTTTTCGGGCCGATGCCCGATCCTGCATCCAAGCGACATCAGGGCTGTTGGGCGCTGCTTTGTTTAACCCTCCTGGAGGTGAGGGCATTCCGCTAGAATTTTTGTGTGATACAATGGTGCGCTTGTCCAACCACTTTTTGATCTCAGCATGACCGTCACCAAACGCAAATCCCGCTGCACCATTGTGGAAACTTGCAGGCCAATCTATCATACGCGCCCCTCCATCCCGAGCATCGCATTTGACCGCAAACGCAGCGTCATTGATGCTATTGGGGTGTTCGTCCAAAAATACAAACAAATTGGATGGACCGGGAACTCCCATATCTCCCTCCTTCATGTAGGTTCGAAATGTAGAATAGGGCAACCATTGACCAGCACCCCCGCCTTCGGATGGATTACGCCCAAACGACTGACTCATTGAGATACTACGTATACGAGGTATCATTTCTTTTCCGATTTTCACGGTGCTTTTGTCTGCCGGGCATTTGAATACTTCAGCGTTCTGGAGATATTTACCGAGCAAGGCACCCTTCTTGGGATCGATCAACAAACCCTTGTCTATATTGTTCCTGTTGGAGCTGAAGTCTAAATTGCCAGGAACCCAAATCTTTCCCGTACGTGAGTCCCCCAGGCTACCAGCCAAAAAGCCATCGTTGTCTCCGGCATACATCAGCCAGGCAAGGACAACTTGCTTGTTGTTACTCATACAACTTATCCCAGTAGCCTTGGCCTTGGCCTTGGCCAACGCTGGAAGCAACAGGCCAGCCAAAATGGCGATGATGGC
>Ga0209445_1000686_pt1 | contig 18896 bp, 18 predicted proteins | sample MarorgKNORR_S2LV_4_FD_188223 | JGI IMG/M metagenome (GOLD analysis project Ga0209445, IMG submission 188223) | Marine microbial communities from the Southern Atlantic Ocean, analyzing organic carbon cycling - NADW_A/KNORR_S2/LV (SPAdes) (version 2) | ecosystem: Environmental > Aquatic > Marine >... | reverse complement strand
ATACTTCAAATATTATCCTCGAGCCACGCTTGAAACATTAAAACAGCCCATAATTGAGTCTGCCAGTTTCGAGTGCCCATAAGATGCTCTGACCACATTTGACGAACTATCTCGGGGTAAAAAAAACCTTGAGACCTGAGCCGAGATTCACTTAGCAATTCTTCAGCCCATTCTTTAAGAGGTCCTTTGAGCCAATCTCTCACTGGTATCCCAAACCCCGTTTTTGGTCTCTCAATTAGGTCTTTTGGTACATACTTGTACAGGATATCCCTTAATACTGTTTTCCCTACTCCCTTATTTAACTTCATTTCTAACGGAATTTTAGATGCAAACTCAAAAACATCATGATCTAAGAAAGGGACTCTAGTCTCCAAAGAAACACCCATGGCAGCTCTATCTACTTTAACAAGAATGTCGTCGGGTAAGTAAGAAACCATATCAACGGCCATCATTTTTGTAATATCGTCAAGCCCAGCAAGCAAGGAATCATCGGTTGAGAACCTGCTCTGATGCGCCTCGGATCCTATCACAACTGACGATGGATCTTGCCAATTCGAGACCAGTCGCATGTAGAGATCATTTAGATTCTTAGACCCAATGACTCCAGCACCCTTCTGCAGTTTATCTCCCCAGCTTATTCCATTAAATTTTCTTGGCGTCATCCTATCTATAGCCGAGAACGCTTTGTTCCAAGCACCTGCAGGTAAGTTTTCTATACTCCTGCCAATTAATGTTCTTGCGGCTGCCGGCACTAGATTCAATCCTTTCCATAAATTGTCTGCGAACACATATCTATTGTAGCCACAAAATAATTCATCTCCTCCGTCGCCAGAAAGGCTGACCGTGACATGTTGCCGCGCAAGAGAGGAAACTATAAATGTTGGTATTTGGGAAGAATCGGCGAAGGGCTCACAATAAAGTTCCGGCAACTTTGGGATAACATTTAAAGCGTCTTCTGACGAAACATATAGTTCTGTATGCTCTGTTTTTAAATGCTCGGCTACCGATTTTGCAAATTCTGCTTCATTAAAACCGGCCTCTTCAAATCCTATAGTGAAAGTCTTTACAGGCCTTGAAGATTGAGTTTGCATCAGCGCGACGACTGTTGAGGAATCTACACCACCTGAAAGAAACGCACCCAAAGGAACGTCAGCCATCATTTGCTGTGAAACAGTTTTCTTTAGAACGGTATCCAAGTTATTTGTTATCTCAGATACACTACCTTCAAATGGTTCTTTAGCGCCTTTTCTTACGACATCTAAAGTATCCCAATATTTTTCTGATCTGCAACTATTTTGTTTAAGTGATACCGTTAAAATCGTTCCAGGCTCAAGCTTCTTAATGCCTTCATAAATTGAGTGTGGAGTAGGAACATAGCAATACCTCATATATAAAGCTAACGAAGCTCTATCGATGTCATTAGTAAACGAAGAGTGTCTTTTTAAAGCCTTGAGTTCAGAACCAAACAAGAATGTTCGTTTTGACCCGGATCCTTGCCAGCCATAATACAGCGGCTTTTCTCCAATCCTATCTCTGACTAAACTCAGTTCCTCGCACTCCTTGTCCCATACAGCAATTGCAAACATCCCTTTGACACGCGTAATTGTCTCTTTAATTCCCCAGACATCAAAAGCCGCCAAAAGTGTTTCTGTATCAGAATGACCGCGCCATTTCGGTTGAAGCCGAGCACCGGTTAAGTCATGCCTTATCTCAGAACTATTATATATTTCCCCATTGTAGGTTATTACGTATCTGTCCGAACCCGAGCTCATGGGCTGATGCCCTGCGGCCGACAAATCCACTATAGCCAGCCTTCTATGAGCAAGACCAATTTTGGCAGATGCATCTAGCCAAATTCCGCTACTATCCGGGCCACGCGTCAAAAGCTGGTCAGCCATATCCAATAAAGTTGACTCATTTAAAGTGGTATTTGTGCAATCACCACCGAGAAAACCAGCTATTCCACACATTTAGGACTGTTTCCCACATGAGGCCTCATTAGACATACTTTGCCATTTACAGCAATCCGCCAACAAGAAAAGATAATTGTTAATCGAAAAAAATGGATAAAGAATCACTAATCAATATCAGGATTTATATGAGCGATTATATTTCGGAGATGTCACATTTCGATATGCAAAACCCGCGACTAAAAGTAACCCAAGGCTTGGCAAGTGGTGCCTTGAAGCTGTGCCCCAATTACTCGTCCCCAAAGACCAAATTGTTTCCATTACTAAGTATGATAGGAAAATAAAAAAAATAAATCTTTCATTCCCAAAATCATTACGTGCAACAAACATAGGTTTATTAAGATAGCTACCTACTAAATATTTCAACGCATTCCAGATTAACCAAAATCGCAACATATTTTCTAGCAAAGCAACTACATCAACTATAGATGAAATTTTCCAAGGCATTGGCTCAAACAGGTACTGAAACAAAAGGGAAGGTATAGAAAGAATAAGCCCACCGAGCCCATTTATTTCAATTTCAGTTCTATAAGTTGCCCGTTGCACTAATTCCATGGTTCCCCTTTGATAGGTTTGGACAGCTACGCTCAAACCATCCTCTATCAGTTCGCCATAATCAGAAATACTTATTAATAACGAAAACCCGTAAAACAAGCACAAAATCACGATAGGAGTAACCAAAACAACCTTAGTAAATGACACGCCTTTTATATTTCTTGATGTTAATAGAAACAATGTCCCTGCAATTATAAAAATTCCGGACGCGAGAAGGGCACCATGCAATGCGCCCATGCCCACAGCGGCGAGAAACAAAACGGGCCAATGGGCATTCGATCTATGAAAATAAATTTTTAGGGCCGCATAAAGAGCCAGATTGATAAAAAGCAGTTGAAATGGCTCACGTAAGGTAACGCTGGTATACATTAATGAAGTAGGTATCAAAGCATAAATAAGCATAACCCTCCATTGGTTCGACATCTTAAATGATAAGATCCTCATAATCCGTAGGAGAATAAATGCGGATGCAAGCCACGCTAAAGCAGATAAAGCGCTTCCCAAAAACAGGTGATCCGTTGTGATGAAATAGAAAACACCCAAAAAAGACGGATATATATGGCTTATTAAAAACACGTCGAACACAAGATTTTGGGAAACCTCAACAGCGATCAAATGAAACCCAAGGGAATCTTCAGAGGCGCCATAAGTCGGCCCAACAAAACCATTTACGAAGGCAATAACAAGGCGTAAAAAAAAGCCTAGCCACAATGTTAGTTTAACCCTATAGATCATCTGCATCCATATGATCTTGATAGCAAATCGGCAAAATATTTTTCACTCAAATTTTCCGGTAGTACATAACATTTGAGTTTTTTATATTTAGCTTCTTCACCTAGCCGCCTAAGTAAACTGCAGTGTTTAATGCGAGTCTCCAAAGATAAAACTCCTCATTTACATTACAACTTAAATTCTTATTTACTCACCGGCGTTTGATTAATTTTACGAAAAACGAGGGTATAAGCACTGCCTTTAGGGTCGCTGGACTCAAAAGGAGCCATAAAAACACTAAGAACCGCACCCAGCACAAAAGCCAACCTCGAAATCCATTTCCCACGAACACGATTCATCAGCAAGCGACACCACCCAAATCGGTTCCACTGCTTTGCATCGCTATCAGTAGTTGAAAAATGAATTCGCTCCAAACCTAAAGTCTTTGCATATTCTGTTAGCGCCTCAGCAGGCAACAAATAAAGATGACGCGGCGCATCCAGGTGGGGCCACAATTTACCCATAATATGAAACTGCCACGCCTGTGGGTTGGGTGCTGCCATAACAAGAACTCCATCGGGTTTCAAGTTTTCTGCAGCTGCACAGATCAACGCCCAAGGGTTCGGTAGATGCTCGATAACATGCCAGAGCGCAATCACATCATGAGAGCGAAGGGTGGACATTGCGTCATGGGGTGAGTCGCTACAGGTCACATTTACCCCCACAACCTGGCTTAAATAGTTACAGCATCGCTCATCCATCTCGATCACATCCACTTCGAACCCAGCTTGCTTGGCCTGGAAAGAAAACACTCCGTAAGCAGGGCCAATTTCCAGTAATGACCCCTGTGTTTTATAGCGTTGAATCGTATCTATTTTGAAAGGATTGGCTTTTGCAATGATTGCAAGCTGCTCAATCGTAGGTATGGCATAATAATCTGAAGGATAATAATCGCCCATATTGTCTGGAACGTTTTCAAGCCTGATCAGTCCACAGTGTGCACAATGCAAATACCGAAATTCTTTTGCATCAATACGGTCATTTAAATCAGTTGCCTGCATCCAGTCAATCTCGCTTCCTTGGCAACCAGGAGTATGCTTAGTTTGTATCATAATATAGCTTCTTCTCTTTGCATTATACGTTGAATTATGCGGGTAATATCTGAACGAACCGCCGCACCTAAAGTAAAATACCCCAACCCCATGTACGCAACCGCTGCACCTTCTATACCCCACTTAACTATCAGCCCAAATGCCTCTACTCCAAGCAAGTTTATCTGTATAGGTGTAATTGCAAGAGTAAGTGCCGCGACCCAGGCTCCGCCCGCCAAATTGGAAAATATGTTACGTTTTAGCGTGGACACATGAAAAGCCCTTGATTCCTAATTATTAGGACCATTTGAGCTCCTCCTTCCACCAGGCAATTGTTTCATCCAGTCCGCGATCAATATCAAAACTGGGCTGCCAACCTAACTCGTCTTTTAAACGACTGATGTCAGCCAGCAATAATGGAGGATCCTGGAGATTGGTGGAACGAGCCCCCAACTTTAATAATTCCGGGCGACCCAACTTAGTAGCAATTCTTTCTACCACATCCTTAAGAGTGATAGCTTCGCCTGACGCGATATTAACCGGACCCTGTATGTCTGAATTAAGTAAAGCTACAAAGGCTGAGGCCACATCAGTAACATACATAAAATCTCTCACTTGCTCACCACTGGAACACCGAGCAGTCTCACCTCGCAAGATTGATTGAATAACAGACGATACTAGCCTTGACGGATGTTCCTTCGGACCATAAAGAAAAAATATCCTTCCCCATGCACTGCTTAATCCAAATTGATTAGAGTATATCGACAATATTTCCTGTAAAGCATTTTTACACGTTCCATAAACCGTACTCGGCTTCCGCGGAGTAACGCTCTCTAAACACAAACCTTGACCCCAATCATATTCAGCACAGGTTCCGGCCATCACTACGCGCTCACCTCCTTGCTCGCCAAACGCCTGTAGCAGCGCAAGGCTCGCACTCACGCATTGAAGATTTTCAGCTGCTGTCCAGAAATGACCAGGTTCTGCATACCATGCAAAGTGCAATAGGTGTGTTGGCCGCACTTCATTTACAATAGTTTCTTGAGAACCGCTATTGAATAAATCAGTCAAATACCAATGAACACCATCGTCATCGACTCCTGTTTTATGCCTTGATCGAGACATGGCATGAACCTCAAATCCTTCATTCACTAGATAATGCAAGCAATGCTGACCAATAAATCCTGTTGCACCAGTCACTAAAACGCGCTTAGCGGATGAACTACCCGAAACCACCTCCAGGTCAATACTAGTCATAGCACCTCTAATTCAGGCACTGCGACAACAAATTTAGCTCCCCATTCACGAATATAGGATAATTGCTCAACAACCTCTGAACGCAAGTTCCAGGGAAAAATCACCACATAGTCTGGCTGGGTTTTTCTAATATACTTTTCTCCAACGATGGGTATTCGACTACCAGGCAAGAACTTATCCTGCTTGACTGGATTAAGGTCCACTACATAACTCAGCAAATCCTGACGAACCCCTGCATAATTCATCAACGTGTTGCCTTTGGCTGCAGCGCCATAACCCGCAACAGTTTTACCGGTGCGTTTTGCCTCAATCAAAAAGGAGATAAAATCATTTTTAACCCGATCGGCCTTACCCTGGAACCCGGCATAAAAATCCACACTGCTCATTCCAGCACTTTTTTCCTGGTCTAGAATTTTTATTACATTATCGCTTGTTTGATGACCCCCGGTATCAGTGCGTTGCGCATACACACGCAAACTGCCGCCATGCGTGGGTAATATTTCCACATCGAATACACTTAAACCATTGCTCTCAAAAATTTTCTTCACAGCAGTCAACGACAAATAAGAATAGTGTTCGTGGTATATGGTATCGAACTGATTTTCAGACACCAGTCGCAATAAGTGAGGAAACTCAAAGGTTGAAACACCTGCCGGTTTCAGTAAAGCAGCAAAGCCACCGACAAAGTCATTAATATCGGGGACATGTGCCAGAACATTGTTAGCAGCTGTTAAATCAGCTTGCTGACCTTGCTCAACCATTTTATTCGCAAGCTCAACGCCGAAAAAAGCTTCGATAATCTCGATACCTTTTTTACGAGCGGCATCCGCAGTACTGGTGGTGGGCTCAATACCCAGACATGGTATTCCCCGTGCTTTGGCATATTGCAGGAGATAGCCATCGTTCGCTGCCACTTCTACGATATATGATTGCCCATCCAGATCGAAGCGATCAGCCATATTGGCCACATATTGCTCAGAATGCTTTAACCATGATGATGAGAATGAGCTAAAGTAAGCATAATCAGATGAAAAAAGCTCATCAGCCCCCGCATAATCTTCTGTCTGCACCAACCAGCAATCGGTACACACTAGTACGCGTAATGGAAAATATTTCTCAGTCGCCTGGAGTTCTTGTTGAGTCAGATAGGCGTTCGACGGTGGGGATGTGACTAGATCAATTAATGACACAGCCAACTCAGATTGGCAATGGCGGCACTTCATAAAGTAATTCCTTTAAAATTAATATTGGTTACAAAAGGATGATTCTGATCTCGCTTAGACAGATCTATTACTGGCAAGGGCCAGTCTATAGACAACGCAGGGTCGGTAACATTGAGCGCACCTTCCGCATCAGGATGGTAGGCCGAGGTGTGCAAATAGATCAGTTCGCAGTCTTCAGTCAGCGCCTGAAATCCATGCGCATATCCTTCTGGAATGAGCAAACTTTTACGGTTCGCGGCAGAAAGAATTTCGCCATGCCATTGTAGAAAGGTTGGTGAGGTGCGCCTAATATCTACTGCCACATCTAAAACCTCACCTTTTAAGCAGCTCACAAGCTTTATCTCGGCATGCGGAGGATGTTGAAAATGCAAGCCCCGAACTGCGCCTTTTTTGCGCGTGAGTGTTTGGTTGATTTGAACTATTGGTTTTTTTATCCCTGCTTCAGCGAACGCTTCTATGCAGTAGAAGCGCGATAAAAACCCACGATAGTCCTCTGCCGCCTTACGTTGTACTAACATCAGGTCAGACAATGACGTTTGAATAAAATCAAAGCGTGACATAATTAATCGCCCCGCAATGTAGACTGGTAGTCATTGATTTGCGCCAAAGAGACTGCCCGCATGTCTTCGGCATTCCTCCACGCTTCATGCCATTCTAATGTTTTTTGTAATGCCGTTTGCAGTCGCCAGAGCGGCTGCCAGTTCAATTGACGACGTGCCTTACTACTATCTAGTTTAAGTAAATTGGCCTCATGAAGCTGCGGCGCCTCATCGCATTGCCAATTTATATCTTTACGCATTTCAGCCATCCGTTCAATTACCCAGCTTACCGTTCGCGAATCATCATCTGATGGCCCGAAATTCCAACCTTCAGCGAAACTAGCACCGTTACTATATAGTTGCTCCGCCAACATTAAATAGCCAGACAGTGGCTCTAATACATGCTGCCAAGGTCGCACAGCCTGAGGCGAACGTATGTTCAATGTTTCACCAGCATCCATGGCACGCAAAAAATCTGGAATCAAACGATCTGCTGCCCAGTCACCCCCGCCTATGACGTTTCCAGCTCTAGCACTCGCTAGCGCGATGCCCGCTGGTTCGAAGAAAGATTGACGATAAGCCGATGTAACCAACTCTGCACAACCCTTACTGCTAGAATAGGGATCAACCCCCCCCATCGCTTCGTTTTCACGGTACCCCCAAACCCATTCTCGATTTTCATAGCATTTATCTGAGGTAACATTCACTACTGCTTTAACGCTAGGCGTGGCCCGCACGCCCTCAAGCAGATATACCGTTCCCATAACATTTACTTCATAAGTTTCCGCTGGTTGTGCGTAGGAATATCGTACCAGTGGCTGTGCGGCCATATGTATTACCACATCGGGCTTGGATTCCGAAATCGCCTTTGATAACTTCGCGTGATCTCGGATGTCCCCGATAATGGATTGCATACCTTCGCCAACATCGGCAGCTTCAAATAGAGATGGCACAGTTGCAGGTTCCAGAGAATAACCAATGACCTCAACTCCAAGGTGTTTCAGCCACAAGCAGATCCAACCGCCTTTAAAGCCTGTATGGCCTGTGACAAAAACCCGCTTGCCCTTCCAGAACGATGGATTAATCACCAAACCCTCCACGGAGCTTTACCTACATCCCACAATTCCTCAAGTTGATTTTTATCACGTAGCGTATCCATCGGCTGCCAAAACCCTTTATGCTTAAATACTGTCAGCTCTCCATCTGCTGCTAAGCCCTTCAGTGGCTCCGACTCCCAGGATGTTGCATCCTCTTCGATGCGTTCGATCACCTTAGGTGAGAGCACAAAATAGCCCCCGTTGATCCAACCGCCATCACCAAGTGGCTTCTCATTAAATTCAACTATTTTATCTCCCTGCACATCAAGTAACCCAAAACGACCCGGCGGCTGAACCGCAGTCACAGTTGCCAGACTGCCCTGTTCTTTATGAAAACGGACTAGTTCAGAGATATTCACATCACTGAGACCGTCACCATAAGTAAAACAGAAATCCTCATCGCCCAAATACTTGGCAACGCGCTTGAGGCGCCCGCCCGTCATTGAACCGTCTCCGGTATCCACCAACGTTACCTTCCAGGGTTCAGCGGCATTCTGATGTACCTCTATTGTGTTATCGCTCATATCAAATGTAACGTCCGACGTGTGAAGAAAGTAGTTGGCAAAATACTCTTTGATCATATACCCCCTATAGCCAAGACAAATCACAAACTCATTAATTCCATGAGCACTATAAGTTTTCATAATGTGCCACAAAATCGGTTTGCCACCAATCTCAATCATAGGCTTAGGTTTTAGATGGGACTCTTCAGAAATACGCGTACCTATTCCGCCCGCTAGAATAACTGTTTTCATACACTCTCCTCATTAATTAGATTATCAAGATACCAAGCCATCGCCTCATTCAAACCTTCACCAATCCGGTGAGTCGCCTGATAACCCAGAAGATTCCTCGCCTTGCTGATATCAGCTAATGAATGCATTACATCCCCCGCCCTGAAGTCGCGATAAATTAAGTCGGCAGTCAGTAGTCGGTCGTTATCAGTCAAACCATCTAAGAGCAACGCATATAATTCATTTAGTGATGTGCAATCACCTACAGCACAATTATAGACTTGATTAGTTGCCTCTTCGTTTTCTGCAGTGGCAGCAAGCAAGTTCATTTGCACCGCGTTATCGACATAACAAAAATCTCGGCTTGTTGTGCCGTCGCCATTAATATAGACGGTTTTACCTTTCCAAATTGCATCAATCCATTTTGGAATGACGGCAGCATAAGCGCTGTTTGGAGTTTGCCTTCTGCCAAAAATATTAAAGTAACGAAGGCCTATAGTTTTAAAACCATAGGTTCTTGCGAATACCTGCGCATAGAGCTCGTTAACTAATTTTGTCACTGAGTAGGGGCTCAGTGGATTGCCAATTTTTTCTTCTACTTTCGGAAGGTCAGGGTGGTCCCCATAGGTAGAGCTGGATGCGGCGTAGATGAAGCGCTTTACTTTGGCATCTCTGGCAGCGACTAGCATATTAAGAAAGCCATCAATGTTTGCCATATTAGTTTTGATCGGGTCTTCTACTGAACGTGGCACTGAACCGAGCGCCGCCTCATGAAGGACATAGTCTACTGGTATACCCTCTTTCTCAGAAATAGAAGGATAAAAGATCATCGCCTTTTGGCAGTCTTCTAATTTACGGATATCGCCCTCTATAAAAGTAAAACTGGCAGTATCTAGCAAGCGGTTATCCGCCCGTAACGCATTAGTTGCACACGCTATCGCTTGATCAATGTTACGCTGAAAGCCTGTTTCAAAATTATCGAGACCGACAACATTCTGATTTAGCTTCAATAATGTTTCTAACAGGTTCGAACCAATAAATCCTGCGACACCGGTTATTAGCCAGGTTTTGGGATTATTTTGTAGTTCCCTTTTTACTTTCTCATATCTAGTCATGTCTTTCAGAGTCGCCATTTGTCAGTTTTCAGTCGGAAATTAGAACCCTTAAGTTTAAGATATGTGACTTCAGAGTTTTTACAGCCTGCCATCTACCTTTTCTGCGGGCAAGATATATTTTATGTCGTAAAGTACATGGTTCTTTTTGCCTAGTGCGCGTATGGCAGTGATACCCATGGCTTTGAACTGGTGGTGCGCCACGGCGATAATAACGGCATCGTACTTTCCCGGTTCGGGTTGCTCGACGGGGGTAATTCCGTACTCCCTTATTGATTCTTCTTTATCTATCCAAGGATCGTAGACGTCTATATTACAGTGGAAGCCACTCAACTCTTGAACGACATCCACCACACGGGTATTCCTGATATCGGGACAGTCTTCTTTGAATGTGAGGCCCATGACTAAGATATTTGAGTCAACTACCTGAATGCGCTTTTTGGTCATCAGGTTGATAATTTCATTGGCGACATATTTGCCCATACTGTCGTTCAGCTTGCGTCCTGTCAGGATAATTTCCGGATAGTAGCCTACCTTCATCGCTTTATGCGTAAGATAGTAAGGATCGACTCCGATACAGTGCCCACCAACCAAGCCTGGTCGAAAAGGCAAAAAATTCCATTTACTCCCTGCGGCCTTTAAAACTTCTTCGGTATCGATACCCAGTCGTCTGAAAATCATCGCTAGCTCATTTATGAGGGCAATATTGATATCTCTCTGAGTATTTTCGATAACCTTAGCGGCTTCAGCCACTTTGATGGAGCTTGCCTTATGGGTGCCTGCGGTAATAATGGAACGATAGAGGGCATCGACTTTGTCGGCTATTTCTAGTGTAGATCCCGAAGTCACTTTTTTGATAGTGGTGACCCGATGCTCTTTGTCGCCAGGGTTAATACGCTCTGGACTGTAGCCACAATAAAAGTTTTTATTGAAGGTGAGACCTGAATGCTTTTCTAGTATGGGCACACAGACCTCTTCGGTCGCCCCCGGGTAAACGGTTGATTCATAGATAACAATATCGTCTTTCGACAGCACTTTTCCAACGGTTTCACTCGCTTTTTCCAACGGAGAGAGATCGGGGCGTTTATGAATATCAATGGGCGTAGGAATAGTAACGATGTAGATATTGCAGGTCTTGAGTTTATCGACATCAGTTGTATAACTAAGATGCGCGGCACTCTCAAGCGCAGCCGTATCAACTTCTAGCGTTGAATCATGACCTGAAATAAGAGCAGCTATACGTGAGCGATTAATATCGAAACCTGTAGTGAGGTATCTCTTCCCGAATTCGACTGCCAGTGGCAGACCAACGTAACCGAGGCCAATAACGGCTATTCTTGTATCTTTAGCGTTCACTCTATTCCTCTAAAATTATAATTCACTAAATGTTACCACCGAAAAATGGACATCAAAATAGCGACCCGATTGGTCGTAGTTTACAACACAAGATACTCACCATACAGGCCCAACAATGACTGATGCGTGGAATAAGACTGGCACTGGCTAGGTTATGGTTGAGCATGTTAGGTCAGATGCTATTGAAAATTACGGTGTTGCTGACTTCTCGACAAAACCCATAGGGGTCAGTAAATACGCGTAACCCCACTTATTGTCTGAGCGCTGGAAATTACCGAATTTGATCCAACCCACATTAATAAAGGACTTAACCAAATAGTGTGTTTTACCCAAGCTAACGCCCAACTTCTCAGCCAGCTGGCGCTGAGTGAGATCAGGTTGCTGCTCAAGTATTTTGAGCGCGCTATATTCGAGCTCTTGATTGGTCATAATAAAGGGGTTAAAAGAGTAGTTTATTAGTTCAGGAAGGCTACCGCAGGACGCTGCAAGAACAGATCCTTAAGAAAAACGAAGAACCTACAAGCTAAAAGGCTCCAATCTTGTTCATTTTGAGCAAGATAGCATAAGTGAATGAAATAGCAAATTTAAGAGGTTGTAGTGTTAACTAGCTCACTATTATTGAGGTTTATTTTTGCTCCACCCAACCTAGAGGCACTCACCTGTGAAATACCGTGCTTATCGACACTCTCCTACACGTAGCTTTGTCGAGATATCAATTACAGGGTGATCATCATCGCGAGGCCCGATAAGCCGAAGAATATAACCGCGAGCAGTAGCATTACCGACATCTTTACGAGATCCTTTTATGTGAGAACGAAAAGGTTTTTATCCATGGTTAACCGATGCTAGCGTCAATCAATTTACCCCTAAACCGAACTTTCAACCCTATTAATTCAGGACTATTAAGGTAACCAATCACCTATACATTAACCTATTAGGCAGACTTAATCAGACTTTCGGGCATAGTGCATCACTAACACTAACAGCACTGACAAGATCCCGCCGAGCAGAGTACCTATAATACAGATAAAGGCCCGCTCAGGTTGCGATTTTTCTTCTGGCACCATACTTGGGCTTACCGCCACAAAGGCATATTCAGGGCTGGCCTCGGCCAACATCTTATTTTTCGTCTGCTCTGCAATAATGGTGTAAAAAACCTCTCGCATTTCAGCGATTGAGGTATTCTCAATCTGAGCCTGCAGGTAGTTAATATTATTGGTGACCTTTTCCATTTGGCGTTGCTGCATGTGCGCGTTAATGGCCGCCACATACATATCCAACCACTGCTTGGCGATCTGCGGAGAGTAATACTCGATAGACACTGACACCAGCCCCGATTTTTTGTTTTCTGAAACAACTAGTCGCTCAGAAAAGGCTTGAAATAAGACCCAACTGCTAGGCGGACCCACCTCACCTGTATTATCATTTTCAACCAACCACGTTTTAGTCTCAGCATCATAGATATCATCGTCAATCTGTAATTCGTTAGACCCTCTACTCCACCCTTCTGCAGCATAAACCTCAACGGAAATGTTATTTTCAGCAATAAAAACGTCGATAAAGCTCCAAGACTTCATGATTTCTTGGGCCATTTGCGCTTCGCTGCTGTCACCGCCACCGATATCAACCCCGGCTAAAGAAGCAAGACCACCCAACTGGCCCAAGGCTCCTGAGAGGTCAGAGCTATCGGATTGTGCTGGAGCAAGCAGCACTGTGGCTTTGTACTGGTTAGACACTGACAGCGCGTAGATGACAGAGACAAAGGCAAACACAGCTGTAATAGCTATGATTTTTCGACTTCCAGCCCACAGAACACCAAACAGTTCTCGTAGGTCTATTTCATCATCATATTGAGTATCATTCTGAACGTTATTTTGCACGTTTTATTTCCTTTATTCTAGATAATTTCATCAAAACCTTCTGTAGCATATTTATTACAATTTAAAATTCTTAACAACCTCTTTATTTCCTATAGCAGATGTAGATATTTCTGTGACAACGCTTGTATTTAATAATTTTAATAATAATCTTACTCTATCTTTCGATTTTTTAGATAAGAATATTGCATCTATTCCTGCAAACCCTCCCTCTTTGATGGAGATATGATCGCCCTTTTGATAATCAACTACCGAAACATCCTCTTTGTATATACCTGATTCATCGAGCTTATCTTGAATTAATTTAATAATATTATTAGGGATAGAAGTAAATTTTTCTGAGAACATAACAATGTGACTAACCCCATAACTAGACTTAATAGCAGTCCAATTATCTAACTCTAAGTTAATTTGAGCAAAAAAATATCGAGGGAAAACTGGTACCGGAGAATTAAATTCACTATTTTTATTAGTAGGAGCTATCAACGGCAAAAAAGTTTTAAATCCTTGTTTTTGAAGATTTTCGTTAGCTTTTATTTCTTGTTTTGCTTTTGTATAAATAAGCACCCAGATAATTTCTTTTTTTCCTTTTTTAACTAGTTTCATATTATGAAGTACTTAAAATACTAATGGTGCCCGGGGCCGGACTCGAACCGGCACGAAGTTTCCTTCGAGGGATTTTAAGTCCCTTGTGTCTACCAATTCCACCACCCGGGCTTTGTTCAACATTTTCCTGATATAAACTATCTTATATGGAGGCTGGGGTCGGAATCGAACCGGCGTTCAAGGATTTGCAATCCTCTGCATAACCACTCTGCCACCCAGCCACGTGGCGTGTATTCTATTCCTGTTAACCTTTTAACCAAAATTTAATTTAAATAATGTTTGAACCATTCAGAAACATATGTGAATAAAGAATATAGTGAAAATATCGCAGCAAACCATAGTGAAAATATCGCCACTATCCAAATATCTCTTACTTCTTGAGAGAGAATAAGCGTACTAATAGCTATAATTTGTATTGTTGTTTTGCTTTTTCCAATAAAAGAGACACTTAAGTTTTTTTTTCTTTTTATTTCAATTACGTATTGTCTTAAGGTAGAGATAACTAATTCTCGTGAAACTATTATTAAAGATGGAATAGCCACCCAAGGATCACCCATTAAGAAAACCAACCACACTACTACAAGAGAAACCAACAATTTGTCTGCAATAAGATCTAACAAAGCACCTAGCTGAGTCTCAGTATTTGTTTTCCTAGCTATATAACCATCAAGATAGTCTGTTAATCCCGCAACTACAAATAAAACAAAAGCTAAATAATTATAAAAGCTTGTTGGTCCTTCATTATCTACAAATGACCGAAACCCTAGACTAAGTAAGTAAATAATCGGCACTATAAGTACAATTCTTAAACAGCTAATGTACGAAGCTAAAGTCATATCAATGTAAATTTCTAAAGATTATATTAGCAGTTTTTTTCCCAACTCCCCTTACCTTCATTAGATCTTTAGTACTTGCTTTACTTATCTGATCAAAGCTTCCAAAAAATCTGAGTAGAGCTCTCTTTCTTTCAATGCCCACAGACTCAATGGTATCTAATGAAGATTTTGAAGCACCTTTGAGCTCTTTTTTCCTTTGTTTACTAATAGAAAATCTATGAGCTTCATCTCTTATTTCCTGTATAAATAAAAATTCAGGAGAGTTTTTTCTTAAGCTTAATTTTTTTCCTGTCTCAGTGTGAATTAAGTCCATCTCAGGTTTCCTTCTAACACCTTTAGATATAGCTAACAAAGAGACTCCTTTAACACTAAGTCTATCTAATACTTTCCTTACTGCCTTAAGATGGGTATAGCTCCCATCTATCAAAATTAAAGAAGGTAGAATAAGCTCTCTATCTTTCTTACTAAATCTTCTTTCTATAACTTCTTCCATGGAGCCTATATCATTTCCAGAATTTTTTTTAGAAATATTATAAGTTCTGTACAAATCTTTCACTTTACCCGCTCGGTTATAGGTTATTTGTCCTGCTAATGCCTTCTTGCTCGAAAAATGACTAATGTCATAGGATTCTATTAGCTTTATTTCCTCTTTAAGGTTTAGCTTCTCTGATAGAGAACTAAGTACTTTCGATAGATTTTTCTTATTTCTTTTGTGTCTCTTTAGGTATAAGTCAGTATTTGACTGTGAGATTTTCATTAAACCAATATCTTTATTTTTAATTTTATTGGTAATAGAAATTTTCTTTTTGTGATATTCGGATAAGGCTATTTGAATAGTAGGTTTATCAATCAAATCTTCTGAAACTAGGATTATACTTGGACATGTACTTTCTGTTGTGTAGTAAGATGATAGAAAGGAATCTAATACTCCTTCTTTAAGAGAAAAGTTTTCTTGAATAAAGTTCTTATGTGAAACTATCCACCCACCTCTCACACTCGTAACACCAATTCTATTTCTCTCACTAGAGTGTGAGATAGAAATTGCATCTCTGTCTTTGTTATAGCCAGCTATGCTTTGATCCCTTTGAATTTCTCTTAAAGAAGATATTTTGTTTCTATAATCTGCAGCTTTCTCATAAGATTTATTTGAAGAATAATTATCCATCTCTAAGTACATAACCTGTAATAAATCACTTGTCTTTCCCTCAAGTAAGCTACCAGCTTGCTTGACTTCCTTTAGGTAGTCTCTTTTGCTTATTGCCTTAACACACGGTGCAGAGCATCTCCCTATTTCATATTGCAAACAAGGTCTTTTTCTGTTTTTAAAAAAAGCATCTTTACAATCTCTTAACTTAAAAATCTTCTGTATTATTTTTAGCGTATTTTTTACTGCAAAAGAACTTGGAAATGGACCAAAATACTTGTCTTTAGAGTCTTTTGTTCCCCGAAAAGAAATAGCTGCAGGATACTCCTTGCTGGTAGATAACTTTATCCAAGGATATCCTTTATCATCTTTGAACTGCACATTATATTTTGGCTTTAATTCCTTTATTGAATGTTGCTCTAATAAAAGGGCTTCAAGTTCAGTATTAGTAATTGTTATCTCTAAGAATACAGATTCAGATCTTAGTCTCTTTAGTTTTCTGGATTGCACTTTTGATTTTGAAAAATAAGATTTGACTCTTTTTCTCAAGTGCTTAGCTTTGCCAATATAAATAACTTGCTTACCTGAATCTAAGAACCTATAAATGCCAGGTTCTGTCGGTATGAAATTTAGATTAGTTATTTTTTTATTTGAAAGCCTAATAGAATTTTGCATTTACAGAAGCTTCTAGTGTAAACCTGCTCTTCCGTAGATATCTTCAAGACGGACTATGTCATCTTCTCCTAAATAATCACCTGTTTGTATTTCTATTATTTCAAGTGGAGAAGATCCAAGATTCTCTAAAGAGTGTTTTTGCTTCTTCTCAATATTAATAGAATCACCGAGTTCCAAAGTAAACTGTTCATCTTCTCTTGTAACTCTAGCTTTACCTTGTACTACAAACCACTTTTCAGATCTATAATTATGTTTTTGTAAAGAAAGCTTTTGCTTTGGCATTACTCTTATAAGCTTAACTTTTGTAGAATCTGTCTCCATAAGAACCTGGAAAAACCCCCAAGGTCTCTCTGTTTTTAGAGTTGCTTCATCACTATATAAAGAAGGAGTTTGATCTGATTCTAGCTTCATTAGAGAAACCCAAGAACCAAGATCTGACCATCCAGCGTCCAGTTTTATCATAGAAATATCCTCACATTTTTCAACAAAACCATAATCAAAAGAAATTGGTTTTATGGAAGAAAAAGAAATATTTTCTGGGTAAAACAAATTTCCTTCTTGTGTACCTTTTCTTACAGAAGAATCAATTTTTTTGAAAAGAGAAGGATCTGACTGACGGCTTTTATTTATAAACCAACTCTTACCAAAAATGAAAATCCCTGAATTCCAATAAACATTATTGCTAGCAAGTAGATCTTTTACTTTTTTTGCAGTGGGTTTTTCTATAAATTCTATTTTTTTTGAACTTCCTTCAATTAAGCGAATATATCCATATTCTGAAGAAGCATATTCCGGTTTTATACCAAGTAGATACAATGACTCCTTATCTTCTTTTAAAGCTTTCTTACAGGCTTGGTAGAAATTCATATTATTTGATATGTAATGATCGGAAGGCATGATGATCAACTTATCTTTTCCTAATTCTTCATTGGATAAAAGAGCAGCTAGAGTTATCGCTGAATAGGTATTTTTACTTTCAGGTTCTAAAACTATTAAAGAAGGCTTAAGTCCAGTTCTTTCAAAGGCTTTAGAAACTTGCTTTAAATATTTTTTAGAAGTCACAACTATAGGTTTTTTAAAAAGGCTGTTATTTGCTCTCTGTAAAGTCAAATCAAAGAGAGAAAGATCTTGAAAGATAGGAATAAACTGTTTTGGATTGTATTTAGTAGAAAGAGGCCAGAGTCTTTTACCAACACCACCTGCTAAAATTATTGGGCGAATCTTTTTTGACATACTTTTTTTTAATGAGAACGGACTCCATCAAAAACACATACAAACTCCAATTTTTTATCTGATGTATTGTGCACCCTGTGAAAGTCACCATCTTCTATAAAGATAATATCACCTGCATTTACCTCAAATCTCTTCTCATTAATCTCCATTTCTCCTGAACCTGAACGGAATATATAGACTTCCTCTTGACCGACATGACTATGGCCAGTTGTACTATGAGAGGCGTTCAGCTCAGTTGTGCTTGTTACCAATCTTTTTAAGGTATCATTATCAGTAACAATATACCTTTCGTCCTCTTTAACTACATTCCATCCCATTTTTCTTTCTCCTTTATTAAAAACTTTTTTCTATTTTAATAGGTTTATGTAAGGCATTAAACTGTTTCAAGTATCTGCCTGATCTTTTCACTTGGATCAATTTCATTACTTATCTCTCTGCCTATAACAATATAGTCAGCTCCATTACTAATTGCTTCGGAAGCAGTTGAAATCCTTTTTTGGTCATCACTTTCTTGCCCACTTGACCTTATTCCAGGAGTTACCAAAAGAAAATCTTCTTCTAAATGTTTTCGTAAAACAGACAATTCATTAGCAGAGCAAACTACTCCGTTTAACCCTTCAGTTTGGCAAAGTTCTGCGAGGAGGAGAACTTGATCTTCAGTATTAAGCCCTAAACCAACTTCTTTTAAAGACTTATCATTTAAACTGGTAAGTACAGTAACTCCTACAAGTAAAGGTTTGATTGAAACCTTTTCTACAACTTCATAAGCAGCCCTTAACATTTCTTTACCTCCTAAAGAATGCACATTTAACATCCAAACACCCATCTTTATTGCTACTTCAACAGCTTTTTTAACTGTGTTAGGTATGTCATGAAATTT
>Ga0209445_1000681_pt1 | contig 18950 bp, 18 predicted proteins | sample MarorgKNORR_S2LV_4_FD_188223 | JGI IMG/M metagenome (GOLD analysis project Ga0209445, IMG submission 188223) | Marine microbial communities from the Southern Atlantic Ocean, analyzing organic carbon cycling - NADW_A/KNORR_S2/LV (SPAdes) (version 2) | ecosystem: Environmental > Aquatic > Marine >... | reverse complement strand
CGGCCTGGTCTACGCCCATCCTGCACGACTCTCTGTGCGGTCTGAGAGTGGACACCAGGTGCCGGGTGATCGACCTAGAAGAGGAGGTCATCGAAGGCCTGTACTGCGTCGGTGAGGCCATGGGCGGTTTCCCGCAGCATGGCCTGGGACGGTGCGCGCTGTTCGGACGGGTCGCCGGCGGGTACGCGGCGCGCAGCGCGTAGGCAAGACGCGGGGCGGCGTGGACGGACCGAGGCCGCACCGGCCGACCATCGAGCTGCTCGAGTCGTTTCCCACCGAGGCACAGGTCGGCACGACCATCGATTTCACCGTGCGGGTCTCTTGCCACGAGGGGTGCGATTTGGGCGGGGGGGTCCTCGAGGTCGTTGATGCGGATGGGACCGTCCAGACGAGCCAGCTCTCACGAGCCGACGTTGAGGAGGGCGTCGTCGCGGACCTCTCCGTGAAGGCACCACCGCGGACCGGAGCGGCGAAGTGGGCTATCGGGTTCCCGGAGCAGGAGATCGGGGGGTGCGTTCACGAGGAGGGTAGCCTCGCCTTTGCCTGTGAGGTCCTGCCGCACACGACCAGTATGGCGATCTGGGGTGTTCCGACTCCGATGAAGGGCAGTCGCTTCACCGTCAATGTGGGCATCAAGTGCTCCGCGCTGTGCCCGCTCGGGGGTCAGCTGGTCGAGATATGGGACGGCGAGGGGGTGAAGCTGGGGGAGGGGAAGCTCGGAGACGAGCCGCGACCCGACACGGACGGTCTCTACGAGGGCGAGGTCACCCTGACCGCCCCCGACCGAACGGGGGTGTTCTCTGCCTCGGTCGGCTTCTCGCCGGACGAGCTGGACCTTCCCCATGTCGATACCGCGGGAGACTTCACGTTCCGTTGTGTAGAGCTCCCGGAGCACACGGTCATCGTGCGGGTGGTGCATGAGGAGATCGACGCTCCGCTCGGGGACATCGAGGTGCGACTGGGCCCCTACCAGGCGATGACCGACTCAGAAGGCGTGGCCGGAGTGGCGGTAGCAAAAGGTACATACGAGCTGAGCGTGTGGAGGATCGACATCGAGCCGGTGAGCATGAGGGTAAAGGTCACCGGGGACACCGAAATCGACGTCGCTGCGGCGCCGAGGAGGATCGTAGACGAGGACGAGGAGCGCATGTGGATGTGACCCTTCGGAAGCCCGGACGGTTGATGCCTCCCGAGGAAACACCGCGCTGCCGCGGCGACCCCCGTAGCCCCGTTGACCGGGGATGTGACCCGCTCAATACTGCCTAAGGCGCTTGAGCGTATGAATGACCCGACAGGTGGAACGGCCGGAGCGGCTGGACCATCTGTCCAGGCGGAGCGCACCATGAAGAGACGTGATTTCATCAAGGCGCGGGTTGGCGGTGACGTTGGCCGAGCCCTCGACCACGATCTCGCCGAGCACGATCACCTTCGCGTGATTCGCGAGCGCGGTGTAGGTCTGCCCTCGCTCCTGGAGCCCTCGGACGAGGGTCGCGTAGACGGCCGACTCGCGACGCTTGAAGTAGAGCCCCGTCAGGAGCGTGACGCCGGAGAGCTTCCCGGCGTCCAGATGAGGCTGCGCCCTAGGAGACGAACATGAACAGAACCAGTAGCCCGATCCGCGCGATTCCGGCGATCTTAGCCCTACTTGTCTTCGCGGGCGGCACGCCAGCAGAGGTCCTCGCCCAACGCGAGGCGAGAGACGACGAATACGCCGTCAACGACGTTCGCGTGCAGCACCGTTCGTACGTGATGGAAGAAACCGGGGAAACGATACCCTACGCTCTCTTCGTGCCGTCAGGCTACGACCCCTCGACCCCGTCGCCACTGATGGTCTCGCTTCACGGGGCTGGGCGGCAGTTCGATTGGCTGATGAACTACGCGGGCTTTCTCGATCTCGCCGATCAGCATGGGTACGTGGTGGTGACCCCTCTCGGATACACCCGCCGCGGTGGATACGGCTATCGAGGCGACTCAGAGCAGGATCGGCGAGCTGAGCAGGACGTGATGAACGTCTTCGAGCTCGTCACGAAGGAGCTCAACATCGACGAGAACCGGATCTACCTCTGGGGCCATTCGATGGGCGGCGCGGGGACCTACTACATCGCCAGCCGACACCCCGAGATCTGGGCCGGGCTCGCAGCGGTGGCAGGTGGCCGCATGACCGCCGACTACGTGGACGAGCAGGCGATCCGGCACATCCCGTTCTTGGTCATCCAAGGCTCGGACGACCAGACGGTGCCTGCCGCGGGGTCGCGAGCGTCGGTCGCACGGATGCGGGAGCTCGGAATGCAGCATCTGTATGTCGAGATCCCGGGTGGTGACCACTCGCTCTTCATTTCGAGGAATCCGGACGTTGTCGAGCACCTGTTCTCGTTCTTCGACATCGTCTCCAAGGGCGAGGACGCCGGGTCGTGGGAAGTCCCCAGGACGAGCGACGGCCATCCGGACCTGCAGGGGAACTGGACGAACATGTCGCTCACTCCGTTTGAGCGGGAAGAGGGCAGGGGGCCGGTGTTCATGCGGGAAGAAGTCGAGGGCATGGAGCGGCAACCAGGAGTGTGCCCCGCCAAGCCGGGGACGATCGAGTGCGGAAGGGTGGACAATCGGGCGGACGAGTCCCTGACCAATGAGCGCCGACTGAGCGGCGCCGAGTACAACGAGGTCTACTGGGACCGGGGCTCGCGCGTGGCCATCGTCAATGGCCAACACAGAACCTCCTTCATCACCCATCCGACAAATGGCCGCGTTCCGCCGCTCACACCGGAAGGCGAGCGGCGCATCCGGGAGTACCGGGACTTCAGGGCCCAATTCGGCTCGTACGACCACCCGGAGCTGCGACCGCTCGGTGAACGCTGCGTCATCAACGGTGGCACTTCCGGACCTCTGGGTCCGCCCATGGTCCCCAAGACCTCCTACAACGGCAACTACACAATCGTGCAGACGGCCGATCACATAATGATCATGGCAGAGATGATCCACGACGCGCGGATTATCCGGATCGGTAACGGCCCGCGGCTATCCCCCGACATGCGCCCGTGGTTCGGCGACTCGTGGGCCCACTGGGAGGGTGACGCACTCGTGGTCGAGACCACCAACCTCGATCCACGACAGTCTCTCCAGGGAATCCCCCCCTCGCAGCACATGAAGGTGACCGAACGTTTCACTCGGGTGGACGAGGAGACCATCCTTTACGAGTTCACGATTGAGGACCCGACAACCTACAGCGAGCCTTGGGGAGGAGACATCCCGCTCAAGCGATTCCATGACCTGCTCTACGAGTACGCGTGTCACGAGGGGAACTACTCGTTCTCCAGCGTTCTGAGCGGTGCCCGCTATCAGGAAAGGATGAAAGCAGAAGGGCGCTGAGGGCCTCAGCCAACTATCTCGTGCAGGCGACCTCGCCTGGATTGGCCGCCGTGGTCGGTGCCGTGGGCACAAGTGACGCCCAGCTCATTCTGGTTGAGAACTTCTTTGAGGAATTGAAGCCGTTGGTAGGTAATTGACTCGGTAGGTCCGTCTTCCCGGAAGGCAGGGTGATCCCGTAGGATGAGTTCATGCGGATCCAAACCTCATACTCCCTCCTCTCGTGCTTAGCGGCGCTGTTGCTGATCGCGCCCGGAGCCCAAGCGCAAACCTTGAGGGGTGTCGTGCAGGACGAGTCAACCGGAGTCGCGATCGAAGGTGCCCTGTTGCTTCTGCTCGACGGCGGCGGCGATCTGATGGGCACGATCCTCTCGGACGAGACAGGGGCGTTTCTACTTCGGGCTGCGGCGTCTGGCCGATACTCGCTTCGCGCCGAGCGCCTCGGTTACGCCACTTATACGTCCCAGCCGATCAGCCTGGCAGATGGAGCGGCCGTGCGAGTGCAGCTCAGGTTGGGCATCGACGCGATTCCGCTGGAGGCCTTAACGGTGCTCGCGGGTTCCCGCTCACGTCTCGGACGCTTGGTCGGCTTCGACGAGCGTCGCAATGATCCGGCGATCACTGGCTTCTTCCTCGACAGCGAGGACCTCGAGCGGAGGCCGGCGGCGAGCCCTTCACGGCTGCTCGACGTGATCCCGGGTGTTACGCTGCGCCGCGTCCAGTCGCAGGATCACCCACTCGGTCTCCGGAACCAAATCTTCCTGCCAGGCGGCCGCGACGACTTTGGGCGGCCGGGCTGCCAGGCACAGGTCTACGTTGATGGCGTTCCGATCGTGCAGGGTGTAGATGCATCAGTGGACGACGTCATGGCGGGCGCTGCTGTTGCGGCCGTGGAGGTATATCCGCGACCGCACTCGGCGCCCCCGCAATACGGGGCGGGCGGGGATTGCGGGGTGGTGCTATTCTGGCTAGCCGAGCCCGCTGCTTCCTCTCGCGGGTGGGACAAGCGGCGGCTGGCGGTCGGCGTAGCAGCGGCCTTTGGCATTTTTTTACTCAGCCTTGGCAACCGGTAGGCCGCCGGAGTCGCAATCCTCCGGCCTGGGCACCGATATGCCCCCCGGCTAGCCGTGATCCTTGTTGATGCGTTCCGTCGACCCCGGGAACTTCTCGAGCAGCGCGGGGGGTCGGCTGGGTCGCCGAACGAGCTCGCCGCCGCAGTTGGGACAGATCTTCCGGAACCTGGATTCGGCGCAGTCGCTGCAAAACGTGCACTCGAAAGTGCAGATCCAGGCGTCCGACCCGTCCGCCGCAAGATCCTGGTCGCAGCTCTCACAGTTCGGTCTGAGCTGGAGCACGCTACCGCCGCGTGAACATCGTCATGCCGCGGACGGAAACCTCACCGACGAAGATGTTTCCGGCCGCATCCAGCGTGACGCCCTCCCCGATTGTGCCATGAGGGCCCTCGGTCTCGTGAGGTGGGATGTAGGCCTGCAGTGTGCCGCCCACCGCGCTCCCGATGTAGAGGCCGCGTTTCATGCCGGGATTCCGCTCGTCGCCGGACTCCGAGTCGAGCACGTACATGGTGTCATCAGAGTCGATGAAGACGTCGTTGGGCCGCCCGAACTGGGGCCACTCGTCGACGAACTCGTAGTGCTCGTCGAAGATCTGGATGCGGTTGTTTCCTCTGTCCGCGACGAAGAGACGGCCCCCTGAGTCGAATGCCATCGCGTGGGGAATGCGAAACTGTCCCGGGCCCGGTCCGAACTCTCCGAAGCTGCCCAGGAAGGTGCCGTCGCTGGAGAAGCGGGATATGCGCCCGTGCGGGCCCTGGGCCGAGTGTCCCTCGGAAACCAGGATGTCGCCGTTCGGCGCGACGATTACGTCATTGGGTTGGTTGAGCGCCGCGGGCGGCTCGCCGGTCGTGCCAGGCGTGCCCAGCACCATCAGGACCTCTCCCTGGGCGTTGAACTTGACGACTTGATTGCCCTTTCTGGCCGCGTCTGGAGCTTCCTGCAGCTCTGCTTCGCGCGCCGCGCGGCCGTCGGTCACCCAGACATTGCCCTCCTCATCCACATGCATGCCGTGGGGCCGCACAAACATGTCGGCGCCGAACGCCGCCACCAACGTGCCGTCCGTAGCGAATCTCAACACGGTGGGGTCGTCTGAGGTGACGCAGTTGTCCCCGCCACATCGCTCGAAAACCCAAATGTGCTCGCCATCGGGATCGATGGACACGCCACTTACTCGTCCCCAGTCACGACCTTCGGGCAGCACGCCCCAGTCGCGGTGGGTTTGGTAGGGGTTCGGGAGGTTGTTTGGGTCGAGCGTGGTTGTGGACGACGCTTCGTCGGGCTGCCTGTCCGAGGAGGTGTCGGCCGTGTCGGTTTCCGCGCCGCAAGCGGAGGTTGCCGCCAGGGTGAAGGCGAGTAGGGCGATGCGTGTTGCGGTGGTCGGCCACAGGGTGGACGCCATCTCCCGCTTGGTCCGTGCCATCAGTGACCCCCTATCGCCGGATCTGCTCGTAGCCGCGGATGCCCTGCTTGCCCGAGTGCAGGCTCTCGATGATCGCCTGCTGGGCCATATTCGCGACGTCTTGCCGGATATTGAGATGGGAGTACCGCGAGACCTGAACCATCATGATGGTGATCAGCTGTTCGGTCGGATCGATCCAGAAGACCGTGCCCCATGCGCCTCCCCAGCCGAAGGTGCCCGGCGTAAGAGCCTGCCGTGACTTTGCCGGGTCGGTCACCATGCTGAAGCCCAACCCGAACCCATAAGCGTCGGCGCCCTTGATGTAGATGGGCAGGTCACCGGTGTGGTTCGTGATCATCTGGTTGATCGTCGTTGGGCCCAGGAGTCTCACGCCCTCGAGCTCACCGCCGTTCAGGATCATCTGCGAGAAGCGGAAGTAGTCGGCCGCGGTTGATGAGAGTCCGGCTACGCCGCCGAAGTACTGGGTGGGGCGGTCGGGACCGGGGGCCGAGCGCAGCTCGATCGTACGGCCCGGACCGGACGGATCGTAGACTGCCGAGATGCGATCGATCTTCGAGTCGGGCACGTTGTAGTGGGTATCGACCATTCCGAGAGGATCGAAAATCCGCTCTTGCAGAAACTCGTCCAGGCGCTGGCCCGAGATGCGCTCGACCAGGAGCGCCACATAGTCGGTGGAGCTGCCGTAGCGCCATTGGTCGCCGGGGTGGAAGGCCAGCGGGAGTGAAGCGCGCGCGACGATCGTCTCCTCCAGGGTGGCCTTGCGACCAGCGAGTTCGCGCTCTTGCTCAGAGAGGCTGCTGCGAGATGGATCGACGCCCGCCGTGTGGGTGAGCACATGGCGGAACGTGATGCTTCGGTCCGCGGGGGCCCGAGTCATGCCTCCTTCGGTCTCGACGAGCACCTGCTTCTCGGCGTACTCCGGCATGTACTTGGAGATCGGGTCGTCGAGTAGGAAGTAGCCCTCCTCGTAGAGCATCATGAGCGCCGCGCTCACGATCGGCTTCGTCATCGACATGATCACGAAGATCGCGTCGGTCGGCATCGCCTCGTTGCCCTCGATGTAGCGTTGTCCGAGGGCCTTGAGGTGCACGATCTTGCCCTGTCTTGCCACCAGAGTGACCGTGCCCGCTACCATGTTGGAGTCAATGTAGCGCTGCATGGTGGCATCCAGGCGATCGAAGCCTTCGGACGACATGCCCACGCTCTCCGGTTCGGCCCACGGCAGGTGTTGCGCCGCGGATGGCGAGGCGAGGGTGAGCACCGTCAGCGCTAGGGCTGCGCCGATTGTGAGCCACTGGGACCAGGCCGTCCGCCCTCGTCCGTTCGAGACGTTGGGCTGGGCCGTGCATACTGGCATGTTCATCACCGTTCTCCTCCATTGAGATCGAACCGACGGGACCGAATCGACCTACCTGAGCGCGCTGGGATCCCGTGGTGCAAACTCCGGCGTTGCCCGTGTCCGCGCAAACGCTGAGGGGCGAGGGTGGCGTGGCCTCGTCCCGCCACCCCACCACCAGCCGCCTACTGCTCCTGATCGGCGTCCATCCAGCCCCTCTGGCCGCTGGGCGCCCGAACGTACAAGAAGCCCTCGTATCGACCGAGGACTGGGACTTCCTGGCCGGCGTCGAGCCGGACGATGACGAGCGCATTGTCGTTGGGCTCCAGCAGCACCGTACCTCCGGCCGTCGCCACCTGTGAGCGGATCGGCGAGTCGACCGGCTCCGTGAGTCTCGCGGCTACGTAGCCGTCGACTCCATCCGGCGATCGCACTCGGAAATACTCACCGGAGCCGCCTAGTACGCGCAGGGGTGTGTATTGGCCGAGTTCGCGGATTACCTCACCGCGGCGTCCAGGCGCGGCACGCAGTCGAATGCCGTCGTTGATCAGGCGCACCCATTGGCCGAGTTGCTCCAGGTCAGCGGTCCGCTCGGCGAGCGTGCCGCGCGGAGGATCCAGGAACGGGTAGGGATCCACGGCGCCTCGGCGGTACACGCCGAAGTGGAGGTGGGGCGGGGTGGTGCGTGCGTTGCCGGTATTGCCGACGAATCCCAACGTGTCTCCGACCTGGACTTGGTCACCGTCGCGCACATACTGACTGTCGAGGTGTGCGTAGTAGACGTTGGCGCCGCGCACGGGGTCCCTCACCCATACGATCTTGCCGCCCAGGTTGGTGAGTCCGACTCGATTGACGCGGCCGGCGGACGCCGCCAGCACGGGAGTCCCCCGACGCGCGAAGATGTCCACGCCGGCGTGACTGCGACGGCCGCCGTCGCGCTCGACCCCGAAGATGCTCTGCACGCCCCGCATGCCGTACCCTTCCACAGGGAAGGCCAGCTGCGCCTCGAGCTTGAGCGTGACGGCATAAGTGCCGCCGCGAAGGAGCTCGGGCTGCAGCCGGAGCACGTAGTCTCCGCCTCTCCAGGGCTCGACCACGAACTCGCCGGGCAGCGAATCGCTCGAGAATTCGGGCCTTAGGGGATCGTCTTCGTTGTCCGGCACCCGGAAGAGATCGACGAAGACCCGCGTTTCTTCACTGGAGTTGAGCGCCACCTGTACAGTGAGCCGCTGACCGCGTCCGATCGTGATCCGGTACGCCATCGCACCGGGATCTTCCGCACTGATGAACCCCTCTTCGTGGAAGGGCAGCGACACTGGAGCTGGCGACGCGACCGCCGCGCGACCCGCCATGATCCAGTCGCGGCCCAACGCGGTCTCGATGAGGCCCGCGTCCGCCAACGATGCCTGGTAGACCTCGTACGGGGTCATGTCACGGAAGCGGTCCTGGACCTGCTCGACCTGTTCGCACGCCGTCAGGGCAGCCAGCGCCAGTACGGCAGTGGCGCATCCCCGCCGTTTTCCACCTCCCGTCATGTCCTTCGCACCGCCCGTATTCGGTGGAAATCCATGCGCATCGGATCCTTGCAAAGGCGTATTCACTCCTTCGAGTTCCTCACGAAGCTGGCCTTTTCGTGTTGCATCGGTCAAGCCGATAAATTGTAGACGACCCGGCGCCCGGTTAGTTTTTCGGCCCACTCCGGGGCACATACCGCACCAACCTTAGTATCGACCGTGGTACGCATAGCCGAAATCGACGACGGAAGCATTGCCGACGAGCTCAATCTCGAGATCGGCACGCGGATCGTGCGCATCAACGGCGAGCCGGTGCGTGACGGCATCGACCTGACGTTTCTGCTCGCGGACACGGAGCTCGAGCTCGAGACCGTTTCTCCGGACGGGGAAGTGGTGCTCTACGAGATCGAGCGTGAGCCCGGCACGCCCATGGGGATCGTGCCGGCTCCGGATACGATCCGCGAGTGCGCGAACAAATGCGTCTTTTGCTTCATCGACGGCAACCCCAAGGATGCGCGGCCGACGCTCTGGCTGCGAGACGACGACTTTCGCCTCTCGTTCACCTACGGCAGCTACGTCACGCTGACCAACTTGGGGCCGAAGGGCCTTCAGCGACTCATCGATCAGCGCATCTCGCCGCTCTACGTGAGCGTGCACGCGACGGAGCCGGAGGTGCGCGAGCGGTTGTTGGTCAACAAGAGGGCCGGCCTGATCCTGAGCCAGTTGTGGGACCTGATCAGCGGAGGGCTCGAGGTGCACACGCAGGTCGTGCTCTGCCCGGAGTGGAACGACGGAGGCCACCTCGACCGCACCATCGACGACCTGTGGAACTTGGGCCCCCGCATTCGCTCGCTCTCCGTCGTGCCGGTCGGCCTCACGCGATACAACATCAATCGACCCGTGCGGCCACTTACGCCGTCCGAAGCCGCCGCGGCGATCGACCAGGTCGACCGCGCGCGCGAGCGGGGTTTCGCCAAGCGCGACCTCGGGTGGTGCTACGCGGCTGACGAGATGTACCTCATCGCGGGCCGGCCCGTGCCCGACGAAGCGTATTACGACGATGGTGCCCTGTACGAGAACGGCGTCGGCGCGATTCGCCGCTTCGTCGATGGCTTCGAAGAGGGGCTGTCGAGCGTCCCTCGCTTCGAAGGTCGGCGTATCCGCCTGGTGACGGGGCTCTCGATGTCACCGTTCCTGCGTGAGCGTAGTGAACGCCTTGCGTCCGCAACCGGTGCGGATGTCGAGGTGGTCGCAGTCCGGAACCAGTACTTTGGTGAGTCGGTGACCATCGCGGGCCTGCTCGGAGGCCGGGATATCGTGGAAGCCCTGGGCGACGCCCAGGAGGGAGACCTCATCCTGCTGCCTGCGGAAGCGCTCAACTCGGATGGCGTATTCATCGACGACCTTCCGCAGTCCGAGCTCGTCGCGGCACTGGCTCCCGCGGAGGTCCGAACGGGCTACGAGATCACGGAAGCCCTGAGGATCGCTTGAGCCGGCGGCTTCCCGTCATCGCGATTGTCGGCCGTCCCAACGTAGGAAAGTCTACGTTCTTCAACAGGGTGATCGGGTCTCGGCGCGCGATCGTCGATGATCGTCCGGGTGTCACTCGAGACCGCAACTTTGCATCGACCGACTGGGGCGGGCGTCACTTCTTCATTGTCGATACTGGTGGTGTCATCGAGGGCAGCCACGAGCCCCTCCACCGAGCGATCCGGCATCAGGCGTTCGCGGCGGTCGAAGAGGCCGACGTGATCCTTTTCCTCGTGGATGGCAAGGATGGCGTGCATCCGCTCGACCAGGCCCTGGCCGAAGTGCTGCGGAAGGCCGCGAAGCCGGTGCTTCTGGTCGCGAACAAGATCGACAACTTGCCACACGATCAGAGTCACCTCGACTTTTGGTCACTCGGCATGGGAGAGCCCATCGCGGTAAGCGCGCTCTCCGGCAAGGGTTCGGGCGATCTGCTCGATCTGGTGCTCGAAGCCATACCCGAGGCCTCCGACGCCGATGACACCGATGACACGATCCGTGTGGCCGTGGTTGGCAAGCCCAACGTGGGTAAGTCGAGCTTCGTGAACCGGCTCATTGGTGAGGACCGAGTCGTGGTATCGGAAGTCGCCGGCACCACCCGGGACTCGATCGATACTCCCTTCCGTTACCACGGCAAGAACCTCGTCTTCATCGATACGGCTGGACTTCGTCGTCACACGAAGGTCAAAGACAGCCTCGAGTACTACAGCGCCCTGCGCACCGAGCGCGCGGTGTATGAGTCCGATGTATGTGTGGTGCTGATCGACTGCAGCGAAGAGGAGCTACACGGGCAGGACGTGAAGATTCTCCGGACGGCCTGGGAGGCCGGCAAGGCCGTGATCCTACTCGCCAACAAGTGGGATCTAGTGGAGAAGGACACGATGACCTCGGTGGACTTCCAGAAGACCATACGGCAGCGTATTCCGTTTCTGCAGTGGGTTCCGATGGTATTCACGTCTGCGCTCACCGGCCAACGCGTTCGCAAGTGTCTCGATCTGATTCTGGAGGTATCCGAAGAGCGCCAGCGCCGGATCGAGACGCATGAGGTCAACGAAATCATGGAGGGGCTGCTGCACCGTCAGCCTCCGCCACTGCATAGGGGGCGCCGTGTCCAGGTGAAGTACGCGACTCAGATCACCGTGGCCCCCCCGACATTCGCGATCTTCTCGAACTTCCCGAAGGCGCTGCCCGCGAGCTACGTTCGCTTCTTGCACAACGGGTTCCGGGACGCCTGGACCTTCACGGGCACCCCCATCCGCCTTCGTCTCCGGGGTGGCAAAGAGAAGTGACCTACGCCCTGATCGCACTCTCCTACCTGATCGGCGCGACGCCGACGAGTTACTGGATGGGGAGGGCGGTCCATGGGCTCGATCTGCGTGAGCACGGATCCGGCAACCTGGGCGCGACCAATGTGTTCAGGATCCTGGGAGCGAAGTGGGCGCTGCCAGTGGTGGCCGTTGATATCGCGAAGGGCTTCCTCCCCGTCTGGTTTTTTCCGGGGATGGTGGGCGGGGACTTGCGATGGACGCTCGCATTCGGCGGCGCCGCGATCGTGGGGCACATCTTTTCTCTCTGGGTCGGCTTCAAGGGTGGCAAGGGGATCGCTACCAGCGCCGGAGTCTTTCTGGCGCTCGCACCCTGGGCGGTGCTGGGCGCGTTCGTCGTTTGGCTCGTCCTGGTCCTGGCGACCGGCTACGTCTCGCTTGGGTCCATGGCTGCCGCGGTTACGCTGCCGGTGTTCGTGGCGCTGATGCCTCACCAAGGGGGACCCACAATACTCTGGTTTACCGGCACGCTGGCTGTATTCGTTCTGTGGGCCCATCGTTCGAACATCCACCGGCTAATGCAGGGGACTGAGAGCCGATTCGGAAAGGCGGCTTTGCAGGACGGTGACAGCGCGGTCGGTGACAGCACGGATAGCGCTGATCCGGCAGAGGCCGCGCCGTGAGCGCTTCGCTACCCATCGCAGTCGTGGGTGCGGGTGCCTGGGGTACCGCGCTGGCGGCTCTGCTCGCGAAGAAAGGGCACACGGTGACCATGTGGTCCTATGAGCCGGAGATTGCCGAGTCGATCAACCAGCGGCACCAAAACCCCTACCTGTCCGACGTCTCGCTGCCCGAGGAACTGCGCGCCGAGACCGAGCTGGCGCTAGCGGTTCGAGGTGCATCGGTGGTTCTCTCCGCCAGCCCCTCCCAGTTCGTTCGGCCGGTCATGGCCGAGGCCGCGGGGAATCTGGCACACGGCGCGTTGATCGTGAGTGCCTCCAAAGGCATCGAGCTCGGCTCGCTCCTGTGTATGGACAAGGTGCTCGATGGCGTGCTCTCCCAGGCGCACATGCAGCGGTTTTGCGCGCTTTCGGGCCCCAGTTTCGCGAAGGAGGTCGCCGCCGCATCGCCGACGGCGGTCGTCGTCGCGGGTCGCACGGAGGAAGCTGCGGAACAGGCGCAGGACATCTTCCAGACGTCCTACTTCCGCGTGTATACCAACACCGACGTTGCGGGGGTCGAGCTTGGCGGTGCACTCAAGAACGTCATGGCGCTGGCGGCGGGGATCACCGTTGGTCTCGGGTACGGGCACAACACCATGGCGGCGCTCATCACACGAGGGCTCGCAGAGATGACGCGGCTCGGGGTCGCGATGGGCTCCGAGGCCGCTACCTTCTCGGGTCTGGCCGGGATGGGCGACCTCGTGCTCACGTGTACGGGGGCGCTGAGCCGCAACCGGACGGTCGGGTTGCGGTTAGGGCAGGGGGAGTCCCTGGCTGAGATTCTGGCCGACATGACCGCGGTGGCCGAAGGCGTGAAGACGGCAGCAGCCGTACACGAACTCGCTGCGCGACACGGTGTCGAGATGCCGATCGTGGAGCAGGTGTATCAGATCGTGAACGAAGACAAGAATCCCGCGGACGCACTGAAGGCACTCATGCTGCGCGATCCGAAGCCGGAAGACTGGAAATGAGCGAACCGGGACAGTGATGGACGAGCCCATCGCGAAGAAGGTCTACTACTCCATCGGGGAGGTGTGTGACCTCACGGGCCTCAAGCCGCACGTGCTCCGCTATTGGGAGACGCAGTTCGGCGTCCTCAATCCGACGAAGAACCGGGCCGGCAATCGTGTCTATCGACCGAAGGAAATCGAGATAATCCTGCTCGTGAAGCATCTTCTCTATGAGAAGAAGTACACCATCGAGGGCGCCAACAATCGACTGGTCGAGATGCGCAGGGCAGGCAAGCTGGAAGAGGAGCGCCAGGACGTGCTCGAGCCCGAATTCCTCGCGGGCATCAAAGCCGAGCTCGTGGAGCTCCGGCGGGTGCTCACGCCAGACACGGGTTCGGAGGACGGCTGACCGTCAGCCCGTGGCCATGAAGATCCTGTGCACCAACGACGATGGTTATATGGCGACCGGGCTTCGTGTGCTCGCGTCCGCCGCCACCGAGCTAGGCAGCGTCAGCACCGTCGCGCCCGATCGGGAACAGAGCGCGACCAGTCACTCGCTCACCCTGCACAATCCGCTACGCGCGCGCCGCACGGTGGATGGGGTGTTCGTCGTGGACGGGACGCCGACGGACTGTGTGATTCTTGGCGTGAACCAGCTGCTCCCTGAAAAGCCGGAGATCTGCCTCTCAGGGGTCAACCACGGTCCGAACATGGGCGAGGACGTGCTCTACTCCGGGACAGTGGCGGCGGCTATGGAGGCCACCGTGATGGGTATCCCCTCCATTGCGGTCTCCTACGTCGGCAACCGTTTCGAGGAGCTGGAGGGATGGCAGGGAGTGGTGCAAGCGATCCTCCAAGGCATCCTCGGGCGCGAAACGTTTCCCGAGGACACGCTGTTCAACGTGAACCTGCCCGCAGTAGCACCAGAAGATGTGCGCGGCATCAAGATCACGTCGCTAGGTCGGCGTCGATATTCGGACTCGATCCTGCGCGCCAAGGATCCCATGGGAAAGGAATACTTCTGGATCGGGGGCGGGTCGGTGAGTTGGCGTGGTCCTGAGGACTCGGACTTCCAAGCCGTCGAGGACGGCTATGTTTCCGTGACTCCGCTGCACCTGGACCTCACCAACTACAAGCTGCTCAAGGAGATCCGCGCGTGGAATCTGGGCCTTTAGACGACACCCGCTTCGTCGGATACCGGCGTAAGCTCATCGAAGACATTCGCGCACGAGGCATCGACGACCTCGAGACGCTCCAGTACTTCGACATGGTGCCGCGCCACACCTTCCTGCCCGAGGGCGTGTGGCCGCGGGCGTACGAAGACGCTCCTATTCCAATCGGGTTCGGCCAGACGGCTTCGCAGCCGTCCCTACAGGCGTATTACCTGTCCTTTCTCTCACCCAAGCGCCATGAGAAAATTCTCGAGATCGGCACCGGTAGCGGCTTCCTGACCGCATTGCTTGCGCTCACCTCGGACCGTGTCTACTCGGTCGAGCGTGTGCGGGAACTGTCCGTGCGCGCGCGCAGGGCACTCGACGGAATGGGTGTGAAGAACGTCGCTTTGCTCGTCGGCGACGGAACCATCGGCTGGCGCAAGTACCAACCCTTCGACGTCATCGTCGTGTCGGCGGCATCTCCGTCGATTCCGTCGGCGCTGGTGGACCAGCTCGCCGACGGCGGTCGAATGTTGATTCCGGTCGGATCCAAGGAGTCCCAGGAGCTGGTGCACGTTCAAAAGACCGGCTTCCTCATTTCCGAAGACATCGTGAAGGGGGCAGTCAGCTTCGTACCCCTGCTCGGACGTTTCGCGTGGGCAGAGGGCGGAGGATGACCGAGACACAGCCGCGCCCCGGCGTCGTGCGCCGCCTCTACGGCTGGGTGCTACACTGGGCGGACACACCGTACGGGATGCCCGCGCTCTTCGTCCTCGCGCTAGCAGAGTCTTCCTTCTTTCCGATTCCTCCAGATCCGCTATTGATCGCTCTTTGCCTCGGCGCGGCTACTCGGTCTCTGCGGTTCGCTGCGATCGCGACCGCCGGCTCGGTGATCGGCGGGATCATCGGCTATGGGATCGGGGCAGGGGCATGGCAATTGGCCGAGCCCTGGTTCTTCGACTACGTGCCCGGCGTCAGCCAAGCGGCTTTCGACCGGGTTCAGGCTCTCTACGAGCGTTGGGACTTCTGGGCGATCTTCTTCGTCGGGCTCACGCCGATTCCCTACAAGGTCTTTACGCTGTCGGCCGGTGTCTTCGCGATCAACCTCCCGATCTTCCTCGTTGCGTCGGTGTTGAGCAGGGGGCTGCGTTTCTTCGTGCTCGCGGCGCTGATCTTCAAGTTCGGCAAGCCCATCGAGTCGTTTATCGACCGCTATTTCAATCTGCTTGCCACCATATTCGCCGTCCTGATCGTCGCGGGCTTCCTCGTGCTCGAGGTCGTACTCTAGCGCGCGATTGATCGCGCCATTTGTTTCTCGGCGCTGCCCTGGGATATATTGGGAATAGGCGGGTAGGTAGTCCCTTAGCCACCTCGGATGGAGCCGCGCAGGTATGAGCGACGACAGCAGCAAGAGTCGGCTTCCTCCCCCGGCGTTCCCACCGGGCTTTCGCAAGCATCTGAGCAACAACAACTCCATGCCCCTAGAGTCGGCGGGGCTGGGCGACGCGTTCATTTCGCCTGATGAGCCCATGCCCGAGCGAGATCGCTCGGTCGAAGATGCGATCATCTCCCCCGACGATCCGATGCCCGAGCGCAAGGATATCATCGAATTGAAGGCCTCGTCCGACGACGTGGGCGGCGCGTTCATTTCACCAGATGATCCAATGCCACCGCGCGACACCATCATCGCGCGCACCGGAGAACTGCCTCAATTCGGGACCGAGGGTGGCGTGGTCACCGGAATGGGCATGGACGACGACATGGAAGCCGAAGAGCGTGCGTCCGCCGGCGATCCCTACGTCGTGGACATGGTGCAGAAAGTCGGCAAGCTGGCCGAGGCGATCAGGGCGAAGGGAGAGGCAGGCCTCCGCTCCACGCCCGAGATGGATCGGTTCGAGGCGACGCTGCGAGGATACTGTGTGGGCTACCTCGCCGGCCGGCGCGCCGAGGACGATCCGGGCACGGAGTACTAGACGTTACGACGGGTCCGTCACGAACCGTCGTGCGTGCTCGAGGCGGGACCGGTCCCCGATGATTGACCGTCGGCGAATCGGAGCCGTGGTGTCCGCGTGGACGCTCATCGGCGTCGCGGCCCTGTTTGCAACAGCGATTTACCGCCTCGGTGGGCGAGGCATCGCAACGATCCAGGCAGGGCTCGAGTGGGGAGAGTGGGTGGTGCTGGTACTGCTCACAGTCGCCTTCGTATACGGTGAGGGGTTCCGGGCGCTAGATCGGCGCTGGGTCCCCAGGCTGGTCGAACGGGCGTTGCTCGTGCGGCACGAGCCGAGGCTCTTGGTGCGAGTATTGGCTCCGCTGTACGGTATGTCTCTGATTGGGGCGGGCAAGAACGATCTCATCCGCGGGTGGCTGCTTACGACGGGGATCGTCGGTGCGGTCCTGATCGTGAGAACGCTGCCCGATCCGTGGCGGGGCATTGTGGACTTTGGCGTTGGTGCGGCGTTGGCGTGGGGGCTAGTGGCGATCCTGCGCCGGTTTCCCGAGGCGGTACGCTGAGGGAAGGAACTAGGCCCCAGTCCGATCAGTCACCGGGCCCCGCGCCTTCGCGGCCTGGATGGCTTCGCCGCCCCACCGAGCGAACAACCTGCTCGTGGATGCTGAGCACGTCGGCGTGGGGTACACGGAGAACCTGGATACGCAGCATCACACGTACTGGGTCGTGGTATTCGGGAGGTCGTATGAGAGGCCGTTGACCCCTCCGGGGGGCTGTCATCCCTGACGGCACCGGCATCCACGGAGCGAAATCCGGTATGACGGGCTATTGTGGAAGAAAGAATCCCCTCGGCTTGGAGGACGGGAGATGAACATGCGACTTTGGAGTTCGCTTCTTGGGCTGTGCGTAGCGATCGCGGCGGCGGCGTTTCTCTCCCCGGCGGCGGCTCAGGCCCCGACCCGAGATGCTGAGCAATGGGTCGTGCCGCGCACAGCCGACGGGCATCCAGATCTTCAGGGAAACTGGACCAACTCGACGCTGACCCCCTTTCAGCGCCAAGAGGGTAGGGGCCGGGTGTTTACATGGGAGGAGGTCGCGGATCTGGAGCGCGGGGATGGCGTGTGCCCCCCGAACCCCGGGACCGTTGAGTGCGGAAGAGCCTCCCGGGATGGGGCCAGTAACGAGGCTCGCCTGTCGGGCAACGAGTACAACGAGGTCTATTGGGAGCGGGGCACGCGGATCGCCATTGTCAACGGTGAGCCGAGAACCTCTCTAGTCACGCATCCTGCGAACGGCCGCGTTCCGGCGCGCACACCGGAGGCCGAGCGCCTGGGCCAGGAGCGCCGGGACTTCAGAAGCCAATTCGCCCAATACGACCACCCGGAGTTGAGACCATTCGCCGAGCGCTGCATCCTTTTCGGATCCCCCTTGGGCCCACCCATGCAGCCTGTCGGGGCGTACAACTCCAACTACACCATCGTACAGACGGCCGATCATGTGGTGATCATGTCGGAGATGGTCCATGACGCGCGCATCATCCGGATTGGGGAGCCCGAGCCGATGCTCAAGGGCGTGCGGCCGTATTTCGGCAACTCCTGGGGTCGATGGGAAGGAAACACACTCGTGGTCGAGACCACGAACATCAGCCCGCTACAGCCTGTCCGCGGTGTAGTCCTTTCACAGGAAGCTGTTGTGAGCGAACGATTCACTAGGGTCGACGAAGAAACGATCGTCTATGAGTTCACGGTCGACGATCCGACGATGTTCACGGAGCCTTGGGGCGGAGAGATCCCCATCAACAGGTTCCACGCCAACCTCTACGAGTACGCCTGCCACGAGGGGAACTACGCCCTTGCCAACGTACTCAGCGGTGCCCGATACCAGGAAAGGCAGGCCGGGCGAAACTGAGCACGATCGGACAAGGCGAGGGGCCAGGAGTTGCTGTGGCATTTGCTCGCGCTCCGCTGACCTGCGCCGCATCTTGCGCGCATGAGTGAACAGCCGTCCTAAGCCGGTACCCGCCACCCGGTTGGGAGTCAGCCATCGCTAAGCTGCACGTGAGAGGGCAGGGGAGCTCGTGAAGCTGGCTGCGGAGCTGGAAGGCGTCTGAGCTCGATTTCTGATTTCGCTCGGGCCCGCGTCGGTCCCGGGAACCGGGGTGCCCTGACCTAGAAGTGGGCACTATCTTGCACGGCGGGTGGAGCTCTCGTAGGGGGAGAGCGAACTCTCGGTCTCTTGTGCCCAAACTGTGCCCAATCAGATGTTGAGCTCTCGCCTGCCCAATGAGACGATGGAGCACTATCTAAACGCAGTACAACGAGTTACCGCGTACTTGCCCTCATAGCTCAGGTGGATAGAGCGACTGCCTCCTAAGCAGTAGGTCGCAGGTTCGAGTCCTGCTGAGGGCGTTACTGGAAGTTCAAGCCCCGCTTGGTGTTACCGCAAGGGATGGCGCTGGGGAGGGGCTGCCCGTAGGCCCTGACCAGTGCCGCCTGCTGGGCCAACCTTTCGCTCCCGTTCGATCGGCACCGCATCGTTCTGCACTGATCGTCATGCACTAGTCGTCATACGCTAGCGGGCAGTCTCCGCTTGCCGCCACGTGCGGCAAGGAACCATCTTTCCCGCCATGGCCAACGGTCCACTCAAGCGCCTCGTACGCGAAATCCATCGCAAAA
>Ga0209445_1000680_pt1 | contig 18986 bp, 20 predicted proteins | sample MarorgKNORR_S2LV_4_FD_188223 | JGI IMG/M metagenome (GOLD analysis project Ga0209445, IMG submission 188223) | Marine microbial communities from the Southern Atlantic Ocean, analyzing organic carbon cycling - NADW_A/KNORR_S2/LV (SPAdes) (version 2) | ecosystem: Environmental > Aquatic > Marine >... | reverse complement strand
AAGAAGCACCTGCTGCGGAAGAATCTCCTGCTAAAGAGGCTGCTGAAGAAAAAGCTCCTGCTACTGAAGAGGCTCCTGCTAAAGAGGCTGCTGAAAAAGCACCTGCTACTGAAGAAGTGCCTGCTGCGGAAGAAGCACCTGCTGAAGAAAATACTGCTAAAGAAGAATAGATTATTCTACAAATTTTATAAATTTAGCCCTATTAATTCATTATTATAGCTAAAGAGCTATGGACATAAAGGACTGTTTTTATCTAGGAAAAATCACAAAAAAATATAGCTTTAAAGGTGAGGTTATACTAAATCTAGACACCGATGATCCTCAGGGATATCAAAATCTAAAATCAGTATTTATACTAATAAATGGGAAACTCATTTCCTTTGTTATTGAAAAATCTTCATACCAAAAAAAATCAATGTTAAGGGTTAAATTTGAAGGCATTAACTCCGAAGAAGATGTTTCATCTCTATTAAATAAGGAAATATATTTACCTCTAGACCTACTCCCTAATTTGGATGGAAAAAAATTTTATTACCATGAAATTATTGGATATAAGGTGGTAGATTCAAATTATGGACCTATAGGCTCAATTGAAAAAGTGAATGACAAGCCTACACAAAGTATATTTGTGATTAAATATAAAGAAAGACAAATTTTAATTCCTATTAATGAAGAAATTATTAAAGAAATCGATAGAAAAAATAAAAGTATATATATTTCTGCTCCAAATGGACTTATTGATTTATATTTAGAGTAATGAGCAACAAAATTTTCATAGATTCTGATATTACAAAAGCCGAAACATTGCCTGCATCATTTTATAAAAATTCTGAAACTTTTGAAATACTAAAAGAAAAATTATTTTTAAAATCATGGCAATGGATTGGTGATCAAAGTATTATTGAAAAAAATTCTGCACACCCAATAACTATTTTAGACAATTATCTTACAGAACCTATTTTATTAACCAGATCAGAAGGAGATAAGATCAATTGTATAAGTAATGTGTGTTCCCACAGAGGAAATATATTAATTGATGAGCCATGCAAAACAAAAAAAATAGTTTGCAAATATCATGGAAGAAGATTTAATAATGAAGGAAAATTTGAATATATGCCTGAGTTTGATAAAACAATAAATTTTCCAAGAGAATGTGATAACCTTCATAATTTTCCTTTAATAAACTGGCATGGATTACTTTTTGTTGGTTTGAACCCGTCATTTGATTTAAACGATGTATTAAATAAAATTGAGGATAGAGTTGGCTTCCTTCCTCTTAACAAGTTATGTGTTAAAGAATCTCTGTCAAAAAATTATGAGATAAATGCAAATTGGGCTTTATATTGTGATAATTATCTTGAAGGATTCCATGTCCCTTTTGTTCATGAAGATCTTAATGAAGTTTTAGATTATGAAAACTATGATGTAGAGGTCTATGATTACTTTAATCTACAAGTTGGTTATGCCTCTGATGAGGATGATTGTTTTGTTTTTCCTAAAGGCCATATTGATAGTGGCAAGAAAATAGCGGCTTATTATTATTGGGTTTTTCCAAACTTAATGTTAAATGTTTATCCTTGGGGGATATCTGTTAATTTAGTTAAACCCCAGAAGATATCTCACACAAAAATTATTTTTAAATCATATGTATTTAATGAATCTAAATTGAATTTAGGGGCTAGTGGTGATTTAGATAAAGTTGAAATGGAGGATGAATATGTTGTTGAAAATGTTCAAAAAGGAATAAGTTCATCATTTTATAATACAGGGAGATTTTCTCCAAGCAAAGAAAAAGGAGTTCATCATTTTCATAATTTAATTTCTAATTTTATTAACAAATAAAAAAACATCAATAATTTGTTCTAAAAAAATTTAAACTTAAATAAGCATTAACTAAATTTGCATTGCATAATTTTCATAAAATGAAACAAGATCTTTTTCAAGCTCCAGACTATTATAATCTTGATGAATTATTAACTGAGGAACATAAATTAATAAGAAACTCTGCCCGTGATTGGGTAAAAAAATCTGTTTCACCTATAATTGAAGAATACGCACAAAAAGCAAAATTCCCTGATCAACTTATTAAAGGTCTAGCTGATATAGGCGCATTTGGACCTTATATTCCTGAAGAATATGGTGGTGCAGGACTTGATCATATCTCATATGGTTTATTAATGCAAGAAATAGAAAGAGGAGATTCAGGAATTAGATCAACAGCTTCAGTTCAATCATCACTTGTTATGTTTCCAATATGGAAATATGGCAGTGAAGATCAAAAGAAGAAATACCTTCCAAAATTAGCATCAGGAGAATTTATGGGTTGTTTTGGCTTAACTGAACCAGATCATGGTTCAAATCCAAGCGATATGATCACAAACTTTAAAGATATGGGGGATCATTTTTTATTAAATGGTGCTAAACTTTGGATTTCAAACTCTCCATTTGCAGACATAGCAATAGTATGGGCAAAAAATGAAGAAGGAAGAATTCATGGATTAATTCTTGAAAGAGGCATGGAAGGATTTAGTACTCCTGAAACTCATAACAAATGGTCTCTAAGAGCAAGTGCAACAGGTGAATTAATATTCAATAATGTTAAAGTTCCTAAAGAAAATTTACTTCCGAACAAATCTGGATTAAGTGCTCCTTTAGGATGTTTAGATTCTGCTAGATATGGAATATCTTGGGGTGCAATTGGAGCTGCCATGGATTGCTATGATACTGCTCTTAGGTATAGTAAAGAAAGAATTCAATTTGGCAAACCAATTGCAGGATTCCAATTGCAACAGAAAAAATTAGCTGAAATGATAACTGAAATTACTAAAGCACAGCTTTTAGCTTGGAGGCTTGGTATGTTAAAAAATGCAGATAAGGCCACTTCAGCACAAATATCTATGGCTAAAAGAAATAATGTTGAAATGGCTATTAAAATAGCAAGAGAATCAAGACAAATTTTAGGTGCAATGGGGATAAGTGGGGACTACTCAATTATGAGACATATGATGAATCTTGAAAGTGTAATTACGTATGAAGGCACACATGATATCCATTTACTAATTACTGGATTCGACATTACAGGTCTAAATGCCTTTAAATAATATATAAATGATTAAGAAAATAAGGAAAAAATACTGCACTCGAAAAAAGTTTGATTTAGGAGATACTGTTCAAGATAAAATAACTAATCAAAAAAATTCTTGGAGTCAAAAAAGAGAAAATAATGAAGAAACATACTCAGAAGAATTTATCAATTTTATATTTAAAATCTAATCTATCGATTTTTTTATAGAAGGTTCAGCTTTTTTTATTGATCCGTCAAAACCAATCACTCCCGAAACTGTTGTATATTTTAAAACTAGCTTTTTATCTGGATTAATTATTTTATACGCTGAATGACACATCATAGCAGCTTCATGAAATCCGCATAAAATTAATTTTAATTTCCCAGGATAAGTATTTATATCACCTATTGCAAATATTCCAGGAACATTAGTCTGATAATTTAAAGTGTTGTCCACTTTTATTGATTTTTTTTCTATTTCTAAACCCCAATCATTTATTGGTCCTAGTTTTGGAGTTAATCCAAAAAGTGGAATAAAAAAATCTACATCCAATGTTATGTTTTCTGAATTTTCAATTTTAATCTCAACACTTTTTAACTTATCATCTCCAATTAGAGAAACAACTTCTGCAGGAGTTATAAGATTAATTTTATTTTTATTTTTTAGTTCCTGAACTTTTTCTACTGAATCTAAAGTACCTCTGAATTCATTTCTTCTATGAATTAAGGTAACATTAGATGCAATATTAGCCAATTCTATTGTCCAATCTAAAGCTGAATCTCCACCTCCAGCAATAAGTACATTTTTATTTTTATATAGGCTTGGATCTTTAATAAAATAGGAAACACCTTTTTCTTCATAAGATTCTATATTATTAATAATTGGTTTTCTTGGCTGAAAACCTCCTAATCCGCCAGCAATAGCAACTACTGGAGCTTGATGGATGGTTCCTTTATCAGTGACAACTGTAAATAATCCTTTTGAATTTTTGCTTATTTTTTCTGCTCTTTCTCCCAATGTGAATCCTGGTTGAAATTGACTGCATTGGTTTAATAAATTTTTAACTAAATCAGCAGCTAAAATTTCAGGATATCCAGGAATATCATATATAGGTTTTTTTGGATAAAGCTCAGAACATTGACCTCCTGGATTTGGAAGTATATCTATCAAATGGCATCTTAATTTTAAAAGTCCAGCCTCAAAAACTGCAAATAAACCTGCCGGACCTGCACCAATAATTATTATATCAGTTTTAATCATTAATCAAATATTAATATCCAATGTTTACTACATTTTCTATTTCTGGAGCATGTTTTTTTATTGTCATCTCAACGCCAGATTTTAAAGTCATCTGATTAACAGAACAAGTAATACAATTTCCTTCAAGTCTAACCTTTACTGTTTTTTTCTTAATTTCTATCAATGAAATATCTCCGCCGTCATTTTCTAAAAAAGGTCTAATCTCATCCAAAGCTGTTTCAATTCTATCTTTTAAATTAGATTTTCTCATATTTATTTATTTACAGCAGAACAACCTGCCATAGTAGTTATTTTTAAAGACTCTGATGGTGGCAAATTTTTATTTCTTTTTACAAGTTCTGAAACCATATTTCTAGTAATATCTTCCATTAAATCTGATATTAATGATTCCTTTTGTAAAGAAGCTGGATGTCCATAATCGGAAGCTTCCCTAATACTCTGAATTATAGGCACTTCTCCTAAATATGGTACATCCAAATCAATTGCTAGATTTTTTGCTCCATCCTTTCCAAAGATATAATATTTATTCTTTGGTAATTCCTCAGGTGTAAAATAAGACATGTTTTCAATAATGCCCAAAACAGGAACATTAATGCTTTTTTGGTTAAACATAGCAACCCCCTTCCTTGCATCTGACAAAGCAATATTTTGAGGTGTGCTAACAATTACTGAACCGGTTACAGGTAAAGCTTGTAATATGCTTAGATGAATATCTCCTGTGCCAGGAGGCAAATCAATTAGTAAAAAATCTAAGTTTCCCCAAGCTGCATCAAAAATCATTTGATTTAATGCTTTTGTCGCCATTGGTCCTCTCCAAATTACTGCTTGATCACTCTTTGTAAAAAATCCAATAGATAAAATTTTAATTCCATAACTCTCAACTGGACTCATTTTATTTTTTCCATCAATAGTAACTGAAAGTGGTCTTGAATTCTCAACATCAAACATAATTGGAATTGATGGGCCATATATATCGGCATCTAAAATACCAACTGAAAATCCCATACTATTTAAAGAAACTGCAATATTAGATGTAACTGTTGATTTTCCCACTCCGCCTTTACCTGAAGCTATTGCAATTACATTATTTATTCCAGGGATCGGCTTCCCCTTAATTTGATTTGAATCATTTACTGACTTTTCAATTCTGGTGTTTATTTTGAGATTTATTTTTTCTCCAAATTTTTGACTAATTAACCCTGTAATTGAAGATTCTGTTTTTTTTCTAGCTTGAAGTGTTGGATTATTAATATTTATATCAATAATAACATCTTTGTCAAAAATCACAATATTTGTTATTGTAAAATTTCTGAATTTAGAATCCTCGAATAATGAAATAATATTTTCTTTTGATAGCTTCAAATCCTCTTTTATTTAATACAAATATAATACGATTTCTTCATTTAATTCTTGGTTGAAGGATTCCATAGAACATTATTAAAATTTTTGATTTTATTATCTATTATAATTATTCCTTCATTCTCCAACAATTCCTGCATAAGTGAAGAACCAAAAAAATGATGTCTTCCGGTTAAAAGTCCATTACGATTAACAACCCTATGAGCTGGAATATCTGGAAATTTATGAGATGAATTCATTGCATAACCAACCATTCTTGCACTTTTAGGTGTTCCCAAATATCTTGCAATTAATCCATATGTTGTAACCTTTCCATGTGGAATTTTTTTTACAATAGCATAAACCTTGTCAAAAAAAGATTCTTTTCTAGAATTCATTTGCTTAGCTATTATATCTAAATTTTAAATAGGTTATTGGCTTACCCTCACTTAAATATAAGCTCTCATAATATGTTTGAATTGTAGTTACTTCTATGGGAGCTCCAGAACGATTATATATATCATGATTGGAATATATAATCTCATGTCCCAACCCCTGAATTAATCCAATTAAATAGCCATGCAAAAATTTACTATCCGTCTTTAAATTTATTATTCCATTTTTAATTAAAATATTTTTATATCTATTTAAAAAATCTGTGTTAACTAGTCTATGTTTGTTTCTCTTATATTTAATTTGTGGATCTGGAAAAGTTATCCATATCTCACTAATTTCATCCATTGAAAAAATATTTTCTATCAATTCAATTTGAGACCTAACAAAAAGTACATTATTAATTTTCTCAGATAAAGAAATTTTAGCTCCCTTCCAAATTCTATCACCTTTTATATCTATTCCAATAAAATTTTTTTCAGAGAACATTTTTGCTAAACCTACTGAATATTCGCCTTTCCCACAACCAAGTTCAACAACAATAGGATTGCTGTTTTTAAAAGCTAACCTGTTCCAATTCCCTTTAAGATTAAACTTGTCATTAAGCAAATCTTCTCTTGAGGGTTGGTATACATTTTTAAACCCCTCATTTTCTTTAAATCTTTTTAATTTATTTTTACTACCCAATTATTATTTTGATTTTTAATGTAAAAGTTTAGATTATAGAACTTTGGATTTTATAAAGATTTCTGCAAAGTAAATGAAAACTCACTTCCAACACCAGGCTTAGAATTTATATATATGTTTTCATTATGAGCATCGATAATATGTTTAACAATTGCGAGGCCAAGACCTGAACCACCATGCTTTCGACTCCTACTTATATCTACTCTATAGAATCTCTCAAATAATCTAGGCAAATGTTTCTCAGAAATTCCTTCCCCATTGTCTGTTACCCTTACAATCAATTTTTCTTTAGTTAAATCATTAATGCTAACTTCAGTAGTTCCTTTATCCCTTCCATAATTAATAGAATTGACTAACAAATTAGTAAGAACTTGCCCAATTCTTTCTTTATCAGCAGAAACTAAGATTTCATTATTATATTTTTTATCAAAAACTAATTTTATATTTCTTTTAGATGACTTAATCTCAAGATGATCAAAAATATTGAAAATTAAATTAATCATATTAAAACTAGAAATATTTAAATTCATCGTAGAAGATTCTAATTGAGTAATTAGATCCAGATCCTTTATTATATAAGACAATCGTTCAACACTATTATCAGTTCGTTTTAAATATTTATTTAAAAGTTCTTTATCATCCATTGCTCCATCTAATAAATTTGAAATATATCCTTGAATTGTAAAGATTGGTGTTTTAAGTTCATGTGCAACATTTCCAATAAATTCCTTTCTATATTGCTCTTTTAACTTTAATGCCTCTATTTCTATTTTTTTATCTTTTGCAAACTCTTCAATATTTTCCATCAATGAATCCATGTCTGTAGAAATAGAAGATTTATTAATTTGTGTTGAATCTAACATGTCTAAATCCTGATATAATTCCTTAAATCTCTTAAACAAAAAACCTTGAATTCTATATTGAATTATAATAAAAGAGATTATAAAAATCAATATAGAAATAATTAAATTTTTAGATGTATAACCATAAAATAATAAGAGAATAAAATAATTTCCTATAGCTATTAAACTAGCAGAAATCAAAGCAAATTGATAAGGGTTTTTTTGAGTGTTTTTTGTCGGCATTAAATAACAAATTTATACCCAACACCTTTAACAGTTTTAAAAAAAGTATGTTCTATTTTTTCTCTAAGTTTTCTAATATGAACATCAATAGTCCTATCTCCCACTACAACATCCTTGCCCCACACTGATTCAAGGATATACTCTCTTTTAAATACTTTCCCTGGCTTGGATGCTAACAAATATAACAATTCAAATTCCTTTCTTGGTAAATTTATTTCTTTTCCTTCATGAGATATCTTGTAGCTAGACCTGTCAATAATTAAATTTCCGATTTCTATAATTTCATCTTGATCTATTGATATTCTTCTAAGCAGTGATTTAACTTTACTTAATAATATTTTTGGTTTTATAGGTTTTGTAATATAATCATCAGCGCCAGCATTAAACCCTGCTATTTGACTATAATCTTCACCACGGGCAGATAAAAAAGTAATTAGTGTATGTTTTATTTTTTGTGTATTTCTTATTATTTCACAAGCTTCAATACCATCCATTTCAGGCATCATGACATCTAAAATAATTAAATGAGGCTCAATTTTTTCAGTCTGCTTTACAGCTTCAATTCCATTTTTTGCAGTATATACATTGTAGCCAGCATTTTTTAGAGAATAAGAGATTATTTCTAAAATATCTGGCTCATCATCAACAAGCAAGATTTTAATATCTTCAGGATTCACAGGCTTTTATTATTTATAAAGATACCAACTTATAGGATTAGATCTAAATAAAGAGCATTATTAATTTAATGCTCTTTTTCATTTATATTTAACAAGTGATTGATCCAAATAAAATCTTAAATATTTCATCCTCTCAGGAATTTGAGAAATTCTCAATTCAAATTTTCAATCAACAATTTGAGAAGAATACTATTTATAGAGAATTCTGCAGATTGACAGGAAAAAATCCAAGTAACATCAAATCTTCTTTTGAAATTCCATTTTTACCTATTCAGTTTTTTAAAACTCATAAAATAATTTCTTCAAATCAGCCAATCCAAAAAACATTTCATAGCAGTGGTACTACAAAAGATAATTTGAGCAAACACCACATTACAGATTTAAAACTTTATGAAGATTGTTTTCTTAAAATATTTATGGATTTCTATGGCCATCCATCTAAATATAATATTATTGCTCTATTACCTACATACCTTGAGAATAAGAATTCATCACTTATCTATATGGTAAATAAACTGATTGAGAAATCAGAAAATAAACATAGCGGATTCTATCTTGACAACTATAAAGAATTAAAAGAAAAATTACTTTATCTAGAAGGAGGAGGTAAAAAAACTATTCTTTTTGGAGTTTCATATGCGCTTTTAAATTTAATTGACTTCCATAAATTTAAATTAAAGAAAACCACAATAATAGAAACCGGTGGCATGAAAGGAAATAGAAAAGAATTAATTAAAAGTGAGTTGCATGAAATACTAAAAAATGGTTTTGGGGTTAAAAATATTAATAGCGAATATGGGATGACTGAGTTAATGTCTCAAGCCTATTCAATACATAATGAAAAATTTAAATCCCCACCATGGATGAAAATTTATATAAGGGAATCAGAAGACCCAATGAATATTAAAACCGATAATAAAAGTGGAGGGATAAACATAATTGATTTAGCCAATTACAATTCTTGTTCATTTATAGCAACAGATGATCTTGGTAAATTAGATAAAGATGGAAATTTTGAGATTCTTGGAAGATTGGATAATTCTGATCAAAGAGGATGTAATCTGCTAATAGACTAAGTCTAAAGTACTTTAATAATATAAGTGCTTTTCTTACCCTTGTTTAATATTATGTATTTATTGCTTATTAAATCCTTTTTTTCTATTAGATAGTTCTCATTGACTTTAATCTTATTAACAGATATAGAGTTTTCTTTTAAAGCTCTCCTAGCCTCTGAATTTGATTTAAGAAAATTTGTTTTATCAGATAAAGCTGAGATCATATCTAGCCCTTTATTAAAAGTGGATGATTCTATTTCATGCTGTGGAACACCTTCAAATATTTCAAGAAAAATTGATTCATCTATAGCCTCAATATCTTCCTTAAAATTATTACTGAATAATATATTTGAAGCCTTTAGAGCATTTTCATATGCCTCCCCAGAATGTACAATCGAAGTAATTTCTTTAGAAAGAGCTTTCTGAAGAATTCTTAAATGTGGGGTCTCTTTATGTTCTGAGGTTAATTTCTTTATTTCTTCTTTATTCAAGAATGTAAATATTTTTATATACTTTTCAGCATCTTCATCTGATGTATTCAACCAATATTGATAAAATTTAAAAACAGAAGTTTTCTTGGGATCTAGCCAAATATTCCCTTCTTGTGTTTTGCCAAACTTACTGCCATCAGATTTTATAATTAATGGACAAGTTAAAGCATAGCCTTTTCCATTCTCAATTCTTCTTATTAGCTCAGTGCCACTAGTAATATTTCCCCATTGATCACTTCCTCCCATTTGAATAGAGCAATCAAAATTCTTGTGCAAATAAAGAAAATCATATCCTTGGACCAACTGATATGAAAACTCAGTGAAGCTCATTCCTTCAGCTTCATTATTAGAAATTCTATTTTTCACAGAATCTTTTGACATCATATAATTAACTGTCATATGCTTTCCTACATCACGAATAAAGTCTAGGAATGTTAATCCTTTCATCCATTCTAAATTATTTAATAATAATGCCGGATTATCTTTTGACTCATCAAAATCTAAAAAATGAGCTAACTGATCTTTAATTTGCTTTTGATTAGTTTTCAAGGTTACTTCGTCAAGTAAATTTCTCTCTGATGATTTGCCAGAAGGATCCCCGATCATACCTGTTGCACCCCCTACTAATGCAATTGGACGATGACCAGATTTTTGAAAATGTGCTAATAACATTATTGGAACTAAGTGTCCTATATGTAATGAATTTGAGGTAGGATCAAAACCAATATAAGCAGATCTCATGTTCTTTTTCAGGAAATCTTCAAAACCAGGAATGACATCATGAATCATCCCTCTCCATTTAACTTCATCAATAAAATTATTTGATTTCATTTAATTAAATATAATCAAAGATAATTGATTAATTATTTGTTTTCAAGGGCATCATTGATCTTTTCATTTTAATACTATCTATTGTATTTGATCTTTCTCCTTTTTTAATTTCTAAACTTCTTTTAGCTCTATCTTTTTTATAATTCTCTATACTATCCATAATTATCTGTTTGTTTTCTTGAAGCTTTTCTTTAACTCGATTATAAATATCTAAATACTTATTTAAGTCATTTGAATAAAATTCATTACTCAAAACAAACTGTAAACTATCAATATTATATTTTTCAAAAATGTATTTTTCTGGAATTACCCCATTATTCTCTAGAATTCTTCTATTAACCCCCTTAGAAACACTTATTAAAGTCATTTCGTAAATAACATCAACCATTTTTTCTTCAGATATTAAGTTATCTGGCGTAGGTGTTTTTTGAATATTTTTATTACAACCAAATAAAATAACAATTATAAAAAATATTTTTTTCATCTATCAAAAGTTAATTTTTTACCCAATTTTTTATCAAATATCTTATCATTATTATAAACTATATTTCCATTAACTATTGTATGAGATATTCTAGACTTAAATGTGTTTCCTTCAAAAGGAGACCATCCGCATTTGTATAAAATGTTATCCTTATTAACAGTCCATGGATTATTTAGATTGAAAATAACTATATCTGCATAATATCCTTCTTTAATAAAGCCTCTTTTTTCTATTTCATATAAAATAGCAGGATTATGACACATTTTTTGTACAATTTTTTCCAATTTTATTTTATTGTTATGATACCCCTCTAGCATTGCGACAAGAGAGTGTTGTACTAAAGGGCCTCCAGATGGACAATTAACATAATCATTACTTTTTTCTTCATATGTATGTGGTGCATGATCTGTTGCAATAATATCTATTCTATCATCATTTAAGGCTTTCCACAAGCCATCTTGATCAACTAAAGATTTAATAGAAGGGTTCCATTTGATTCTACTTCCATATTTTTCGTAATCATCCTCACTGAAAGTTAAATGGTGAATACATACTTCAGCTGTTATTTTTTTATCCTTTAAATCAATAGAATTTGAAAATAAATCAGTTTCTTTTTTAGTTGAAAGATGGAACACATGCAATCTAGCTCCTGTTTTTTTAGCCAAATCAATTGCCATAGATGAAGAAATATAGCAAGCCTCCTCATTTCTAATTTTTGAATGAAATTTTATTGGAATTTTTTTTCCATATATATCAGTATATAGTTTGAGATTTTCTCTTATTGTATTTTCATCCTCACAATGAACAGCAATTGGCAAATTACATTTTAAAAATATTTCCTCCAATGCTTCAAGATTATCTACAAGCATATTCCCAGTAGATGATCCTAGAAATATTTTTAATGCTGGGACTTCCTTAGGGTCTAATTTTAATATTTCATTAATATTGTCATTAGTTCCTCCAAACATAAAAGAATAATTTGCTATTGATTTTTTTGATGCAATCGTGAATTTCTCCTTTAACTTATCTTTTGTTATTGTTTGGGGTATTGTATTAGGCATTTCTAAGAATGAAGTTACTCCTCCTGCAACTGCTGCTCTAGATTCCGTGTAAATATCACCCTTATGTGTTAGCCCAGGTTCCCTAAAATGAACCTGATCATCTATTAATCCAGGGATAACATAGTTTCCCTCAGCATCTATAGTTATAGTATCTGATAATTTTGGACTAATGGAAGGAGATATTTCCTTAATTATTTCATCTTCAATATATATATCTGACTGATATATTTTGCCTTCATTAATTATTCTCCCATTTTTGATTAATATACTATTCATAATATTAAAAATCTGTAGAGAAAAAACTTTTAATTCTCATAAAAATAACTCCAAAAACTGCCTCATTAATTATAGAAGCGTTTAGCTTAGATTCACCATATTTTCTGTCTGTAAATATTATTGGAATCTCAAGAATTTTAAATTTATTTAGATAAGATTTATATTTCATTTCAATTTGAAAAGCATATCCAATAAATTTAACCATATCTAAATTAATTTTCTCAATTACATTCCTTTTATAACATATAAATCCAGAAGTTGGGTCTTTGATATCCATTCCTGTTAAAAGCCTAACATAGTATGAAGCAAATAAGGATAACACTATTCTTCCTATAGGCCAATTTACAACATTAATCCCTTCCTTATATCTAGACCCAATACATATATCTGCTAACCCCTCCTTACACTTATTATAAAGAATTTTAATATCACGAGGATCGTGAGAAAAATCAGCATCCATTTCAAAAATAAAATTATAATCTTTTTCTATAGCCCATTTAAATCCATGAATATAAGCCGGCCCTAGTCCAGATTTATTTTTTCTAATTTGAAGATATAATTGTTCCTTATATATGGTTTGAAGCTCAATTACTTTGGATGATGTTTGATCAGGAGAGTTGTCATCAACTACGAGAATATTTATGTCATTATACAGATCAAATATGGATTTAATGATTTTATCAATGTTTTCTTTCTCATTATAAGTTGGTATTATGATCAATACATCATTCATTTATTTTATCTTTTAAACAAAAATATAATATTTGTGCGATAAAGTTTATAGTTTATTATCTATAATTTAGCTATTATGATAAGAGATATATTATTAAAAGATGCATTTACAATCATTATATTATCCCTTATGATTATAATTACATTTATAAAGTTCAATTACGGGCAAAAATTTAGTTATCTAATTAAAATATTTTGGAATAGATCTTACTTAAAAAAATATAGGAAAGAAAAAATCATATATAATGGGTTTGACTATTTTCTTCAAATTAACTTTATTATTTCAATTAGCCTTTTTGTATATACGTTTCAGTTGTTTTTCAATAATCATTCATTATCATTTGATTTAATCAAATTAATAAATATAGTTATGATTATAATAACTTTTTTAATCTTAAAAAATTTATCTGAACTTATAGTCTCATGGGTTTTTGACATTGGCTGGGAAATTAAACCATATTTAAATGAGAAAATTAACTATAATAGCCTAATTGGATTAATTATTCTCCCAATTAATATTCTAATAATATTTTTTTTTAACCCAAGTATTAACATTCTATTTATCTTCATTTCTATCATATTATTGCTAAAATTAACTGGTTATATAAATTCATTCATATTACATCAAAAAACAATCAAAAAAAGCTGGTTTTATTTTATTTTGTATCTTTGCACACTCGAAATTATACCTTATCTATTATTGTATAATTTTTCCCTTTCTATATAGGGAAGATATTAGATGTTAAAAGATGGCAAAGATAAAAACAGTTTTAGTTTCACAACCTAAACCAACATTGGTAAATTCACCATATTTTGAACTTCAGAAAAAAAGGAAATTAAAAATTCACTTTGTTCCCTTTATTCATGTCAAAGAAGCAACTCTTAAAGAAATCAGATTACAAAAAGTTGATTTATCTAAATTTTCATCTATAATATTAACAAGCAGATACGCAGTTGATCACTATTTTAGAGTATGTGATAGAATGAGGTTTAAAGTTCCTGATTCTATGAAATATTTTTGTCAATCAGAAGCCGTAGCATTTTACCTTCAAAAATATGTTGTTTATAGGAAAAGGAAAATATATGTTGGTGAAAGAACTTTTAAAGAACTATGCCCTATAATATCAAAGCATAAAAATGAAAAATTTTTACTACCTACAACAGATAAGCTAAAACCTGAAGTACCTGAACTTCTTAATAGTCTTGATATAAAATGGAAAAGATGTGTATTTTATAAAACAGTAATAAGCGATCTAACTGAATTAGCAGATGTTACATATGATGTTTTAGTTTTCTTTAGTCCATCAGGAATTGAATCTCTATTTCAAAACTTTCCAAAATTTGAACAAAATGGAACAAAAATTGCAGTTTTTGGTTCAATAACAAAAAAAGCTGTGGAAGAGAAAGGGCTTAATGTAGATATCTATGCTCCTTCTCCAAAATTTCCTTCTATGACAATGGCCTTAGATAATTATATTTCTAAATCAAATAAAAAATAGACTATTTAGTATTTGGAGAGCCATCTAAAATTGCTTTATCAGCAAATTCCTTAAATTTTTCAAAATTGTCGATAAAATAGTTGGACAACATATATGCCTTTTTATAATATTTTTCATCATTATTCCAGGTTTTTCTAGGGCTCAGAATACCAGAAGGGACATTTGGACATTCTCTTGGCTGCTGAACATTAAAAACAGAATGAATATGATAATTGTTGTCATTTATTCTGTCTAATTCGCCATCCATTGCAGCATTGATCATTGCTCTTGTATATTTTAATTTCATTCTTCTTCCTACACCATATGGTCCTCCAGTCCATCCAGTATTCACTAGCCAAACATTAACATTTGACTTCTCCATTTTGTTTATTAGCATTTTTGCATAAACCGTTGGATGTAATGGCATAAAAGGAGCGCCAAAGCATGCAGAAAATGATGGTTCAGGCTCATTTATACCTGCTTCTGTTCCTGCAACTTTTGATGTATATCCAGAAATGAAGTGATATGCAGACTGAGCAGGATTTAATTTTGATATTGGAGGTAAAACTCCAAAAGCATCTGCTGTTAAAAAAAAGATATTTTTAGGGTTTTCTCCTTGCGAAGGTGTCATTATATTTTCAATAAAATGTATTGGATAACTAACCCTTGTATTTTGAGTTATTGATTTGTTACTATAATCAACAGCGCCCATGTCATCTATAATTACATTTTCTAGCAAAGCTCCAGGTTTGATTGCATTATAGATTTCAGGCTCTTTATCTTTAGATAGATTTATAACCTTGGCATAACATCCTCCTTCAAAATTAAAAATTTTGTTTTTCGAATTCCATCCATGCTCGTCATCTCCAATAAGTTTTCTGCTACTATCTGTAGATAAGGTCGTTTTTCCTGTGCCAGACAAACCAAAGAAAATGGATGTATCACCATTACTTCCAGTATTTGCACTACAATGCATAGGCAATACATTTTTATAAACAGGTAAAGTAAAATTTAAAACTGAAAAAATTCCTTTTTTTATTTCCCCGGTATATCCTGTTCCTCCTATTATTATAATTTGTTTAGAAAAATTAATTATTGAAAAATTCTTATCCTTTACTTTATCACACTTTGGATCTGCAAAAAAATTTGGAGCACTGATGATTGTCCAGTCAGGATTAAAATCTTTCACTAAATCTCTGTCCAATCTAATAAACATGTTATGTATAAAAATATCACTCCAAGGAATTTCACAAATAGTTCTTATATTAATTTTACATTCACTATTTGCACATGCAGAAGCGTCTCTTACGTATAACTCTTTATTTGATAGATGCTTTGTTATTTTATTATATAAATTTTCAAATGAAGTTTGATCTATTGGAATATTTATGTCTCCCCACCATACCTTATTTTCAGTGATATTATCTTTAACTATATATCTATCCTTTGGTGATCTTCCTGTAAATTTTCCTGTATTTACTGAGAGAACTCCATCATTAGTAAGTTGTCCTAAATTTCTTGAAACTGATATCTTAGTAAGATCAGATACGGGAAGATTGTAATTTATTTTTGATTTAAATATTCCATAAATATCTAAGGAAATTTTTCTTAAGATATTTGAGTTATCATTCATAAAAATAACTTTTGTAATTATATAAATGGTTGGTAAATTTAATCTAAAATTATTAATTAATAAAATTTTATTTTAGTAATATTACTTAATATTTTATTTAAAATAGATGAGAAATATTTTGATCATTGGAGCGGGAAAATCTACTCCTTATATAGTAAAATATTTAATGGCTAAATCTTCAGACGAAAATTTATTTTTAACTATTGGGGATTTGAATTTAAATAATGCAAAAAAATTATCAACTAGCCATACAAATTTTAGAGCTATTAAATTTGATATTTTAAATAGAAAAAATAGTAGTGAACAAATTTCCAAATCTGATATCGTAATTTCTATGCTACCTGCCAGATTTCATCTTCTAGTTGCAAAGGAATGTTTAAAACATAAAAAAAGTCTTTTAACAGCATCCTACATTAGCGATGAAATGAATGAACTAGATAAGGAAGTTAAAAGTAAGGGAATAATATTTATGAATGAGATTGGTCTTGATCCTGGAATTGATCATATGAGTGCTATGAAAATAATTGATCAGATTAAAGATGATGGCAATGAGTTGGTTATGTTCAAGTCATATACTGGCGGATTAATTGCTCCTGAAAGTGATAATAACTTATGGAATTACAAGTTTACATGGAATCCTAGGAATGTGGTTTTAGCAGGGCAGGGTGGTGATGCTAAATTCATTGAAAAAAATAAATACAAGCAAATTCCATATAATGAGCTTTTTAAAAATACAGAACCATTAAAAATTGATAAATATGGTGATTTTGAAGCTTATGCTAATAGAGATTCATTAAAATATCAAAATATTTATAAATTAAATAATATTGAAACCTTATTCAGAGGAACAATCAGAAGGGCTGGATTTTGTAATGCTTGGGATGTCTTTGTAAGTCTTGGAATGACTGATGATACCTGCAAAATTGAAAACTCACATATGATGAGTTATAGAGAATATGTTAATTATTTCCTTTCATCAAACTCAAATGAGTCAATTGAATCAAAAATCAAGAAAAAATTAGAGATAGATGAAAAAAATGTGATATGGGATAAATTGCTAGAATTAGATATTTTTAATAGTGCAAAACAAATTCCTCTCAAAAATGCAACACCAGCCCAAATACTTGAATATATCTTATTACAAAACTGGCAATTAGAAAAAAACGACAAAGACATGGTTGTTATGTATCATAAGTTTGGTTACAAAAAAAATAAAAAATTATATCAAATAGATTCAACTATGGTTAGCATAGGAGAGGATGAAACATATACTGCAATGGCTAAAACAGTTGGGTTACCACTTGCTATAGCTACTCTAGCTATCCTGAATAAAAAAATAAAATCTACTGGAGTTCAATTACCTACTTCTAAAGAAATTTACCTCCCAATTCTAAAAGAACTAGAAGAATATAATATTAAGTTTAAAGAAAAGGTTGTCCCATTTAAACTTTAAAAATTACTTAATAAATTTTTCTATTATCAAAACTTAGTGCTCCAATTTTATTATTTAATCCTTTAATCCATGGACCATTGTATATATCTTTAGTGCCTATGTATTCTTTATTAGGTAACCAAGTCACTGCAAAATATTTTTGATCACTTTTTAACTTGATAATAATTTGTTCATCTTTAGACTCAACACTATTTACAACCCCGCTAATATAGGGCCTGTTCTTGTCTAAACTAAAAAAGAACTGATCCTTCATTAAATGTTTGGTTCCATTTAACTCATAAAACTCTTCTATTTCAACTGGTTGGTCAAAATTTAATGTTATTTCTTTTTTCCCACTGTAATAGGCTTTTAATAATTGTGGGGGAGTAATAATTGATGCTTGTTTTTCCTCAAATAAATCGCGAGATACCAGCGGCAATATTCGATTAGCAAACTCTTTATATCCCTCGAAGGAAAAGTGACAGCCATCGTGTCCAGTAATGGCTGTAGTAGACATTATTTTCACATGATCATACTTTTTTGAAATCTGAGTTTGAATTTCACGGATTTCAGATTGAAAATCATCGCCGCATCCCGGATGTATCTGAAACAAATATATTTTCTCTAAACCTTTATATACACGTTTCCAATCTTTATTTAATATGTCAAAATTGTCGACATAAGATAAAGCGCGCTCTTTATAAGTATCAGATTCGCCTTGATGATAAAAAATAGCTTTAATATTATTCTTAAGACCTGCTTGATCAACTCTGTAAGCTAATCTTCCAAAACTAGTTTCTAAAGATATTTTTTCAGGATAGAGCATGTTTTCTTCAATAGTTGAAGAACCACTTCCTCCATTAATAATAGACACAGGTATTTGGTGTTTCTCAACTAATAATTTTGCTAATTCCATCCCCCAAACTCCTACACCATGAGAAGTTTTAACAAACCAGCCACCATCATATCCTTTTTCCCAGGCCTCTCCTTTACAATTCTTGCAATTTC
>Ga0209445_1000678_pt1 | contig 19018 bp, 20 predicted proteins | sample MarorgKNORR_S2LV_4_FD_188223 | JGI IMG/M metagenome (GOLD analysis project Ga0209445, IMG submission 188223) | Marine microbial communities from the Southern Atlantic Ocean, analyzing organic carbon cycling - NADW_A/KNORR_S2/LV (SPAdes) (version 2) | ecosystem: Environmental > Aquatic > Marine >... | reverse complement strand
CCTCTGACGTGTATCTTAATCCACAAGGATTTGCCGCAGCTCAGCGTATTGTACATACTCATATCGGTCTGAGAAATTTTTCATAGCCCAGTCGATCCAGAATTTATGCACATACGGAATCCGTGCCTGAACCTCCTTCTGAAAGGCCAACACCTCGTCGTCGTAATTAGTGATCCCCAGATACTGTGCGATGAAGGAACGAGCCTGCTCGTCAGACGGGAACCGTGTTGGATCCGGTTCAAACCACCGGGGTGATTCGAAATCATACATCCACTCGCAGAAGAAGTTGGCAATGTCGAGGGGTGGGTCAAGTGGACCGGCGTACTCAAAGTCGAGAAGGTGAGTGGTGGGGAAGTCTTCACTTTCGCATACCAGAACATTGGTGAAGTTCAGGTCGTTATGGTTTCGGCCAGCCACCGTATGCAGATGTCGTAATTCATTGGCAAGCGCCACCAACACCTGACTGTTATCGCAATCTTCGCGCCGCATCGGTCGGCCTGCCAACCATGTTTCAAGTCGACCCCAGTCAAGCCGCTGTACCACATGTGCTCCGAACCCAGTGTCCTGAATGTGCCTCTCATCTGGGTTTGAGTCACCTACGGTTGGTCCGAACATTCTCAGTAGGAGTGGTCCATGGTTGCCGCAGAAAATCTTGTAGTTGTGATTGCTGAGACCCAACGGAAGGGGTTCAATGTGCAAGGGTGCCGAGAGGTCCCATCCAAGGTTCTTGAGCGCCGACGCGAGGGCGCGGCTTCTGTCCTTCCAGATTTGTTCCTCACCCTTGTAGAGGTAACTCTCACCGATGACACGGACTGCTTTCCTATTGGGCAATTCATCCATGAACTATGATAGGGGCTCCCTCTATGACATATTCGTCATAATGGGTACCCTTTGATTCAGAGGTCCGCATAGTAGTCGATGACAGCCTCATCGAGGGCAAGCCCTGCTGCTCGCTCATCGACGGTCAAGGTCGTACCATCGCGTCGCAGTGCCTCGCCCTCGACGAAGACATCCATCACGCGCCCGCCGGAGTAGAGGACATTCGCCAACAAGCGTCGCCCATCTCTCCCAACAGGCTTCATCCGAATATCATCCAGATCCCAAGTCACCCAATCCTGTGAGCCCTTGGTAGCCAATTGCCAAGTCGCAATCGGATCCAATACTCGTGCATCCCAGTGATCGTGTTTCTGAATCAAGCTTGCATTCTTCGCTTCGGCTCGCATATCCAGAGAGTTGTTGCTCGCCGAACCATCAGTTCCCAGCCGCACATCGACTCCAGCATCCTTCATCGCTGGATAGGACATGGTTCCCCCGCAGCCGAGTTTCTGGTTTGAGGTCGGGCAGTGAACGGCGTGAACGTCGTGGCCAGCGAGTATTCTCATCTCCTTCTTGGTGACCCAGCCGCAGTGTGCACAGACCGTGCCCCCATCATCTGCGCTTTGGAAGTAGCCTATGGAGTCGAGATATTCGACAGGATACATCCCCGTTGCCGCGTGGCAATCCGCAACCTCCTTGCGCGTCTCGGAAGTGTGGATATGAAGAATCGCCCCGGTTTTTTTTGCCAATTCTGAACCCTTGAGCAGAATCTCCTCGTCGCACACGTAAACCGAATGCGTTCCCACTCCGTACTCTATGCGCTCGGGCCGAGGTGATGGGCCCCTGATCAGGCTCTCCATGTGGCGCAGTGCGTCTCCTGAGCCGGGTGCGAAATTTGGTGTGAGTCCGTCTGTTATCGGGCCGCAGAGGATTGCTCGAAGGCCCGTTTCTGCCAGAGTTCTCGCTATCGTTCCGGTGTGGAAATACATGTCACAGGCGAATGTTGTTCCTGTCGCTATCATCTCTGCTGCTGCTGCGCGTGTGCCAATCTCGATGAGTTCGGGGGTCAGTCGGTTCTCGACTGGGAAAATTGCTGATTCCAGCCATTCCATCAGGGGTAAACCTTCACCCATGCCTCGGTTGAGAATCATCGCGAGGTGGGTGTGCCAGTTCTGGAAAGAGCGGGTGATCAGTCGGTCGTTGCCGTCGATGGTTTCGAGGACATCCTCGTCGCCGCTGCTTTCTGCCCAAGAACCGTCGGCGTTGAGGATGAAATCGCCGCGTTGGGTTGCTCCGTCGTGGTCGATCAGCCAGGCGTTGGTGATGCGGCGCGCGCCCATCTCACTCGCACTCGCCATGGCCGTCCGAGTTGCTCACTCGACAAGAACGAGTTGGTTTCCGTTTCGCTCGTTCGCGACCATGTATTCGATGAAGTAGCGCGCTCGGGCGCCTTGGTCTGGAGTGATTTCGCTGCGGTCGCTGTAACGGCTCATCAGATTCGTCCGCGAGGGGTTATGCTGCTCGATTGTGCAATTCGCGAACTCGCTCGGTTCCTGATCCGGCCGGTCGCTCTCATAGGCATTGGCGGTGCAACTGAGAATCTCCTCGCACCAGATGTAACAATCGTATGGGGTCGAGCAGATGAAGTCACCCGTACTGTAGCACTGCTCGGTTGGCGTGAGCCAGTCCTGTGTCCAGACGAATGCTCTCGCGAGGTCCGAATCCGAGTTCGGGTCGTCGTAGAACTGGTGAGTGTGGTAGAGTCCGAGGAAGTGGCCGAGTTCGTGGCTGGGAACCGGGCTTGTCGCGAATGTCGATGCCCGCACCGTGCTGATGTAGTATTCACGCGAATACCACGGATACATGCTGTAAGCACCCCATCCGGTACTCTGCATGACGATGTTGACATTGGCTGGGTTGTAGCCTTCAGTGAAACCGTCGCCGAGTTGTGAGATCGAGATCTGGTCACCGAAATCACCGCCATCTTCGTTGGAATTGTTGATCGTGTCAGGCTTCTCACCCTCATCCTCCTCGTCGTCTTGGACGTCAGGGAAGGCTTCGTCGATCCAGATTATCTCGTCGAGGACGAAGTGGATTCCATATGGGTTGTAGATCGAGTTGATCAGTTCGATTCCGGTGTCGATCGATGTTTCGTTGATCAGCCAATCGATACCCTCGTTGTCTCGATACACGAAAATTGTCATCGCCAGGGTTTTGGAAAGTCCGGTTTCGCAGTCGAGTCCGGGGTATGGTGAATCTTCTGAGATTTCGAACCAGTATTCCTGCTCGTCGCAGAACTCGTCGCTGCCGTTCGTTGAGCCGCCGAGGCAACCTGCGAGAATCGGTGCGGTGAGCAGCAAGACGAGCAGAATTGAGGTAGTTCTCACGGATGTGCGCTCCGCCACGGATAGGATGAACCTTCCGAGTAGATTGTGGTTTGCTCAATCAGTTGCTGCGGTTGCCCATGAACGGCATGAGCCTTGCTGCTAGAGCCGAGATGTTTCGGCTTTGGATCCAGACCTTGCCGTTGCCGCTGAAGTTCATGACGAGTCCTTCTCCACCTAGCAGAGCCGAGCCGAGTCCGCCGACTTTGGTGAGTTTGTATCCCACACCGTCGCTGAATGCGACGACGTGACCGGTGTCGACGATGGCTGGTGTTGCTGGGGTGATCTCAATCTCCTTGATTGCACCGTATGCTGAGTAGAAGACTGTGCCTGCGCCCGCGGTCGTGCTCGCCTTGAGGAAGAACGCGCTCTCTCCCGAGAACAAGCCCTTCGCGCCCTGGAACTTGGTGTCGGTCTCGACGTTCGCTGTGGATGCGATGAATGCTCCACCCTGCATGAAGAGGTTCTCGCCCGGTGCGAGGTCGAATGAGCCTATGTCGCCCGGTGAGCCCGGTGCGATTGAGACCCAGCCGCCGTTTGGTCCGGCTGTGTAAGTGTTGAGAATGAAGGACTCGCCACCGAGTGCCATCTTCTTGAGGCCCTTGAAGAAGCCGCCGGACATTCCGGACTTCATGTCGACGCTCGGTGACTGTGCCACCATGGCGCCAGGCTCCACCTTCATCTGCTCGTTCGGATCGAGGTGGGCGGTCATCAGTGTGAATGCGGGTTGGAATTCGAACTCGGTCTTCATCGGCCCGCGGTGACGGGTTCCCTTTTTCAACCCGATGCCGTGAAAAGTAGGCGAATTCACTGGCAGACGGCGGAAAAACTGCTGATTTTTTCGCCGTCTGAATTCGTCATTCGGGCTTCTACAAGATCACCGGCTTTCATTGGGCCAACGCCCTTGGGGGTGCCCGTCCAGATCAGGTCTCCAGGTGTCAGGTCGTACCACTTGTGCAGATGTTCGAGGAGTTGGCTGACGCTGTGAATCATCAATTCGGTCGAGTCGTCCTGGCGAATCTCGCCGTTGACTGAGAGACTCAACCTCATTGGAGAATCATCCCACTGCGCCCAAGTTCCAAGCACTCCACTGCCCTTGAAAGCCTTGCCTTCGGTCCACGGCCAACCCTTGCCCTTGGCGAGTGTTTGTCGAGTTCGATTCGTCGTGTCACAGCCGACGCACATCGCTGCTGGTTTGAGGTCGGCGCCGAGTCTGACGACGAGTTCGACCTCGTGGTCGATGTGCTCATCCGGGCGCAGCATCTCGATGATGTTGGTTCCGTCCGCTGCGGCCTCCACATGCGCGCTCGCGGGTTTGAGGAAGAATCGTGGGTATTCTGAGATGTCTCCACCAATCTCCTTCGCATGCCCGAGGTAATTTCGAAAGCAGCACCAACCCAAGCCCATGGCTCGCCCTCACCTGCTTCCGCTTTATTTACATCGGCTTCGCCAAACTTCTACCACCTTGGATGGATCGACTTCTCCAAATTCCCACCACCCTGATAGAACCGGCTTCACCTACACCCGCTCTACTCCGAGGATTGAAGGGGATGCGCCGCTTGACGGCTAACGATGGCCGACGACCCCTACCTTGTCTTGGGCGTTGGACAGGACGCGACGGAGGCCGAAATCAAGCGCGCCTACCGTAAGTTGGCGCGTCAGCATCACCCCGACCGGAATCCCAACGATGCAGCGGCCGAGGAGCGCTTCAAGGCGATACAGGCCGCCCACGCTTCAATCGGCACGGCTGCGGCGCGCAAGGAGTATGACCAGCAGCGCCGCATGGAGGACATGTTCTCGCGCGGCGGCAACCCATTCGGGGCTGGCTACGGCGGTTTCGGTGGTGGTGGCGGCAGCGGTGGCGGCTTCGGCAGCTCGGGCGGTTTCGACTTCTCAGATATCCTGAACCAATTCATGGGCGGTGCCCGCGGCTCAGACATCCGCTTCGAGACCGGTTCGGGCGCACGTGCAGGTCGCCAACAATCTCAGCCACGTCCGCAACAACAAGCTCCCGCGCGCGGGCCCGATATCGAAGCAGGGCTCGACATCAACCTCACTCAAGCCCTGCGCGGAACAAAACTCGAGTTCGGACATCGACGCCTTCGCCTCTGCTCTAAATGCAAAGGTGCATCCTTCAATTCCCGTCAAACCTGCGCAGTCTGCAATAGCAGAGGCGTCGAAACTCGCTCTTCAACAATTACCGTGACCGTCCCAGCCGGAGCCCAGCACGGCCAACAATTGCGCCTGAAGAAAATGGGCCACGAACACCCACAAGGCGAGGCCGGCGACCTCCTCATCACCCTGCGGCTCGACGCCGAGGAAGGCCGTCGCTGGGAGGACGGCCGTCTCATCCAGGAGGTCGCCGTACCCTACACCACCCTGATGCTGGGAGGTTCGATCCGAATCCGCACACCAGCCGGCAAACGCGTGCAGATCGAGGTCGCAGACGGCACTCGCATCGGTGACGTCCGACGACTCGCAGGCCACGGCCACGACGGTGGACCTCTGGACATAGAATTCGTTCTGGCAGAGCCCGAGAAAGTCAGCAAGAAGCAGATTGAAACCCTCAAGAAAATGCGTGATGCAGGACTCTGATTCAACGGATTAGTGTAAAAAGGAAAGCGCCGGAGCCCGACAACATGTACGAGGTTCGTGACTTCGCTCGGGTGGCGGATTTTCTGCTGCCGAGGAAGAATCAGGTGCACGCGGTGATTCTCGTTATGAGCCTCGTGATGGTCCCGGGATTAATCGCCAGTCTGACTCCGATCGACATCGAATCCTACGATATGGAATCGTCGGAATTGACCGCTTTCAAAGTACTCAACGAAGACTTCGCAGCGTCCGAGGAAGCCTATGGCGTCATGATTTCGATACGTGACCCAATACATGTTCAAAATGGCCCTATTGCGCCCCACATCGACGAAAATGGTGATGTGCTCCACGGCGAGCTTCCTTCGGCCATGGAACGGGTCGGATACTCTGGTGAATCTGCTGGATTAGTCGGTGAGGGAATCCCTCTGGGCGGGATTCTGAACCTCACCGTACTTCGTGAAATCGAAATGAAGATTGCTCGTGTGGCCGCAGACCCTCTGGCGGAATTCATGCGGCCACTGGTCAGCGCATTGTCGGGTCAGAATGTTGCTGGTGCACTGGCTCTGCCCGACAATTTCCGCAGTTTCATGGCTGGCGAATCGATGCTCACGCGCGGGACGGTGAATCTTTTCGGACAGCCCGTTCCCGCGCGAACGAATTGGGATGATTGTGGTGTTCTAGAATGCCTCGAATTCGACGATGTGAACATCACTCAGGCGCACATCGACCTTGCTGCACATCGGATGATGCTGCATTCGGATGGGGCGATGTTGCGCTGGCTCTCGACCGACCGCGGCTTCACCTACGATGAGTCGAGCCCCGTGATCGGTCCGATCGGCGGGAAGATGAGCGAGGATGGGACTTTCGCCGACGATATCGAGTGGGGTCCTGGTCGCTGGTCGGCTTCGACGACTTGGATTCTCTTCCAGTTGAGTCGCGATGCGATGGAGGAGAGTGGATTCACACACTCTTGGGCAGAAGCGGCTGCCGAGCCGGATGGATATACTTACTTCGGCTCGAAATTGCGGACGACTGCTCCCATCAACACTGCTGAGGAATGTCGGGCTGCGATAGATGCTGGAGAGAAGCCGTGTAGCGCCGAATGGGCGATCATCGCCCTTGAAACGAACCTGCGCACGACCGACGAACTCACCCTGACGATGGTCATTGGGGAGGGCATCAATGTCGAGATGAACCGCGAATTGCAGGAATCTGCGATTCTGATGGCCGGAATGGCTGTTGCGATCATCGTCTTGCTCTGGGTCAGCCTGCGGCGATTCTCGGATGTTGCGATCGTCGCCGCGACCCTTGGTTTCAGCCTCCTGTGGATGCAGGGCTCGATCGGCTGGGGGATAATTCTTGGAAACGAATTTGGATTCAAGATAATCAGTCGAAGCCAATTCTCGAACCTTCTGCCTATTCTCGTTCTGGCGCTTGGCATCGACGATAGTCTGCACGCTCTCCACCGCTACAAAGAGGAGCGGCGTAGTGGCAAAGCGCCCCAAGACGCCGCTCATTCATCGATGTCCCGTGTGGGTCGCGCAATAATGCTGACTTCCTTCACCACGATGGCCGCTTTCGCTGCCAATCTGACTTCAGATATCGCTGCACTGCGCTCCTTCGGCATCGAAGCGGCACTCGGTGTCGGTGCGGCGTTCATCCTCACTGGATTGTGGGCGCCGATCATCAGGATGGACTGGGATTTATTATTGGAGAAGCGCGGTAAATTACCCGAAGAAACGACTGGTAAAGTCCACATGATCCGCGAGGAATGGCTCACCGGCATCGCCGATAATTCCTCGAAACACGCAGCGCTGCTGCTCGCAGTGATAGTTGCCACGACCGCCCTCGCGGTGCCGGTGATGATGAGCCTCGAGGGCGATTTCAAAGTCGAGGATTTCATCGATGGCGAATCAGATTTCGCTCAGGGAGTCCTCCTGATAAACACCAGATTCAGCGATGAAGGCGAACCTGCTTCAGTCGTCATTGAGGGCGATATGCTCGATCCGCGCGTTTTCGCTGCGATCCAAGCGACGCGCGACAATATGGCCAATGCTTCGGCCAATGATCCTGGAAAATATACCACGACTCCGCTCGGTACCCCAGAAATGCACGCCATCGACGAATTGGTATGGTTCGCCGAAGCCAGCATGGTGGTCGATTCGACACCATTCGAGGCTGCGGGTTGGGGGGCGAGCGACCTTGATTGCGATACCGATTCGAATGGACTTCCCGAGGAGACAGACCGTGATTGTCTGCGCTTCATGTTCGGCTTCGTCTTCACCTATGGGATTCCTGCTGGGGGCATCATTCCGACGATTCCAGCGTCGATTGCAGGACTTTACATTCTACCGGAATGTGAGTTGGATCCGCTTGCAGTCCACCTTTGTGACGACGGAACCGAGCCAGAATATCTGCGCATGACGATGGCTTGGGGCATTTCCAATGCGGAGCAATTCAGTCTTGTCGAATTGGCTTTGGCCGAGTTGAAGATGGACATGCAGCCCTTCCAGGATCTAGCCGCTCAGGACATCTCGGTTCGGGCCGGAATCGGTGTTGCGAGTGAAGAATTTCCTGTGACTTGGGCTATTCCGACAGGAGATCCCGTGATTCGATATGTAGCCGCTTCGAGCATGCAGAATCAGTTGCAATCCTCGCTGTTTCTTGGGGTGCTTTTCTGCTTGATCACGCTGTGGTGGGGCTTCCGCAGAATTGATTCTGGATTCGCCGATTATTCGACGAAAGACCTCCTCCTCTCCTCGCCTGTCATCATCGCACTCACTGCCTACGTCTACTTCACTGTCGGTAGCGGATTCGCCGCACTGCTCGGTGTTTGGCTGGTTGTGGGCGCTGGGCTCTGGGGAGCTCGGTCGCTGTCGACGGCGATGTTCACGACGATTCCGATAGTCGTCGTCATCATCTGGTTGTACGCGATAATCGCGTTGGCTGGATACGGATTGAACATGGTCACCGTTGCTATCGCGGCGATGGCTCTGGGTGTTGGAATCGATTACGTGATTCATGTTGTCGAGCGCTACCGTGAGGAGCGCTCGGAAGGTGCGAATGTCGATGCGAGCATTCGCGCCATCGGTGGGGCGGCCGGTTTGGCGTTGTTCGGCTCGGCGGTCTCGGATGTCACAGGATTCCTCATCATCGCGCAGTCGCCGATGGGATTCTTCGCGAGTTTCGGCCTGTTCTGCGCTGTGATGATCGGATTGTCGCTCTTCGCGAGTTTGGTCACGACACCAGCGATGCTGGGCTCGCTGGCGCGACGCCGCAAGACGCAGACTCAGCAAGTTGAAGCCCAGTAAGCCTAGCGGTTAACATGAGCGAATCGGACGAGTTGACCGATCTCGAGCGCGCCGACGAGGACTGCGTTCTGCGCTTCGCTGACGGCGCATCATTCACTCTCGGTTACGTCGAGTTGCGCCTCGTCTGTCCCTGCGCGAAGTGCAGGCCGAGGCAGGAGAACGAGCAGAGAATGATCGAATTCCGCGAGGAGGTCATGCGCTTGAGGATGGCCAAGCCGAAGGCCGAATTGGTCGGCCGTTATGGCCTTAGATTCGAATGGCCAACCGGATGTTCAAGCGGACTGTATTCCTTCCCGTTGCTGCGCCAGGTCTGCGAGATCGATGGGTCAGTGTTGGGCGAGTGAGCCGATTTTCTCGTTCACGTTCACTTTCAGTGCATACCCTCATTGATAATTCTTCAAGAACTCTGAACAATCGTTGACCCCTCCCCTCAGCAGCCTTTGTTTTCCGCTTTCAATCACTCAGAATAATCACCTGTCTAGGCCCATTAAGACGCCTCTTTCGGGACCCGAAGCGCTCAAAGGTGACCCACCGCTGGCCCAAGCATCGCAGCGTGGGATTCCCTCCCCCGCAGCGGTGGGTGATTCAATGACCCAGAACGACACGGATGGACAGGCAGCCGCGCCAGACGCGGAGGATGAGTGGCAACTCTACGCGACCGCTGGATATGCTGCTGCCGAGAATCCGTGGGACGACCTCGTCGCCGTGAATGAGAAGCCGGAAGAGGCTGAAGAGTGGTTCGACGGCGACGATTTCGAAGTTGAAGGTGCTACCATCGACTGGGATTCTCCTCCCTGCCCTGCTCCGCTGGGCATCGCTCACATGATTCGCATCGGTGCTTGCGACACATGCTTGCATCGCGTCGGTGGTCGCCGCACCGATGAGGTCGGCGCGGCTGGCGGCGCTCTGCTTCGCGCCTCCGCCTTCGCTCGCGACAAGGAACTCGAATCCTTCACCCCCCCCGACCTCTGTCCGCTCTGCGAGGACCTGTTTTCTGATGTTGACAACATCGTCGAGCGCATCGTCGAGCAGACTGGTGAGCTCGACCATGGCAGCCTGCAGATCGGCATTCACGTGCCCAAGGATCTGCTGGCTGAAGAAGATCGCATCCGCACTCGCCATGGCGCGGGCGGCTCGCGCCCGTTCAAGGCCGCCTTCACTTCCGCCATCAAAGCCGGTGTCGCGGAACGAATGGATGGCGTCTCATTCGTCAAGGAACGCCCCGACCTGATGATCCTCATCGACTGTCTCACACTACGCGTCAACGTCGACATCCGCCCTGTCTTCATCTACGGTCGCTACCGCAAACTCGGTCGTGGCATTCCCCAGACCCGCTGGCCCTGCCGCGCCTGCCGCGGCCGCGCCACCGGCTGCGAGGCCTGCGAGGAAACAGGCTTGCAGTACCCAGATTCTGTGCAAGACCTCATCGGCGAGACATTCCGCGATGCACTATCCGCCGACGACACATCGTTCCATGGCATGGGTCGCGAGGACATCGACGTCCGCTGCCTTGGCAGGGGCCGCCCATTCGTCCTCGAAATCAAGCGCCCGCGCATCCGCCGCGTGGACCTCGAGAAGATTATGCATGCCGTCAACACCAGCGCTGCCGACAAAATCGAAATCAGCGACCTGCGATGGACCAACCGAAGCGAGGTCAGCAGAATCAAGGAGACGCGAGCCGAGAAGTCCTACACCATCCGCTTCACACTCGAGAATCCACCCGACGAAAAGCAGATCATCGCCGCAATCAACAGCCTCTCTGGAGTCACTCTCGAACAACAGACACCGAAGCGAGTCTCACACCGTCGAGCCGACAAGAAGCGTCGCCGGAAGGTCGTCTCGATAGACAGAATCGAAATCTTCGATAAAGAAATTCAATTCTCAGTTCGCTGCGAAGCCGGCACTTACGTCAAGGAACTGGTCCACTCCGATGAGGGCCGCACGGTGCCGTCAATAGCCAGTGTGCTCGAGCAGGATTGTCAGGTTCTGTGGCTCGATGTTGAGGATATCCACGCCGACTGAGTCGGAACCGATTCAGATGGTCTTAAGGACACGAGGCAGGTCGCCCGCTCGCACGACCTATGGTCGAGGGGTGAAATTATGCGCCGAAGTCACGGAACTCGTCAAGGAACACGCAGTATTCTGCGCCGCTCGAAGACACAACGCGGTCGCATCAACATCGCTCGCGTGATGCACCAGTACGAGATTGGCGACCGCGTCGCAGTCGTCCTCGATGGCGCCCAACAGAAGGGTATGCCTCACCGCCGCTTCCAAGGTGCTACCGGCATCATTCAAGCGCAACAGGGACGTGCTTGGGTGATTGACCTGCACGACAAGAACATGGCCAAGACAGTCGTCGCCCGCGCTGAACACCTTCGCCCTCTGGAGTGATTATTATGTCCGATAAGGAATTCGTCGATTTTGCCACCGTGCGCGACCTGCTGCTGGATGCTCGTGAGCGCCGTGGCGAGCTTTCCTATGAACAGAAAGTCGCTCTCTTCCACGCGGAGTGGGCTGCAAGCGAGAACCGCGGTGGAATCAAGACCGATTCCGCCATTTTCAAGCAACTCGTCAACTCCTTGGCTGAGAACGAGAAACTCTCTAAACACCCAGAAGTCTGCGCCAAGATCGCCGAACTCATGCCGATGAGGGTCGAGGACGTCCGGGTCATCATCGCTTCGAAGCGCATCGCCATGGACACGCCGGAGATTGAGGAAATCATCGACATAGTTCGCAAAATCATCCTCTGAAACGCCACTTCGAGCAACTTTTCAGGCATTTCCGCCGATGAATCCCTTGAAGAATGGTAACCGCCCTCCAAGGGGTGAAGATGATGCAGCCGAATGGTGAGAACAATGGTGACGAAGTAGCCGAGGGGCCACTCGCAGACCAAACCCATCTGAGGGTTCTCGACATCCGTGAACGACGTCCTGTCGGTCACGAGATGCACGCCCTGACCGAGCCCGGTCTGCACATAGTCAGGGCGCGGGTTCATTCTTCTTCCACCCACGAAATCGGTGATCATCTCGAGGTTTCCAGTGATGGAATAGGGCCGATTTCGATCGTTCGATTCCGCGATCTCACGAATCAGGCGAACAATTCCCTGCTCGATGCTGTCAAGGAATCGATTACCGAAAATCCCGACGAGCATCTCAGTTTCTTCAATCGGGCGCAGAATCTCTCACTGAAGATGCACGCTTTCCAACTGCTGCCCGGCGTTGGCAAGTCGACGGCTCAGAGTTGGGTGCAGATTCGTGGTGCCAACGGCTGGGTCGACTTGGACGAGGTGTCGAAGGGATTGGGCGTCGATGCGATCACTCTGCTGGCTGAGAGATACGTCAAGGAATTGGAGAATCCAGCCGAAGTCCCGAGCCTCCTCGAACTTCTGGTTCGCTCGGAAAAATAGACTCGGGTGGTCCGATGGATGACCTCGATGTTCGATTGCTGGTCGATCTTCTAAGGGACCGGATCCGCCCTGACCGCGCGCTCGGGCAGCACTTTCTGCTCGACGAAGCGGTCATCGCGCGAGCGGTGGAATTAGCAGGCGTGGGCTCTCCAATCACAGCCGCCAGCCATTGTCTGGAGATAGGTCCGGGTCCTGGCTCACTGACACTCGAACTCCTACGCACGGGCGCGAGGGTCACGGCGCTCGAGGTCGATGCGGAGGCGATCGCCCACCTCGGCCGCGTATTCGGTACCGCTGATGGCCGTCTGTCAGTCCAACAAATCGATGCACTGCAGGTCGATTGGCCCACAGACATCAGCCATATCGTCTCCAACTTGCCATTCCAGATTTCGAGCCCAGTCCTCGATCGCATCCAGAAGCATCACGCGCGCAACCCACTCTCCGGAATCGTTCTGCTCGTGCAAGACGAGTTCGCAGAGCGAATGGTGATGAAGGGAGGCAACGCCAGCCGTGGCCCTCTCGGCCATTCGCTGTGGCTGCAATTCGACATCGAACTCGACCTCAGAGTTTCTCCGAGCGCCTTCAGCCCTGCACCCAGAGTCACCTCTCGACTCGTCGCCCTCAAACCCGCCACTCGCGAGAACACCGACCAGATTGACGAACGCCTCTTCCGCCTCGTCATCAGCAGTTGTTTCGCCAATCGCCGACGCAAGTTGCGCACCACCCTCAAGCGCCCACCAAGACGCCTCAACCGAATCAACGGTTGGCACAAAGAGCGCTGGACAAGGGGGGTCGAGAGACTCGAACCTGCACTTCTGGACCTCAGACCAGAGAATCTGACATCCGAGGATTGGGCCAGCCTGATCGGCAAAATCAGTTTGGAATGAGGTCATCCGAGCCTATCGTGCCCGTGCCTTGATAGAGGGCCGCTGGTTCCGAGGGTCGGGGCGGAGGAGAGCGGAGCTCGCCTCAGACGTCGCGGAGGGATTGAATGGCAAAGAAGGACACCTATCTGGCCTTGCTGCGTCGCGGCATCGATCAGACGACCGCTCAGACACTCGCGGATTCCGGCCTCAAGGTCGGCGACCTGAAGAAACTCGACGAGGAAAAACTTCGCAATAACTACGGTCTGTCGTCAGATATCGCCAAGTCCGTTCTCTTATCCGTCAGGTCCGGCCCACGTGCTGCCTCAGCCCAACGTTACCTCGCCGACGTCCTCTCCAAAGGCAAGAAGAAGAAGGTCGACAAGATAGACGAGCAGCGCTTCAAGCGCGAACAGAAGGATCTGATTTCAGAACTGTTCGAGAAGAAGGAAGAGCTGCGAATCGCCAAGGTCGAGTCGTTCCGAAACAAGAAACTGGTGATGAATCGACTCGGCAAAACCATCGAACTCATCGTCAAACTCGAAACCTCGTTCGATGACGAAGGCAAGCGCGAGCAGCGCAGTAAATTGCGCGACCAACTCGAGACGCGCGGCCTCGAAGCCGCGCGCGACCATGAGATGCTGGAGTTGGTCGGTACACCACAAGACATCGTCGATTTCCGCAGGAAGCTCGCGCCGGTACTGTGCATGTACGCCTGCCCATCTTGTGGGGAGGAAATGGACCCACGAGGGAGCAATATCGTTGAGAATCCGAATGATTTCTCGTTCATCTGCTGGGATTGCGAAGAGGAATTCCACGCACCGATGGCAAAATTCGTCGACGACCGACTGAACAACGGAAACCTAATCAAAATCGACCCCGATATCAAACCCCGACACAAGGTCGTCAAACCGCCCAAGAAGCAAACCGCTGACACCATCAAAGACATGATGATGAAGGATCTGGAGGAGACCGGCGCTTCTGCAGAAGAGATGGCAGCGGCGGTCGAAGCCAGCGAACTCACTGGCGGACTGATGAGCATCGATGAGTGGATCGATCAGACGCTCGCAGCGAAGGGCTACATCCAGGCGCAAGAGCATCGCGAGGACTTCATTCTCGCGACGGGCGCGGGTGCGACGAAATTCAACAAGTGGATGAAGAAGGCTGGACTGCGCTTCAACAAGCAGACGGGTCAGTGGACCCGCTGGTCTGACCGATGATTGAAGGCGGGGCGATGTCTCGCCGTCGCATGGCGATTATTCGGTTCTATCGAGGTCGGCTGCTCCTCGGGACGGCTGAGGCTGAGGTGGACGAGCCATTGGTCGATGTGGCTGAGAAGGCCGGCGTTGAGATTCCGACTAATTGCACCTCGGGAAATTGCGGAACTTGTCTCGTTCGATTGGTCGAGGGGCGAGTCGATTATCCTGACCCACTGCCGCCTGGATTGGATGAGTTTCTGGTCGAGGACGGCGGTGTCCTCGCATGTTGCATGGAACCGATCGGAGCCTGCGACATCGATGTCATCCCACCATTGTGAAGGAGGTTGAGAAATGGCATTTGCAGGAGATACTCAACTTCTGGGCATCATCATCATCGACATCATCGGTGTGACCATCGCCATCTGGTTTCTAGCCAGCAGATTGCGCGCAAAATTGGCCGAAGTCGAGGCGCGTCAGTCGAAGCGCTGGAAAGTCGACAAATTACCGCCGAAGTCAGAGGAAGAACCTCCCTCGCACGAAGAAGAATGATGCACTACGCCCTGATTTGGTGTATCACCAACCACGCTCAGAGCCGGCCATGACAACGAGCACAGTTCTGAGGTCATACACCCCACCTCCAGCGCCGAAATCACTTCAGTCAGCCGCAGCGGAAGCGGAGTTTGGACATCGTCATTCTCGCTTTGGCGAGAGGATGGAATAGATAACGGCCACTCATGGATTTCGACGGATAATTCATCCGTTCATACTGGCCGAAAGTTCGGATCATTCGTTGACAGCAGCGGTCCAGCGGTCGGCTTGTGGTACGCCCACGACTTCGATGTGACAGGCGAGGACTCCGCGCTGGGATTTGATGTCCGAGCGCAATGTGATGAGGTCTGCGAGGCAGCACGGGCAGTGCGCTCTGGTTGGCTGTATCCACAATTCAACGATGCCCGCATCGTTGACTTCCACACCGCGTAGAATGCTATCGTCGGTGAGATTCTTTCCGTGTGGTTCCTTGCGTCCGCGCAGCAGCCGTGCGAGGCGGCGCTGAGCCGTTGCCCTAGTGCGAGACACGCTTGTGGGCAGAGGTGCGCGGGCTTAGTGCTGATGCTTTTGGAGCTTCAAATGTCGAGCGTGGCTTTGAGCCACTGCTCGGCTGCTGCAACATTGGGAAGGTCGGTGACATCGGTGCCGATTCGGCGGTGATCGAGGCGGGTTCCGGCAAGGTCGGCCGACCATCCGCCGCTGCTCGACATCACTGCGACGGGCTTCTTAATCTGCCAAGCGAAGGCGATTTCGGAGAGTGTTCCCGCGCCGCCCTTGACGCCGATGCAAGCATCACCTGCTCGGGCGACGAGCATGTTGCGAAACAGGCCGAGACCTGTCGGGATGATGACGTCGATGAATTCGTTTGCAGATTCAAAGTCCCCCATCGGCAGGATTCCGATGGTGTCCCCTTCTGTGTAGCGCGCGCTCGAGCGCGCGCCCTTGCAGACCGCTGACATGACTCCACCAAGACCGCCACAGGCGACTCGGCAACCAAGGTCGACGATGGTGCGCCCAAGGTCTTCGCAGAGTTGCTGGACATCTGGAGAATCGCTCAAATCATTCGAGCCGAAGACGGCCACTGTCGGCCTGTGGCTCATGCTTCCCACTCCGTCAACAAATCCCAAGACGAGCCCGAAGTCAGGCATTCCATGCCGTCCGAGGTTCGAGCGAATGTGTCTTCAGTGCCGATTGCGCCTTCGTCGAAGAGGACTTTCGGCTCGATAGCCATGGTTCCACCGACTTCGAGCGGTCGGTCGAAGCGGTCCGCCACCACCGGAGTCTCGTCCAACTCCAGACCGACCGAATGGCCCAAGAAAATCGCTTGATTCGGCGGCATGCCCATCAGATGCTCAGCATATCCCATCTCGCCGGCGAGCCCACGGCCGATTCGCCAGGCCGCTGAACAATCCTCGCCTCCCCCGAGGCTCGCTACCACAGAATCTCGAATTTCAGCCATGTGGCCGAGCCGCTCATGCCACTCCTCCGAAAGAGGTCCGGCGCTGAACATCCGCGTGCAATCGGAGACGTAGCCGCGGTGGAGGTGAACGATGTCGACGATGACTGGCTCATTGGCCACCACCTTCGCGTGACCAGCGCCCAAGGAAGAAATGGGACTGGCACCCAAACCCCCCAGAGCCGAGTCGAAGTAGGACGGAATCGCCCCCGATCGACCGGCGGCAACAACCACACGATCACAATCCATCGGCCAGCGCCGCATGCGAATCCTACCACCGAATCCAGCCGCACGGCTGACCTCATCGGCCGCAGCAGCCAATTGCAATTCAGTGCGCCCAACACCGCCGCAGTCGCGGACTGCGGCGAACATCTGGCGATTGATAGCACCGCTCGCGCGGTGCATAGCCAACTCCCATTCGGACTTTGTCTCGCGCAGGCGATAGAGAATACGAGTACAATCCGCAACCTCACCCAATGAGGCGAGTTTACCTGCGAAGAAGACGAAGCGGTCGTGAGGCATCTTACCGGCCAGAAGGGCAGGAGCCCTCGTCCCACCAGCCGCTCGAATCGCATTCGCCAGAGCGCTCATGCGCGGCTGAGCAACAATCGAATCAGGAGCATCATCTCCACCAGCCTCGAATTCAGCCCGTTCTATCGACTTGCGAACCCAGTGAACATTCGAGACATCAGAACCATCTGCACCAACCAGAAGCAGACCGTTCTGTCGACCCCCCGTCAGCCAATACAATTCCACAGGATCGTCGATCAAAGCAGATTCCAGACCGGCTTCAGAAAGGGCCGAGCCGAGCCGTTGCCGCCTCGCCTCCAATTCAGCGACGGGAACCCTCCAATCCGCGCCATCCGGCCCAGTCAGGCGAGCGGCATCCCAAGTCATGAACACTCCACCATGCGCGAACCACAAAGGCATTGGGGGAACGGCAATCAGGCCAGCCGCTATCCATCACCATCATAACACGCCCGCGGTTGCCAAAAAACGTGAACGGCGTTTTGTCGCTGGACGACGTCCGCCTGAGCGGCAAACGAGTATTGTTCCGAGTCGATGTAAATTCGCCACTTCACCCCGAGACCGGCGCTTTCCTCGACGATAGTCGATTGCGTGGGATAGTCCCGACTTTGAGAGCGCTTTCCGACGCCAAAGTCGTCATCATCAGTCACCAGTCGAGGCCGGGGAAATCCGACTTCACCAATATGTCTGGCCACGCCGAGAGAATGGTGAGAATCCTTGGTCGACCGGTCCGATTCATTCCAGATGTCTGTGGAGAAGTCGCTTTGGAGGCGATTCGCTCGATGATTAACGGCGAGATAATCTTCCTCGATAATGTCCGGATGCACCCTGAGGAGATGGCACTCTCGCGCGCCACCCCCGAAGAGCTCGCAAAGTCACAGATCGTTGCCACACTCGCCCCCGAATTCGACGCCTACGTCACCGACGCCTTCGCCGCAGCACACCGAAACTCACCTTCGCTCTCGGGCTTCGCCGAAGAACTTCCGTGCTTCGCTGGGAGGTTGATGGAGCGCGAGATCAGCGCCCTCGGATTGGCTGTCACGGCCCCGCCTCGGCCCTATGTCGTGATTCTCGGAGGGGCCAAAGCCGACGACTCCCTGCGGGTTGCAATCAATCTCATCGAGCGGGATGTCGTCGACACCGTGGCTTTCGTCGGAGTTGTCGGCAACATGATGCTGTGGGCTAGTGGAATCGATATTGGTGAAGGCAATCAAGACTTCATTCGCAACACGCTGGGAGACTCATTCGAAGAGACGTGGTCGGCAGCACGGCACCTGCTGACCGACCACGAGAAACTCCTCTTCCTACCATCCGATGTGGCGGTGGAAAGGGATGGAGAGAGAATTCCGATGAAGGTGGAGGAATTGCCGACCGAAGACCCGATTTACGATATCGGATTGGAGACTTTGATGCGACTTCGACCGCTTCTTCTCGATGCGAATTGCATCCTATGGAACGGCCCGGCCTCCTACTTCGAAAAGCCGCAATTCGCCTTCGGGACCATTGAGATTCTCAACATCTGCACCGAATCGGCAGCGCTGACGATCGTTGGCGGGGGGCACACCAGCGCTCTGGTCAGTTCGCGCGGTGTGAGCGACAAAATCTCACACAACAGCACCGGCGGCGGCGCCTGTTTGACCATGCTTTCCGGCGCCCGAATGCCGGTGATCGAAGCGCTCATGAGAAGCGCGAGCGTCTTCTCAAAATCTGAGTAATAAGCGTGGGAACCGGCTTCGCGACCGCGGGGCCGCGACTCCTGAATGATGAGGAGTTGGAGCCACTGGGGAGATTTGAACTCCCGATCTTCTGATTACGAATCAGACGCTATACCGAGCTAAGCTACAGTGGCGACGACGCGCCCACCTGAGATTTCTGCATAAGCGAATCGGTGTCTGCAGAAGCCTCTTGGCCTAC
>Ga0209445_1000674_pt1 | contig 19052 bp, 18 predicted proteins | sample MarorgKNORR_S2LV_4_FD_188223 | JGI IMG/M metagenome (GOLD analysis project Ga0209445, IMG submission 188223) | Marine microbial communities from the Southern Atlantic Ocean, analyzing organic carbon cycling - NADW_A/KNORR_S2/LV (SPAdes) (version 2) | ecosystem: Environmental > Aquatic > Marine >... | reverse complement strand
TTTTTTATAATTGTTATAAGTGGTTTGAGTTCTAATTTGTTGTTTTTATTCAAACTGAAGGTATATAATTTATTAATTTTAGCATTAGATAAATATTCAAAAGAATTTCTAACGGAATAATAATCAACAAAATTCAAATTTAATGAAGAAGTAGGATTAAGATCAATATAAGTAAAATCTTCCTTTACTTCATTATATTCAAAATTGACATTTTTTTGCTCTTTTAATACTTCTATTGGTTTACAAGAAAAGAGAAGAAGGACTATAAGAAGAAATAATTTATTTATATTTTTGAGACTCATGAATTGTTTTGACTCTTTCTTTCAGTAAAGCAGAAACTTTATCATTGTCTATTATCTCTTGATATAATTTTTGAGTTTCATCATAAATTAGTGAATCGTTATTGTTGTCCTGCTTTATGATAGATAGTAAATATTGTATCTCAAGTATAAATCCTTCATAAAATTCTAGCGACGAATCAATAAAAGAAAGAAAATTATTTACTTTAATGACAATATCTTTTTCATTGTCTTTATTTATTTTATCCAAAAAACTATAAGATGCATGAGTTGCTATTGCTGAAACATAAATACTATTAAGATTTTTTTGATTTAAGAGCTTGAGGTAATCATTATTAGATGAATTAATATCATCTTTGTTTAATTTTATCTTAATTGTCTCCAAAGTTGCTAAAACTCCATAAAAATTTTTTTGACTTGATAATCTATTCATCTGCTCTTGAAAATCACTAGGTGAATTTGATGATCGAGCCAGATTAAATTCAATACTTGTTTTTAGAATTTGTTTGTTTGTATAAACAACATAAATTTGAAATATTAAAAAAAATGCTAATAATATCACAACTAGTATCAATATTCTTTTGTAATAATTTTTTATAAATTTTTGAGAACTATCAAAAAAATTTATTTTTTTTATTGTGTTATTCATCATTTTTCCATTTTATTGAGCATCCGAAACTATTGTATTGTTTTGATGGCCCTATTCCTGTTCTACTAATAGTCTCCATAGCATAAAAAAGTTCTCTTTTAATATTATTGTCATTTCTATTCATAACACCAGAATCAATACGTCCTCTATATTGAAGTTTTAATTTGTTGTTAAATCCAAAGAAATCAGGAGTACAAACAGCACTATATTTTTTTGCAATTTCCTGAGTATTATCAAATAAGTATGGGAAATCAAAATTATACTTAGAAGAAAATTTTTGCATGTTATCAAAAGAATCTTCAGGATAAGACAAAACATCATTGGACATAATTGCAGCTGTGTTAATGCCTATTTTTTTTAACTCATTTGCCTCAAAAGACAGTCTTTCCGCTATAGCGATCACATATGGGCAGTGATTACAAATAAAAACGATGACTGTTCCTTTTTCACCAGCAATAGAATTAAACGAATACTTATTATTATCAACAGATAGAAGCTCAAAATCAGGGGCTATCAAATCTAATTGTTCATTTGGAGCATTTACAGACATAAAATAACTGTTATATTAATGAAATGAGTTTCCTACCATTTGTTGAAAACTTCCACAATTCAAAATTAATATTTTCAAAAAATGAACTTAGAAAAATACTATCCTGCTACTCCAGTGGTGTATCTAAAGGTAATTGGAAAGATTATGCGATTTTTTTTGATAACCATGAGACTTCATTTTGCATGTTTAAACATTCACTTGCTTCCCCTGACTGTATTTTAACTAAAACAGATAAATCAAAAAAAAATATCATTACGTATAATTTACAATTACAAAACAATAAGAAAACCCGTTTTACTCGAATAGACGATTTACTTGCGCTTTTAAAAAGAAGGGAATTTAAAATTATTCCCACTCAATAGTACCTGGAGGTTTAGACGTAAAATCGTAAAGAACGCGGTTTATTTCTTTTACCTGGTTAATAATTCTTCCTGAAATTTCCGTAAGTTCTTCTTTAGTAAAAGCATAAAAATCAGCAGTCATCCCATCAACAGAAGTAACTGCTCTTAAGGCACAGCAGTAATTATATGTTCTTTTATCTCCCATCACGCCAACGGATTTTATGGGAAGTAAAATTGCAAATGCTTGCCAAATTTTTTGGTATAATTTTTTTTCTTTTAAAAATTTAATATAAATGTCATCAACATTCTGTAAAATTTTTATTTTTTCATAAGTTATTGACCCTGGGATTCTAATCGCCAATCCTGGTCCTGGAAATGGATGTCGCAAAACCATATTTTCTTTTATTTTTAATTTTCTTCCAAGATCTCTGACCTCATCTTTAAATAATTCTCTTAATGGCTCAAGAATTTTTAATTTCATTTTTTTTGGTAAACCTCCCACATTATGATGACTTTTAATTTTTGCCGTTGGACCGCCAAAAAAAGATACACTTTCAATTACATCTGGATACAATGTTCCTTGAGCTAGATATTTAACACCCTTAATTCTAATTGCCTCCTTATTAAACACATCTACAAAGGTATTTCCTATGATTTTTCTTTTTTTTTCAGGGTCAGAGATATTTTTTAGTTTTTTTAAAAATAATTTAGCAGCTTCAACTTTCACAAAATTATTTTTAAATTTTTCTTTATAATAATTTATGACTTCTTGGGTTTCATTTTTTCGAAGAAGTCCATGATCAACAAAAATACAAAACAATTTTTTTCCTAATGCCTTATGTAGTAGATAAGCTGTTACTGAAGAATCAACACCGCCGGATAAGCCACAAACAACCCTCTCCTTTTTAACAATATTTTTAATTTCTTTAATTTTTGTTTTAATAAAATCTTCAAGTATCCAATTATTTTTTGCTTTGCATATTTTAAAAACAAAGTTAGAAATGATTTTATTGCCTAAATAAGTATGATGAACTTCAGGATGAAACTGTAAACCAAATATTTTTTCTTTTTCATTAGCGATTATAGAAATTATATCATTATTTGACTTAGCTAAAACTTTAAAACCTCTGGGGGTTTGAGAAACATGATCACCATGTGACATCCAAACATTAATGGCTTTTCCTTTCCATTCTCTTGGAATAATCTTTGAATTATTGTTTATTTTAATTTTTGCAGATCCATATTCGCGAGATAGTGATTTTTTAATTTTTCCACCATTTTGTAAAGATAATGCTTGGAGACCATAACAAATAGCTAAAATTGGAATTTTTGATTCCAAAATACTTTTATGTATTTTAGGAGCTTTTTTATCTAATACTGAATTTGGCCCACCTGAGAGAATAACGCCACTAGGATCTATGTCGTCGAATAATTTTGAGTTGATCTTTTTAAAAGGATAAATTTCACAATAAACATGCAACTCTCTAATTCTTCTTGCTATTAACTGTGTGTACTGTGAACCAAAATCAACGATTAGAATACCTCTTCGCATTAATTTCTCATTAATGTATAAATTTCTGAGCTACAATAAATATTTCTGAGGATTTTGTTCGTGAAGACTGGGGTTTAAAATATGATACTTTTTTATATTTTTTCTTTAGCTTGTTAATAATATCTATTTCTTCAGAACCTTTCCAAATCTTAAATACAAATGAACTTGATGGTAATGCAATAAGATCTAAAACAGATATAATATCTTCAATTATTGAAGACATTCGCAAATGGTCAGTTGTTTGATGTCCAGTTGTGTTAGGAGCTATATCAGAGAGAATTAAATCAAATTTATGAGGTATTTTTGAATAATCATATGTTAAAAAATTTTCCTTAATAAACTTCATATTTGGATGTTTAAACTTCATATCAAGCAAATCAAAGGCATACATTTTTACAGTATCTTTTAATTCAAATATTACCTGAGACCAACCACCCGGCGCTGATCCTAATTCTAATATATTTTTTGAGTTATTGATTAGTTTGAATTTCTTCTCAATTTCTAGAATTTTGTAAGCAGACCTTGATACATAGCCAATTTTTTTTGCTTTTTTGACATAAAAATCACGATTTTGCCGATCCAACCATTCCTTAGATTTCATATTTCAGATCTTTAATATATTATTTTAATGTCAAAATGACTTTGTTGTTATTTTAAATAAAATACTTATATAAGCTCAAATAATCAAAGAATTTAGTTAATTATGAAAAAATCTATTGTTTTTGCTTTTATAATTTTATTCATAACTGTTGGGTGGCTAGCTTCAGGCCAATTTGGGCAAGTGAACGCTAATGATAAAAAAAACACTGAAAATAAAACAAATATAAATCAAGAAGTACAGGTTGAAAATACAGAAGAAGATTTAAACATTATAAAGGTTGAAACACTAATATTTAGAGCTGAACAGATTGATCAATCAATAGTTATTCAGGGCCAAACAGTTTATAATAAAAAGATTGATGTAAAATCTGAAATCACAGGGAATATTACCAATATAAATTTTGATAGAGGGGATAAAGTTCAAGTAAATAAAAATCTTTTAAATATCTCAATTGAAAATAGAAAAGAAGTATTAACCAGTGTCGAAAAAGACATAGAAAGACTTAATAAAGAACTAATTATCAATGAAAAAAACCGTGATAACTTATTATCCAAAAATGCAGAGCTCATAAAACTATATGAAATTGAATATCTTTCTGCAAAACAACTTATAGATAAAGGTCTAAGTTCAAAATCAAAATTAAGTTTAGCATCCTTTAATTTAGCAAATGCAAAATCTGATCAAATAGATATTAACTTAAAATATGAAACTCAATTAGCTAATTTAGAATCTCAAATTGCTTCTTATCAATCACAATTAAAAAAGATAAATCTAGATATAGAAAACACGCAAATATCTGCTCCTTTTGACGGAATAATTACTAATAAGAATATTGAAATTAGTGACTATGTTACTCCTGGAAATATTTTATTAACTATTGTTAATCTAAACCCTATTAAAGTTCAGGGGTATTTATCTGAATCTGATGTCAATAAAGTACAATTATATACAAAAGCAACAATAGAAAATAGCAATGGAATTAAAAAAAATGGTAAAATTACATTTATTTCACCATCTGCTGAAACAAGCACTAGAACCTTTGAGATTGAAATTGAAGCTGATAATTCTGATTTATCATTCAAAAGTGGTATCACAACTTCAATTATGATTGAAGGCTCAGAACTACTTGCTCATAAAATACCTCCTTCTATTTTAACTTTACAAGATGATGGTACCATTGGCGTAAAAGCTTTAGATGAAAACAATACTGTAATCTTTTATCCAATACAAAAAGTTAAAGATACTATTGATGGTATGTGGGTTAGTGGATTGCCAAATGAAATCAATTTGATTATTTCTGGTCAAGAATATGTTTCTTCAGGTCAAATAATAGAACTAAAATAAAAGCAAAGAAATGAACTTAATTGATTATGCAATTTCGCATGCAAGAGTTTTTTTTGGTATTTTAATTTTTATCATAGCGGCAGGATCTTCAACTTATATTTCTATTCCTAAAGAGGCAGTACCTGATGTTAATATACCAATAATTTATGTTTCCTTATCTCAAAAAGGAATATCAGCTAATGATTCTGAAAGATTGCTTGTAAAACCTATTGAAGATGAAGTTAAGACAGTAGAGGGGATTAAAGAAATACGATCAACAGCATATACAGGAGGCGGCAATGTACTTTTAGAATTTGATGCTGGATTTGATGCAGATAAGGCAATGGATGACATTAGAGAAAAAGTAGATAGAGCCAAAGGAGATTTACCCAATGAAGCTGATGAACCGACTGTAAATGAAGTTAATATTAGCGCATTTCCTATCATTTTAATTTCTTTAAGTGGAAATTTACCAGATAGAACTCTACAAGATCTTGCAGAAAATCTTCAAGATGAGATTGAAACAATTCCAAGTGTTCTAGAAGCTAAAATTGGTGGGAGACGTAATGAACAAGTTGATGTGATTATAGATACTTTAGCTTTGGAGGGATACAACATTAACATTGAAAACTTAATCAATACTGTCAATCAAAATAATATGATGGTCTCTGCTGGAGAGCAAGATACTGGGGATGGCAGCTTTAATATAAAGGTGCCGGGATTATATGAAACAATTGATGATGTATTAGATACGCCAATTAAAACATTCGGTGATTCTGTCATAACTTTTAGAGATATAGCTAAAGTTAAAAGAACTTTTGAAGATAGGAAATCTTATGCAAATGTTAATGGAAAAAATTCAGTCACTATTGAAGTTTCAAAAAGAGTTGGGGAAAATATTATTGATACAATCAAAAAGATTAAAGAGGTAAGTGAGCAAGTAACAAAAGATTTTCCCCCTAGTGTTGATATATCTTTTAGCCAAGACCAATCTAAAACAATTCAAACAATGCTCAATAGCCTTCAAAACAATGTAATAGCTGCAATTATATTAGTTTTAATAATCATTCTTGGGGCTCTAGGAGTAAGATCAGGATTTTTAGTTGGTGTTTCTATACCAGGTTCATTTTTGTCAGGAATATTACTTCTTTCCATAATGGGATTTACTATGAATATAGTTGTTTTATTTGCACTTATTTTATCTGTTGGATTGCTTGTAGATGGAGCAATAGTAATTGTTGAATATGCGGATAGAAAAATAAAAGAAGGTTTAACCATTAAGGAATCTTTTGCAGGTGCATCTAAGAAAATGGCGCGTCCTATAATTTCTTCTACAGCAACAACGCTAGCAGCTTTTGTTCCCCTTCTTTTTTGGCCTGGATTAGCTGGTGAATTTATGAAATACCTTCCTATAACGTTAATATGCGTACTAACATCTTCATTATTTATGGCTCTTTTATTTGTTCCAGTACTTGGAACAATAATCAATACCATTACAAGAGTATTTCTTCAATTTGTTATACCAACTCTACTTTCTTTAATTCTATTTAATATTTTTTCAATATTAACAAATTATGTTGATATTAATGGTTTAAAAATACCACTTACAATAATTAAATATTTAGCATCATTAGCTCTCTTTATTTTTACTTTCATAAAAATTATACCATCAGTTTATAAGATCAGTGAATCAATAAATAAAAAACAAGGAAACATAAGTGAGTCATCGAAAATTTTATCTTCTGAAAGTGATGTGTCTGTCATTACTTTAAAAGGTTTTATAGGTTCCTATGCAAAGCTAATCAATTTTTTATTAAACCATCCTGCAAAAGTAATTGTATCAGCAATATTAATATTGGTCGGTGTTAGCTTTACTTATACAAAAATAGGATCTGGGATTGAATTTTTTCCAGAAGTAGAACCAGAACTTGCAAAAATTGTTGTATATGCTCGTGGTAATCTTTCTGCAAAAGAAAAACGCGACTATGTTTCTAGAGTAGAAAATATTATTTTAAAAATACAGTCTAAGAATAATGAATTTAAAAATATATATGCCTTAAGTGGAAATATATCAGATCAATCTGAAGCATCTGAAGATTTTATTGGCTCTATTAGTTTAGAATATAATGATTGGGATAAAAGAAGAAAATCTAAAGTAATACTTAATGAAATTTTAAATAAGACAAAAACTATTAAAGGTATTAAAGTTGAAAGTCGTGAACAAGAAGGTGGACCACCCACTGGAAAACCAATAAATATCAAACTGACTTCACCTAACAAATCTCTACTTTTAAGTGAATCTTATAGATTAAAAGAATTTATAGACTCCTATCCTGAATTAATTAACATTGAAGATAATTTTCCTGCTCCTGGTATTGAGTGGGAAATAAATGTTAATCGTAAACAAGCTGCTAAATTTGGTGCCAATATATCTACTATAGGCAATGTGATCAAACTTGCTACCAATGGTATTAAGCTTGGTGAATATAGACCAGATGACTCTAATGATAGCATACCTTTGTATCTTCGATATCCATCAGAGGGAAGAACTTTGGATATAATTCAAAACTTACGAGTCAATACAGCTGTTGGATTAGTGCCAATTGCTAATTTTGTTGAAATAATCGCAAATAACAGAACAGGTAATATAGTTAGGGTAAATTCTAAAAATGCTATTAATATACAAGCTGATATAGAGGTTGGTGTTTATGCTGATGCAAAAGTTAAAGAGATGGAATATGTTTTAGGAATAAATAATTTCCCTCCTTCATTCAGGGGCAAACCAATTGAGAATTTAAAAAAGTTTAATTTAGACCCAAGAATTAAAGTACAACTGATTGGTGAAAACCAAGATCAAAAAGAAGCACAAGATTTTTTATCAAAAGCTTTTGCTGTAGCTTTATTTATGATGTTGATGATACTATTACTACAGTTCAATAGCTTCTATAGTGGTTTTTTAATTTTATTTTCAGTCGTTATGTCTACTACTGGTGTGTTTATTGGTTTAATGATTACTGGTCAAGCATTCAGTATTGTAATGACTGGTGTAGGCGTAATTGCACTTGCTGGAATAGTTGTAAATAATAATATCATATTAATTGATACTTTTGATTTTCTAAAAAATAAAATGCCTACTGTTAGAGAAGCTATTATTAAAACAGGAGCTCAAAGAATAAGACCTGTTCTTCTTACTACTTTTACTACAGTGCTTGGTTTGCTTCCTATGGTTACTATGACAAATGTTGATTTTGTTACAAGAGAAATTACTCGCGGGTCTCCAGATACACAATGGTGGGTACAGTTATCTACAGCAATTGTTTTTGGATTAATATTTGCAACAATATTAACTTTAATTGTTACTCCTTCAGCGTTGATGCTTAGAGAAAATATTAAGACTTGGTATCAAAATAAAATTAATTCTTAGTCCTTAAATTAATAAAAACAGTATAAAAAATTGAAGCTATATATGTGATTGTTATGAATATTAATGTTAACCATAAATTAGAAATTAAACCAATACAAATTATCGCAATTAATAATAAGATCCAGGGTCTTGTTTTTTTTGAAAAATTAATATTTTTCAAAGACATTGTTGGTATTTTGCTAACCATTAAAAAGCCAATAATACTCAAATTACATAAATTTAGATATTCATTTTGAATAAAAGAAAAATCAAATTCAAAAAATATAAATAAAGGCAATAAACTTAAACCTGCTGCTGCAGGGGAAGAAACCCCTACAAAGTACATGCTAGGGTCAATGGGTTTAGATGTTAAATAAATATCAGCTGTAAATCTAGCCAATCTTAAGGCTGCACATATAGCAAAAAACAGTGATATACTCCAACCAAGGGATTTAAGCTCTGATAAGGACCAATAAAAAATAAGCAAACTTGGCGCTACACCAAATGAAATAAAATCGCTTAAAGAATCTAATTCTGCACCCAAATAAGAACCTTCTTTAAACTTTCGAGCAAACCATCCATCAAAAAAGTCAAAAATTGCCGCTAATATGATTAGATAAACAGCAATTTTCCAATTTTCATTAATAGAAAAACGAATTGAGGTAAGACCGCAACATAACGATAATATTGTTATGAAATTGGGAATGTATTTTGACAGATAATAAGATTGTTTTTCCATTTAATTTTTTATCGATTTATTTAAATTTTCTATATTATTTGGATTTGATATCAATGTCTCTCCAGCAATTACGGTTTGGCCAACGGTAATTAATGTTTTGTAATGTGCAGGTAAATACAGATCAACCCTGCTGCCAAATTTTATAATACCAAAACGATGACCTAGAAATACTTCCTGATTTTCTTTTATCTCGCAAACAATTCGTCTTGCAATCAAACCAGCTATTTGAGTAACAACAATGTTTTCTTTATTATGGGTTTCAATTAAAATAATATTTCGTTCATTATCTTCACTGGATTTCTCTAATGTCGCATTAATAAACTTACCATGTATGTATTTAATTTTTTTCACAATTCCAGATGTTGGCATTCTATTTACATGCACATTAAATATGTTTAAAAAAATACTAATTTTACAAAATTGATCACTCGTTTCTAAGTCTATAGGTGCTCTACTTGGTCCGATATACGTAACAATGCCATCTGCAGGTGAAACTATTACATCATCTAAAGGTATCGAGCGTTCTGGGTCTCGAAAAAAATAAAATATATAGCAAGTAAAAATTCCTAAAATAATTCCAATTGTTGGAAAAAAAGTAAATAATATAATTGTAACAATTAAAGATGAAATAAAATAAACCCATCCTTGATTGTGAATTTTAAATTGCATATTTTTAATTGATTTAAATGAGAAAAGATACATACAGAATAATGGTTATAAAATCTCTAACAATTTTTTGTTCTTCATCAAACTCCCTTTCGGAAGATTATTATATAATGGCAGAAGATTTAGGGAAATTTCTTTACAGCAAATCAATTACAATAATTTATGGGGGTGGAAAAGTTGGACTTATGGGCAAAGTATCCTCTTCGTCATATAATATGGGGGGAAAAGTGATTGGAATAATTCCAAAATTTTTAAATTCAAAAGAAAAGATTAACACCCAAACAACTGAAACAATAATTGTTAAAGATATGCCTGATAGAAAAAAAAAATTATTCGAGATGGGAGATGCATTTTTAATATTGCCCGGTGGTTCAGGCACTATTGAAGAAGCAACGGAGGTTATTTCTTGGAAATTTTTAGGATTGCATAATAAAAAAATTATTCTCTTTAATTATAAAAAATACTGGGATCCAATAATCAATATGTATGATCAAGCAGAAAAAAATAACTTCGGAACTAAAAGTTTGCATAATTTATGTGATCTTATAAATACCCTGCAAGAGTTTAAAAAAATATTTCCTTAATGCAAAAAATAAAAGTTAAAAATCCAGTTGTTGAAATGAATGGCGATGAAATGGCCAGAATATTATGGCAATTCATAAAAGATAAGTTGATACTTCCTTTTTTGGATATTGATCTTAGATATTATGATTTAGGTATAAAAAACAGAGATAAAACTAATGATCAAATTACAACAGAGGCTGCTAAAGCTATAAAAGAGTTTGGTATAGGAATTAAGTGTGCCACAATAACTCCTGACAAAAATAGAGTTCAAGAATTTAACTTAAAACAAATGTGGCGTTCGCCTAATGGAACCATTAGAGATGTTTTAGGGGGGACTATTTTTAGACAGCCTATTATCTGCTCAAATGTTCCTCGAATAGTCTCAAACTGGAATAAACCAATTGTTGTAGCGAGACATGCATTTGGTGATATATATAAAGCTACAGATACCATTATAGATAAACCTGGAAAGTTAAAAATGGTTTTTGAGCCTGATGATGGAACAGGTAAAATAGAAAAAGAAGTTTATGAATTTAAAAATCCGGGTGTAGCTCTTTCAATGTTTAATCTTGATAATTCCATTATAGATTTTGCAAGATCTTGCTTTAATTATGGATTGAATTTGAATTGGCCTGTTTTTTTATCAACAAAAAATACAATATTAAAAGTATATGATGGGCGATTTAAAGATTTGTTTGATGAAATCTTTGAAAATGAATTTAAAAATAGTTTTAAAGAAAAAAATATCTTTTACGAACATCGTTTAATTGATGACATGGTTGCTTCTTCATTGAAATGGGAAGGTGAATATATATGGGCATGCAAAAATTACGATGGTGATGTGCAATCTGACTTTGTTGCACAAGGCTTTGGATCTTTGGGATTAATGACCAGTGTATTAATGACACCAGATGGGAAAACAATTGAAAGTGAAGCTGCTCATGGAACTGTAACTAGACATTACCGCAATCATCAAAAAGGATTACCCACTTCTACAAATCCAATAGCCTCGATATTTGCCTGGACAAGGGGTTTACATTTCAGGGGTGAATTTGATCAAAATCCAGAGCTGATTGTTTTTGCTGATAATTTAGAAAAAGTTTGTGTAGAAACAGTTGAATCAGGAAAAATGACAAAAGATTTAGCTATGCTGATCAGCCCAAAACAAGAATGGCTTAATACTGAAGATTTTTTGAATACATTAAAGCAAAGATTAGAAAAAATATTAGCTTAGTTTTAAAATTTCATTTTTAATTTCATCAAATATTTTTTTTACGTTAGTTGGCTCATTTCCTCCTGCTTGAGCCAGATCCTTTCGCCCCCCTCCTCCATTGCCACCAACAATTGTTGAGGCTATTTTAACAAAACTTGTAGCGTCAAATTTCTCTGTTATATCATTAGTTATTCCAACAATAATTGACACCTTATTATCATCAGAAGAAACTAAAATTATTATACTTTTGTGGGGGTAAGCATTTTTTTGTTCATCAACAAATAGTTTAAATGCCTTACTTGGATATTTTGTTGCTAGTAAATATATCAAATTATAATCCCCAATTTTCTTAACAATAATGTTTTTTTTATTTTTTGAAATATTTGTATCAAATTGAATATCATTGTAAGTTTTTTTAATATCTTTTAGCTGTTCTTCTAGTTCCATATTATTATTTATTCCAATTTTTTTTTCAGGTTGTATTTTCCTTATTAAATTTAAATATTTATGTATTTCTTTTTGAGTACGAAAGCTGGTTTCTTTATTTTTAGCTGTCTGTATAGTTTCGAAGTTATCAACTCCGATATTTGAAACAGCCTCTAATCTACGTACTCCAGAAGCAACAGAATATTGATTTATTATTTTAAATTTATTAATGTCCCCTGTATAATTTACATGTGTACCCCCACATAATTCTTTTGAAAAATAACTATCTGTATCTTGACCCATTGTAATGACACGCACTTCTTCGCTATATTTTTCTCCGAACAATGCTATTGCACCTTCATTAATAGCAGATTGATGATCCAATATTTTTGTATTCACTTTAATATTTTGTGAAATTATTTTGTTAACTAGTTTTTCAATTTTTTCCAATTCCATATCACTAAGTGGCAAATTATGGCTGAAATCAAAACGTAATTTTTCATCATTAACCAAAGAACCTTTTTGAAAAACGTGGTTGCCCAAAATTTTTCTCAATGATGCGTGTAAAAGATGAGTTGATGAATGATTATTACGTATTAAATCTCTTTTTTTCACATTGATTGAAGTAGATACCTGATCGTTTATATTTGCAAAACCCTTAATCACCTTACCCCAATGCAAAAAATAGTTTCCAAACATTTTTGTGGTGTTGTAAATTTCAAAAATAAATTGATCATTGGATAAATTTCCTCCATCACCAATTTGCCCTCCAGATTCTCCGTAGAATGGTGTTTGATTCAAAATTACTACACCTTCTTCTCCTGTTTTTATTTTTGTTACCTCTTTGTTACTTACAACAATTTTTTTTACCAAACTCTCAGATTTTATTTGATCATAACCCACAAACTCAGTTGGCTCTAAATTTTTTACAACATCAAACCAAATTTTACTGTTTTCAGTATCTCCAGTTCCTTTCCAACTTTTCCTTGCTCTTTCTTTTTGTTGGATCATATTTTTGTCAAAAGTTAAAGTATCGACACCAATATTCTTATTTTTTAAATAATCTTGTGTTAAATCAAGGGGAAAGCCGTAAGTATCGTATAATTTAAAAGCAACATCACCATTGAATAAATTATTTTTTGTTTTTTTGATTTCATCCTCTAAAATTTTTAATCCATTATCTATAGTTTGTTTAAATTTAGTTTCTTCATTAAATAAAGTATTGTTGATTAAATCTTTTGCTCTTTCTAATTCAGGATAAGAATCCTTCATATTAGATAACAATATTGGAAAAATTTTATCGAATATAGGTTCAGTATTTCCTAAACTGTGAGCATGTCTCATACCTCGCCTCATAATTCTTCTTAAAACATATCCCCTACCTTCGTTAGAAGGTAAAACGCCATCACTAATTAAAAAAGCAGATGAACGAAGATGATCGGCAATTACTCTATGGCTAGGAGATTTATGATTTTCATCTGAATTTGATAATTCAATTGATTTGTTAATTAATGATGAAAAAATATCTGTTTCGTAATTATCATTTGTATTTTGTAATAGAGCGGTAATTCTTTCTAAGCCCATTCCAGTGTCAATCGAAGGTTTGGGAAGTTTAATTCTTTCTTCTTTTGAAATTTGCTCAAATTGCATAAATACAAGATTCCAGATTTCTATAAATCTGTCCCCTTCTTCATCCTTTGACCCCGGAGGACCTCCAAAAAACTTATCTCCATGATCATAAAAAATTTCTGAGCAGGGGCCGCATGGTCCTGTATCCCCCATTGACCAGAAGTTGTCTGATGTATTGATTTTAATTATTTTATCATCTTTTAGTCCTGAAATTTTTTTCCATAAATCATAGGCTTCCATGTCCTCTTCAAAAACAGTTACGACCAATTTATTTTTATCTATTCCGTATTCTTTCGTTATCAAATTCCAAGCTAGTTCAATTGCTGAATCCTTAAAATAATCACCAAATGAAAAATTTCCTAACATTTCAAAGAAAGTGTGGTGTCTCGTTGTATAGCCTACATTTTCAAGATCATTGTGTTTTCCACCAGCTCTGACACACTTTTGTGCTGTCACAGCACGGGAATATTCTCTAATTTCTTTGCCAGTAAAAATATTTTTAAACTGAACCATGCCAGAATTAGTAAACATTAAAGTTGGATCATTTTCTGGCACTAATGGGCCTGAATGAACTATCTCATGATTATTTTTCTTAAAATAATTAAGAAACGTTCTTCTAACTGCGGATGAATTCATAACGATTCTATTATAACAACTTTTAATATTGTCTATTTTAAATTAAAAAAGGCGCTTCTAACAAGCGCCTTGGCAAGGATAGAATAACTTTTTATTATTCTTTTTCTTTAATAATATCCGTCTCTTTTTTTTCAGGACTAATTTCACCTTCCATCATTGCTTTTTCAACGATTCCAGCATTTTTAAGAATTCTAGTTTCTATCTCTTTAGCAATATTGGGATTTTCTTTAAGGTAAGTTTTTACATTATCCCTTCCTTGTCCTATTTTATGTTCATTATATGCAAACCAAGATCCGGACTTATCTATAATTTCAGCTTTAACTCCCAAATCGACAAGTTCCCCTAGCTTTGAAATTCCTTCTCCATACATAATATCAAACTCAACCACTTTAAAAGGAGGGGCAACTTTATTTTTTACAACTTTTACTCTAGTTTGATTTCCTATTATTTCCTCTTTATCTTTTATTGCTCCAATTCTTCTAATATCTAAACGCACAGATGAATAAAATTTTAAAGCATTGCCTCCAGTTGTAGTTTCTGGACTGCCAAACATAACCCCTATTTTCATTCTTAACTGATTAATAAATACTACGAGAGTATTGGATTGAGCTATAGAGCTAGTTAACTTTCGAAGAGCTTGGCTCATTAGTCGAGCTTGTAAACCTGGTAAAGAATCGCCCATATCGCCTTCTAATTCAGCTCTTGGTACCAAAGCGGCAACAGAATCAATTACCAAAACATCAATTCCTCCCGATTTTATAAGAGAATCAGCTATTTCCAAACCTTGTTCACCCGTATCGGGCTGAGAAATGAGTAGTTCTTCTAATTTAACGCCCAATTTTTTGGCATATGCAGGATCAAGACAATGTTCTGCATCAATAAAAGCGCAGTTTCCTCCCAATTTTTGAGATTCTGCAATTATATGTGTTGCCAAAGTTGTCTTACCTGAACTCTCAGGCCCATATATCTCAACAATCCTTCCTTTTGGCACTCCGCCAATTCCAAGGGCTATATCTAGTCCCAATGAACCTGTTGATATAGACTCAATCTCTATGTTTGCTTTGGAACCTAGTTTCATAATAGAGCCTTTGCCGAAGTTTTTTTCAATTAAACTTACAGCTGCCTCTAAAGATTTATTCCTATTTTCATTATCCATATTATTATTTTCGATTATCCTAAATTTAGTTTGAGACATTAATTTTCTCCTTTGTTCCTAGTTTTTTAATATGATTCTTGCAAATTATGATTTTCTGTACATGCTTTGTTCTTATTTTAAAAGTTCTATTTTTGTTCTTTTTAGTATTTATTGTTAACTATATGAAATATAATAATAATTTAATTTAATATAAAAAAGAAAAATATAAATTAAAAAATTATATTGCTTGTAATAATGATATCTTTTGATAATTCCCTAATCTTAAAAAATGACTAGAGTTCCAAAAAATTATAAACCCACTCAAAAAGAGAGGTTTATGAGCGCTAAAATGAAGGAATACTTTCGACTAAAGCTCATAGACTGGAAAAATGAATTATTAAAAGAATCATCTCAAACTCTGACAAATATGCAAAAAGAAGAAAATACTGCAAAGCCAGATATAACTGACAGGGCTTCTGAAGAAATAGAGAGATCTTTTGAATTAAGAACCCGTGATAGAGAAAGAAAACTCATCAATAAAATTGAATCTGCTTTAAGAAGAATTAAGGAAGGAAGTTATGGATACTGCGAAGAAACTGGTGAGCCAATAGGAATTAAAAGATTAGAAGCAAGACCAGTTGCAACTTTGAGTCTTGAGGCGCAAGAAATTCATGAAAAAAAAGAAAAAAAAATAAATTAAATAATTTCTTTTTTAAGCTATATATTCAAAAAAGATGATTTCAGATTTGTTTACTACTTTAACTCCAGGGTCATTTGTTATAAACAAAAATAATAAAAATTGGGGTTTAGGTCAGATTCAATCGTCAATTGGAAATATCATCACAGTTAATTTTGAAAATGTTGGTAAAAAAGTGATAAATGCTAATGAAATAAATTTAGAAATTATAAAATCTGATGTCTTTAATAGATCAATATAGCAGAAATATTAATTACTTAAGAATATCTGTCACTGACAGATGTGATTTGCGATGCGTATATTGCATGAAAGAAAAGATGGAATTTCTTCCAAAAAAAGAAATTTTAACTTTAGAAGAAATTGAAAGGATGTGTGATAATTTCATAGAAATGGGTGTAAAAAAAATTCGATTAACAGGAGGTGAGCCCCTTGTAAGAAGAGATATCATTAAATTGATTAAAAGATTAAATTCAAAGAAAAATATTACCAATTTAAAGGAAATAACTCTCACTACTAATGGATCATTGCTAGAAAAATATGCATATGATTTAAAAAAAGGAGGTGTTGACAGAATTAACGTCTCTCTAGATACAATTAATCACATCAAATATAAAAAAATTACAAGGTTTGGTAATCTTGATAAAGTAATCTTAGGAATTAAAGAAGCCAAAAAAAATAATATAACAGTAAAAATTAATACAGTTGTATTAAAAAATTTTAATGAAGATGAATTAGAAAAATTAATTTACTGGACTAACAAACTTGAAATAGACATAACATTTATTGAGGTAATGCCCATGGCAGATACTGATACTAATAGATATCTTCAATTTTCTCCACTAAATAAAATTTATGATAAATTGGACAAAAATTTTAATTTTATAAAAACGAATAAAAACACTGGTGGACCAGCAACTTATTACAAAAGCCAAAAACTATCAAATAAAGTAGGTTTTATAACCCCCCTTACAAACAATTTTTGCGCTAACTGTAATAGAGTAAGAATTTCTAGTACTGGAAAACTTTATATGTGTTTAGGGCAAAACGACTATGTTGATTTTAGAGAAATTTTAAGAAAAGATTATAGTGATGATTATATAAAAGAAAAAATAATGTATGCCCTCAAAATAAAACCACAAAAACATGACTTTCTTATTGAAGAAAATACAAAGCCATACATAACGAGGCATATGAACGTAACAGGTGGTTGATGAAATTTTACTTTAACTCATCTGAAACAAACGAAGCAATGTCCGCAAAAGATAAATTTGTTGCACTATATGGACAAAATAAGGTTGAAAATGCTGATATAATTGTTCCTATAGGAGGTGACGGTTTCCTTCTAAAAAATTTTCATGATTTTCACGAATTAAAAAAACCTTTTTTTGGTTTAAATTACGGTTCTGTAGGCTTTTTGATGAATTCTCAAAGTGATGAGAATTTAGAAACAATAATCAACAATGCTCAAAAAACAATTTTAAAACCGCTTCAAATGAAAGCTACGAACAAAGAAAAAAAAATATTTAATTCGATAGCCTATAATGAAGTATCTATAATGAGACAAACTCATCAAGCGGCTAAAATAAACATAAAAATCAATGACATTGAAAGAATGAATGGTTTAATTTGTGATGGTGTTTTAGTTTCTACAGCAGCAGGAAGTACAGCTTATAATTTATCAGCTCACGGAAGTATTATCCCTTTAGATTCAAACCTTTTGGCTTTAACTCCAATTAGTGCATTCCGTCCTCGAAGATGGAGAGGAGCTTTACTATCAGAAAAAACTAAAATTAATTTGGAAGTAACAAGTTCAGATAGTAGACCTGCTAGTATTACAGCAGATCATAATGAATTTAGAAACATTATAAAAGCTGAAATACATTCTTCAAATAATAATTCTTGTGTTATTCTTTTTGATAACAAACAATCAATGGAAGAAAGGATACTCAAAGAACAATTTTATTCTTAATTATATATAATAAATTTGATTATTTTTTATAATTTTAAATTTTAGAAGTCGGAGTAAAAGCACAAATTTTATTACCATCAAGATCTCTTATATAAGCATAATAGTGTTCACCATGTCGTGGTCCAGGTGATCCTTCATCGATTCCTCCATTTTTTAATCCTATAGCATGGAATTGATCAACTTGTTTTTTTGTATCTGCTAAAAAAGCTATCATGGTACCATTACCAATGCTTGCTGCTTTTTTATTATAAGGTTTCATAATATATAGCTCGATATTTTCAGGATAATTTATATCTGCATATCCAACATAACTTTCATCTGAATCAACTTGCACGATACTAAAGGGAAGTAAAATTTCATCATAAAATTTTGCGGAAGATTTAAGATCGTTAGTTCCAATTGTTACAAAAGCAAGCATTTAATTTATTCCTTTTAATAAAATTTTGGTAGCCTCGGCCGGACTCGAACCGGCACTCCCGAAACGGGCAAGGATTTTAAGTCCTTTGTGTCTACCATTCCACCACGAGGCCAAAGACGTATATTTCATATACAAAGCAATAATAACGATAGTTTCATTTATATTTCTTCGCTTTCTAATTTTAGTTAATAACACGGTCAATGATAAAATGGGACTAAAAAAATGTGATCAAGTGATTCCAA
>Ga0209445_1000672_pt1 | contig 19057 bp, 15 predicted proteins | sample MarorgKNORR_S2LV_4_FD_188223 | JGI IMG/M metagenome (GOLD analysis project Ga0209445, IMG submission 188223) | Marine microbial communities from the Southern Atlantic Ocean, analyzing organic carbon cycling - NADW_A/KNORR_S2/LV (SPAdes) (version 2) | ecosystem: Environmental > Aquatic > Marine >... | reverse complement strand
ATGTAATGGTGCATTAGCTGGACTGGTCGTAATTACTGCTGACCCCTTAACACCTTCACCATATGTTTCAATCATCTATGGTGGATTAGGTGGTTTAATAGTTCCTCTCTCCATGAGTTATCTTGAGAGATGGGGTATTGACGACCCAGTCGGTGCAATCAGTGTTCATGGTGTTGCCGGTATTTTGGGACTTATGTTGGTACCAGTATTAAATACTGATGCCTCATTTACAGAACAAGCAATAGGAACAGCAGCGATCTTTGCCTTTGTATTTGGCTCATCCTATGCAATATGGTTTGCACTCAAGAATACAATAGGTATTCGAATAGGTAGGGAAGAAGAGTTGGGTGGACAAGATATGTGGGAAACGGGTAGTAAAGCATATCCAGAGTTCATGTTAGGACAAGAAGAAGATCAAAAATAACAATTCCACCTAGCCCCAATACTTAGCCCAATTTGGAATAATTAAAGAACCAAGTTAATTTTTTTCTCATATATAATGCCAGCAAATGAATCAAATCAACTATCTACAATTAATTAACAATGCAGACGTCTATTCACTAGTTGAAAAAACACCACTTGAATATGCAACCTGCCTAACGGCACGCCTGGGCAATAAAATTTTACTTAAACGGGAAGATTTGCACCCTATTCACTCATTTAAAATAAGAGGGGCACTCAATAAAATAAATCAACTGTCTGAAGAGGAATTAAAAAATGGAGTGATCTGTAGTTCAGCTGGCAATCATGGACAAGGCGTTGCATTAGCAGCACAACAAAAAAATATTAGAGCTGTGATAGTGATGCCTTTGACTGCTCCAAGCATTAAAGTTGAAGCCGTAAATTCTCTCGAAGGTGAAGTAGTTTTATATGGGGATAATTATGATGAGGCTTATGTCCATGCAAAACAGCTAAAGAAAGAGTTTGGCCTAACTTTTATCCATCCCTATGATGACCCTTATATTATTGCTGGCCAGGGAACTATTGGAATAGAGATTTTAAGTCAAACTGAAGACAAGGTTGATGCAATATTTATACCTATTGGCGGCGGTGGGTTAATTTCAGGAATAGGATGCTATATCAAAGAAACTAATCCTGATATTAAAATTATTGGAGTTGAACCAACTAATGCGTGTGCAATGAAGAAGTCAATTGATGCAGGTTACCCTATAACATTAGAACATGTTGGTAACTTCGCTGATGGTGTTGCAGTAAAACAAGTTGGAGACGAAACATTTAAGTTATGTGAAAAATATATCGATGAAATTATTACAGTCAACACAGACGAGATATCTGCAGCTATCCAAGAAATCTATGAAGACACAAGAGTTGTTGTTGAACCCAGTGGAGCACTTGCAGTTGCTGGTCTAACAAAATTTGTGAAGACAACTGATATTCGTCACCAAACCTTGGTTGCCATTAATAGTGGAGCAAACGTTAACTTCGATCGCTTAGGTTATATTACTGAGAGAGCTGCTATAGGCAAACAACGTGAAATGCTCCTAGCAGCAAACATACCAGAAGAGCCTGGCAGTTTTCGAAAGTTCTGTAGAGCCATTGGACCAAGGAACATTACTGAATTTAACTACAGATACAACGATGACACACACGCCAAAGTATTCGTAGGTGTAGAATTACAAGGTAACGTGCAAGAACATAAAGATGTGATTGATGCCATTGAGAAGCTGAATTATAGCGTGGTTGATCTCAGTGATAATGAAATGGCTAAACTACATATCAGGCATATGGTTGGAGGATCTTCCAGTATTAAAAATGAAAAATTATTTCGATTTGAGTTCCCTGAAAAGCCAGGTGCTCTTCTAGACTTTCTGAATGCTATAGGTACTAAATGGAACATTAGTCTATTTCACTATCGAAATCATGGTTCAGATTATGGCCGTGTCCTATGCGGTATTCAGGTTCCAAGCAAGAAAGAAAGCCAACTAACAGAACACTTATCAAAGCTTGGATACACTTATTGGGAGGAAAGCAACAACCCAGCGTATGAGATGTTTCTAACTCGATGAATCTGGGTATGATGATGAAAGTATGTAATTATGCGATTCGATAACTTTTCTAGATTCTTTATTTTTTCAATCATTGGCTGTTTAACCATGCCTGGAGTATTGTTTGGGCCTGCAATAGTTGGTATTTTAGTGGACCATGGTAGTTTCAGTGAAGAATATGCTGGTTGGGTTATGGCCTTCGGAGCATTGGGATCAGCGGTAACATTACTCATTATTTCAGGTTTTATTCATCGTATAAATTTGAAACGTCTGGCTTATATCTCTCTATTTTTAGCTGTAATTTTAGACGCCTATTCTGCATTTAATGCAAATCCTGAAGTTTATTTTTTAATTATTAGATTTTTTCTGGGCATTTTTACAACAATAGCAAATATTGCCGTTTACACTTCAATAGCATCTTTCCAAAACTATGAAAGAGGCTATGGCTTATTTGTCTTAATGCAGTATTCTCTTAGCGGACTAGGCCTATATTATTTGATTCTTTATTCAGATTACCTTGGTGTTCAAGGCTTGTATTTGTTGTTAGCTCTCTTGAATTTTATAGCATTAATAATGATAAGAAGTTTCCCTGACCTGAACACTGAAAGTCCATCAAATCATGATTCAAAATCAGAAATAAAAGTGTTGTTGACTGGAGTAACTTGTTTGGCAATTCTTGGTTTTGGCATCCATGAAATGGCTGGAGTAGCACAATTCACTTATATTGAAAGAATTGGCGTTGCGATCTCAATAGAAAACCAGTCCTTAAGCAATATCATGCTTATTGCATCACTCTTAGGTGTTCCTGGATCGATGATTTGTATTGTTTTAGGGAGAAAGTTCGGTTTGTTGCCTCCCGTGTTATTTGGAGTCTTTTGTTGTCTTATAGGTATGGGTCTTTTGCTGTATACGCAAAGCTATCTCACCTATGCCCTAAGAATGTGTTTAATAGGCTTTGGTTGGTCAATAGTCTTGCCTTATATTCAAAGTCACCTAGCCAGTCTAGACAAAAAAGGAAGTGCATTAGCAGCCGGTAATTCATTTGCGACAATCGGGGCTGCAGCTGGTGCTGCACTAGGCGCCACTCTTATAGGCCAAAACAGCAATTATGATGGGCTCTTGCAAATCTCGATGGTAATTTATATGCTTGCTGTTTTATTTATTATCATTTCAATCAAAAGTAGAAATTCAGTTCATGAGTAGTTCAGAAATCAAAGACCCAAGAGATTTTGGATTGTACATGCCAGGCGAATGGACAAAACATTCAGCCTGCTGGATGGCGTGGCCAGCTCGTGTTGATTTATGGCCCAATATTGAAGCCACAAAAAAAGCCTACGCTGAAGTTGCAAATACCATAGCAAAATATGAACCTCTTAAGCTTTTGGTTTTGCCATCTATGCTAGAGGATGCTAAGACTTACCTATCCGAAAAAGTGGAAACCGTCGGAATGGATATCGACGATTCTTGGACGAGAGATTCTGGGCCAAACTTTCTGATTAATGACTCAGGTACTTTAGCTGGGTCTACTTGGGAATTTAATGCTTGGGGTAATAAATTTACACCTTTTAATCAAGACGCTCTAATGGGAGGTAGGATACTGAATTTAGTGGATGTGGAAGAATTTACCTCAAACATGATTGCTGAAGGGGGAGGTATTACAATCGATGGTGAGGGTACAGTTATTACCACTGAATCTTGTTTTTTAAATAAAAACAGAAACCCTAATCTAACTAAACAAGAAATAGAGAATGAGTTATGCAGAACCTTAGGTACTGAACAAGTCATTTGGATACCGGGTGACCCAAATGAAACTGGCACAGATGGGCACATAGACGGTATTGCCGCATTTATTGAACCAGGCAGAGTGCTTGTTGAGATCAATTCTGATAAGAATGACCCTCATTACCAAGTCGGCATGAACAATCTAGAAGCTTTAAAAAATGTGAAAGATGCGAGAGGCAGAACTTTGGAAATAGATTTTATATATGAGGGAGATTATTCAATTCTTGAGTTTGATGAATGCAGGTCATACATCAATACTTATTTGGCTAATGATGCAGCAATTGTGCCTGGATATGATGATGAGAGAGATTATCTTGCCATAGAGACTTACCAGAATATTTACCCCGATAGAGACGTGGTACAAGTACAAATTTCAGATATTGCAATTGGCGGAGGCGGCATACATTGCATAACTCAACAACAACCCAACCCATAAGACACTGTCAAGATTTACAATGGGTTGAAATCTCTATTAATCGTCTGCTATAGCAGCTTTAATGTTAACTTCTAATAATAATCCTGGGTAAGCCAATTTTATCTCTTGTTCCATTCTTGACGTTTTAGTTTAATTTTGAGTGAAGATAACTCAGCTTTAATTTCTTGTATTTCTGAATATAGATTGTCCTCTGTTTTTATTGGCGGAGCATCAAGATCAAAAGCAAAAACTAGGTTATTTATCTCATGGGTTATTGATAAAAGAGCGTCATATATTTCAACCTGATCATAAACATAGTTTGTTTTATTGGATAACTTTTTGAGTGAGCTAATAGTTAACAAAACCTTATCAAGTCTTTTTGGAAACAGAGCTTTAAATCTTGATTTTCTATGTTTATAGGCAGCTGATTGTTTTTTTTCTATATTCATATTTATATATATTTTTATTGTATATATATATTTATATACATTTTATTATTATATTCAAGTATGATTTAGTTTATCTTGTGCTTGGGTCAGTTGGTTCAAACGACTGTGGGTCTCGACGAAATGGGAAAATAAATTGTTGTAAAAAGACCTCAAGAGAAAAACACAATGAAATGTAGCAAGATTGCAATAGTGCATGACAGCCAGGCAAAAATAGTTAAATACTGAAGCTTTGAATTACCTAAGCTTATGGCGGCCAGGAAGGCTATTAGCTTTTTTAGAGCTTTGATCATTAATGAAAAAAATAAGCAAAGAACAGCCACTGCAAGAATAAAGGCAAAGCCCTCAACAATTAGATAAGATTGAGAATATTCTTGATTGTGATGATACGGCAATAAAAATAAAAGGAGAGCTCCAAAAATTGAGAATTTCTTATTCTTATCCAAACTAAATATTAGGTAGAGTTTTTTATAAGCTCTTTAGCAGCCTCTATTGCTTGATCTATTTTATCAGGGCGTGAGCCCCCAGCGTTTGCAAAATTTGCCCTGCCCCCGCCAGTGCCTTCAAGGATGCCTGACATGGACTTAGCAATCCCTTCTGCAGAAATTTTATCTTTAAGAGTTTCAGAGACCCCTATAGAAACCCTTACTTTCCCTTTGCTGCTTAAACTACTGAGTATGATTACGCCTGATTTAATTGTATTTTTATACTGATCAATAGCTGCACGCATTACCTCAGGCTCAGTATCGTTATCTAACTGTTTCACTATTAATGAAACGCCATTTATATTTTCTGGCTCAACTCTGGTGTCCTCAGTATGAGCTGCTGCTAACTTAGCTTTGAGACCTTTAATCTCATGTTGCATTTTTTTATTACCATCGATTAACGCTTTTACTTTGCCTTCAACATCCTCACGACGGGTCTGTAATAATTCAGTGAGAGTTTCTGCAAGAAATTCTGTTTCCTCAGCCCATTTCAATGCTTTATCTCCTGTAATAGCTTCAATTCTTCGAGTTCCAGATGAAATACTGGATTCTGAAGTAACCTTAAATAAGGTAATTTCATTAGTGTTTTTGACATGCGTTCCACCACACAATTCCTTTGAAAATTCTCCCACATCAAGTACACGGACACTTTCTCCATATTTTTCTCCAAATAAAGCCATGGCTCCAGATTCCATTGCTTCATTATGTTTCATGATACTTGTTTCAACATCGATCTTCTCTTCTATTTTCTCATTTACTAAGGTCTCTATATCTCTAATCTCATCATTTGATAAAGCTTGATGATGCAAAAAATCAAAGCGTATCTTGTTGTCATCAACCAAAGACCCTCTTTGTTCTACATGATCACCAAGCACATTCATCAAAGCGGCATGTAACATGTGGGTCCCTGTATGATTCTTTGTGATTGATTCTCTTTTAATCGGATTTATGGATGCTTTAACCTTGTCATTAATTTGTATTGAACCTTTTGTTACAGAACCAATATGGATAAAAGCCTCACCAGATATTTGCGTATCAATGACTTCAAATATTCCATCTGGGCTTGAGATGGTACCTGTATCACCAACTTGACCTCCGCTTTCAGCATAAAAAGGGGTTTTCTCTAAAATAACTTGGCCCATTTGTCCGGTTTCTAAAATATCCTGAGATTCCTCCATAAACACACCAGTGATCATTGAATCTGCTTCTACTTGCTCATAACCTAGAAATAAAGACTTAAGTTTATGGTCTAGCTCTATGCTGTCTTTTTGTGAGAATTGACTGGCTTTTCTTGCCATAGATTTTTGGTTTTCCATGGCTTTATCAAAACCTTCAAGATCCATTTCCAAGTTGTGTTGTCTGCCAATATCACTGGTCATGTCCACAGGAAACCCATAAGTGTCATAGAGTTTAAAAATAAAATCCCCAGATAGGTGGTTTTCAGACAATGAAGCTATTTCATTTTCTAGTAACCTCATTCCATGAGAAAGGGTGGTAGCAAATCGTTCTTCCTCCATCTGAATGATGCGTTTAATATAATCTGATTTTTTATTGAGCTCTGGGTAAGTTGATCCCATTTCAGTTGCTAGGGTATCAACAAGATTAAAGAAAAATGGCGACTCAATACCGAGTTCATAACCGTGTCTAAGTGCACGTCTGATGATTCTTCTCAACACATACCCTCTGCCTTCATTACCGGGGGTAACCCCGTCCATAATTAAAAAAGCTGTTGAACGAATATGATCTGCAATGACTTGATAATGACTGTCACTGCCTTTATTAGACATGTCTTTTATCGCGTTTAATAGGTTCTGAAAAAGATCTATATCATAATTGCTGTGCACCCCTTGCATAACAGCAGCAACCCTCTCCAAACCCATTCCAGTATCGACTGAAGGGCTGGGTAGTGGTTTCATCTCTCCATCATTTTGACGTTCATATTGCATGAACACTAGATTCCAGATCTCAACAAACCGATCGCCATCTTCGTCTTCAGAACCGGGTGGACCGCCCTCAATATCTGGCCCATGATCAAAAAATATTTCACTACAAGGTCCACAAGGTCCGGTATCACCCATTGACCAAAAGTTAGATTTCTCCCCCATCCGAACTAAGCGATCTTTCTGAAGACCAATTTGATCAAGCCAAATAGTAGCAGCCTCATCGTCATCTTCGTAAATTGTTACCCACAGGTCTTGTGGGTTAAGTTGTAATTCCTTGGTAATGAAATTCCAAGCCAAGATAATTGCTTCTTCTTTGAAGTAATCACCAAAACTGAAATTTCCTAACATCTCAAAAAATGTGTGATGTCTAGTGGTGTAACCAACATTATCTAAATCGTTATGTTTACCTCCAGCTCGCAAACAACGTTGCGCTGTCACTGCTTTTGAATAATCCCTTTGCTCACTCCCAAGAAAGACATCTTTAAATTGAACCATGCCGGCATTGGTAAAAAGCAAGGTTGGGTCGTTTCCTGGGATCAATGGAGAACTCTCCACCCGTTGGTGGCTTTTAGACTCAAAATAGCTAATGAATAATTCTCTAATCTCACTAGTTTTCATTGCAAGTCATCTCCTCATTCTTTCTTGAAGCGCTCTACAGTTGTTTTTATTTGATCCATAGTAAAGCCCCGATTACTTAGAAACTTCATCAATTTCAACTGATTATCATAATCAAGTTGTTGATTATTCCCCAACTTTTTCTCTAAAACAGTTTTGGCATTTTCTAACCACTCGTCGTCATCCACCTCATCAATAGAATTATAAATCAATTGATCATCAACCCCTCGCCCTAGTAATTCAGCAGTAATTTTTACAGGTCCTTTGCCGTTTCTCTTTCTTGAATGGACAAACATTTCCACAAATCTCTGGTCACTCAGTAATTTCTCATTTATGAGCTTCTCCAGTTGTTCATTGATTAAAGCTTTCTCAAAATTATGTTTTGATAATTTTTGATAAAGTTCATAGCGTGAATGCTCCCTTCTGGATAAATAATCCATCGCTTTTTTTCTAATCAATGTATTTTCAGAGGGTGCGTCGCTCAAAATTACTGAGGCCTAGAATTAATTACTTTCCATTCTTGGAATTTTTCTTAGCTACAGACGGTAGCGTAATTTCGAGAATCTTTTGTTTAAGAGTGCTAGCTATTTTTGGATTGTCCATAAGAAATATCCTTACATTCTCTTTTCCCTGTCCTATTCTCTCTCCGTTGTAGCTATACCAGGAACCTGATTTCTCAATGAGGTTGTTTTCAACCCCAATATCTATCAATTCTCCTTCTGTTGAGATGCCATGACCGTATAAGATTTCAAATTCAGCCAATCGGAAAGGTGGTGATACTTTATTTTTAACCACTTTAACTCGAGTCTGGTTACCTACAATTTCATCACCTTTTTTTATTGCGCCTATCCGCCTTATATCCAATCTCACTGAGGAATAAAATTTAAGTGCATTACCACCTGTAGTGGTTTCTGGGCTTCCAAACATGACGCCTATTTTCATTCGTATTTGATTAATAAAAATAACCATCGTGTTTGATTTTTTAATGTGTGCAGTTAATTTTCTAAGGGCTTGTGACATTAATCTTGCTTGCAAGCCAACGTGGTGATCGCCCATTTCTCCTTCTATTTCAGCTTTCGGTGTTAAAGCTGCGACCGAATCGATAACAATCATATCAACAGCTCCTGAAGACACTAGCATGTCTGTTATCTCAAGGGCTTGTTCACCAGTGTCTGGTTGAGAGACTAGTAATTCATCCGTATTGACTCCAATTTTCTTTGCATAAATTGGATCTAAAGCATGTTCAGCATCTATAAATGCTGCGGTACCGCCAGCTTTTTGGCATTCTGCAACGACTTGTAATGTCAGTGTTGTTTTACCGGATGCCTCAGGCCCATAAACTTCAGTAACTCTGCCTTTAGGTAAACCGCCAATGCCGAGTGCTGCATCAAGACCGATTGATCCGGTTGAGATGGTTCCGATTGAGAGATCAAGATTATCTGCACCCAGTTTCATTAAAGACCCTTTGCCAAATTGTTTCTCGATCTGAGTAAGTGTTAATTCTAGTGCTTTATCTTTCTGTTTTTGATCCATATTTGTTTAACTCTGAAAAATATCTTAGACATAAATGATAATGAGATTATATCCTTTTAAGGAATATAATTCTTGATAGATTTTGTGTCATTTCGTTCTCGATACACAATGATCAAGCCTCCAAAAATAATAACCATGGCGCCGACCCAAACACTGGAATCAACAGACTCATTAAATATTAAATAGCCAGCCAATGCAGCCCAAATCAATCCTGTGTATTCAAAGGATGTAAGCACTGATGCTTCCGCTTTTTGATAGGCTAAATTAAAGAAAATAATTGAAGCTCCACCAACTATTCCGGTTATAACAAAAAGACCCCAATCCCACGGGGTTGGTGTTATCCAAGTGTTTAAACTCCCAAGACCGCCAACAATTGTTGGCCCAAAAAACATATAGAAGGTCAGATTGTAAGCGCTGTCTTTATTGGATAACTTTCTTGAAGTTAAAGCAATGAGAGCGTAACAAACCACACCAATAATTGCGTATATGGTGCCGTAGTCAATAAACCCTTTTGTGGGTTTTAAAATGATTAACATTCCAATAAAACCTATGCCCACTGCAAACCATCTAAAAGGTCCTACTTGCTCGCCTAATAAAGGGCCTGAGAGAGCCGTTATTAATATCGGCGCTATAAAAACAATAACCATCACATTCACCAAAGGTATCATCCCTAAAGCGGCAAAAAATGTTACAGTTGAAATGCTCATCAGAATTGTTCTCAGTAGATGCCAGTTTTTAACTTCAGTACGGAAGGAATCTTTACCATTAGCTAAATAGTTAGCTACGCCTATGATCACTAAGGCAAAAGCTGCTCTTAAGAAAGTCACTTGCATGACCGAGTAAGTAACTAACAAAACTTTGGCCACCACATCGAGAACAACCATTAGAAAGACTGCAAATAGCATGGTTGCAATAGCTATATAAATTCTATTATTAGTCAAAATTTAATTACTTTTTTATTTAATCTGGTCGCAACCGCCCTTGACGGGCAGGGTTATCTTCTTAAACAACTGATCAACCTCTTCCTGGGCCTTTGTGTCGGCAGCTTTCATTATAAGATTTGGCGTTAAATGTTCAGCAAATAAATTTATAAAGCCAATTGCAAAACGACTCAGTATCATCCCTCTTCTAAAACCAAAATAGGTCGTACATTTTGGGAAGATATTCTCGCCACTCACTGCTAAAAAGTCCTCATGGTCATCACATTCATAAGCCATACCTGAGATGACACCAATGCCCATACCCATTTTGACATAGGTTTTTATAATATCAGCATCGCGAGCTGCAAAGACAATGTTAGGAACCAAGTTATTTTTATTAAAGGTGTCTGAGAAACTCGTATCTGGACCAACACTAAATGAATAAGTAACCAAAGGCTCTTTAGCTAAACGCCGAATAGTAAGCTTCTTTATGTCTTTTTTGATTGGGTGATCCAGTGGAGCAATAATAGCATTGAACCAATTGTAAGCCGGAAGTAAGACCAACTCCTTGGTTAAGCCTTTAAGATCAGTGGCTATCGCTAAATCAACCTCATTAGCTAAAACCATTTCTCTGATTTGCTCAGAAGACCCTAGCTTTAATTCTAATTTGACCTTAGGAAAATCCTCTTTGAAGATTTTTATGATTTCAGGAAGTATATATCGAGCCTGAGCACTGGTAGCAGCAAGAGACAATACACCTTCATCAATATCAGAGATTTGGTTGCTCAGTAATTTGATATTATTAACATCTTGTAAAATCTTTTTTGCATACCAAACCACCTCTTCACCAAAAGAGGTCAAACTAACTATTTTCTTACCTTTTCTGGAAAAAATAAAAGCGCCTAATTCACCTTCAAGCAATTTAATTTGTTTACTAATTCCAGGCTGACTGGTGCTAGAAGATTCAGCAGCCTTACTGATATTGAGCTGATTTTCGACTATAGAAAGGAGATATTTAAATTGCGTTAGAGTCATAACTAAACTTAATTTATAAAAAAATCATTATAACAAAATGTTATATACGATATTGATATAATATTTAATTATTATCTATTAAGGACGACCTTTAACTACCACTGCTTCATACATGATTCCTTCTTTGAAGGCTGCAGGCCATTTAGCACCAATGCGTGGATTATTCATCAACACTAGAGGGAAACATTCACTCAGTTGACTGGGCTGTCTAATTTTAGAGCTCATTGTGTAACAAAACATTTGGCTGCCCTCAGCACCGTCCACCCACCATTGACCTTTGTATTCAGTATTGGATTGTAATTGCCCATCCCGATCAAAGAAAACATCGATATCAAAAGCATTGGGCTCTATTTGGACGGTGTACCTGATAGTCGAAGAAAATAGATTGGTCCAATAATCTGGTTCTGCATCAGTTTCTTCAGTGAGTTGAGTCGAGATGATAGAACTGAATAAGAGGCTAAAAAAGAACGCAAGAAGAATATAAGATTTTTTCATAACCATAAATTAATTATGACATATTTATATGAAATAAAATTACTTGAAAAAATCAGCTAAGGCAGCACCAAAATTATTATGATCAACTAAAAATGAATCATGCCCGTTAATAGAGGGAAGTTTCAATAACTTTACGTCATATTTGTTACTTTTAAAGGCACTATAAAGATCTTCCTGACACTGGTACGGAAAGATATAATCCTCCTCAACGCCTATGATAAGAACCCTATCAAGATTGAATGTTTCAATAGCTTCTGCAATATTTTTATAATCTTCCGTCAAATCAAAAGCATCAATCGCGTTTGATAAATAAAGATATGAGTTGGGATCAAAATCAATTATAAAATCATCTGATCGTCGTTTTAAGTAGTCTTGTATTTGAAACCTATTTCCAAATAAATCTGCCCTTTTTGCAATGTCTTTAATGAGTTTTCGACCGAATCTTTTGTTCCATTCTGTTGGAGATCTATAGGTAATCATTCCTAAAAATCTAGCATGTTTCATACCTTCCAGAGGGAGATCTGCATCACTATAATCACCTGCTTTCCAGTCTGGATCTGAGGTAATCATTAAACGTTGCAAAGACCTTAAGGCTATGGAAAATGGTCTGGAAGATGCTGCAGCAGAAATTAATACAAGTTCATGTGTAATATTTGGAAACTGCTTAATAAAGCTCAAAGCTGTCATCCCACCCATTGAAGGGCCTATAATCGCACTTAATTTCTTAATCCTGAGCTTCTCAAGTACTGGTTTTATTGAAAATGCAATGTCTGCAATGCTTATTTCAGGAAAGGAAAGTTTATATCTTTTAGCTGTTTCAGGGCTTTTACTGGATGGTCCTGATGAACCAAAACAACTACCCAATGAATTCACACAAATGACAAAATACTTATCGGTGTCTATAGGTTTGTTTTTGCCCACAATATTTTCCCACCATCCAAAGCTTTGATCCTCTTCAGATGAGGCGATGTGCGCAGAAGGAGACAACCCAGTTGTAATAAGTATGGCGTTACTTTTTTTAGCGTTTAATTCTCCTAATGTTTCATAAGCAACAGTAATTGGATCATCGAAACTCAACCCATTTTTAAAATTAAATGGTGGCTCTATCGTTAAAAGTTTTCTTGCGTTTTCTTTCATTTCATTATTCGTATTATCCAATAAAGGAATTTGAGAAAACCAAATAAATAATTATTTATATAGATCTAAAAAGTCTAAGCGACAACATTGAAAGGGATTAAAATATCATCCAGAAATTGCCTTTATATAAATAGACTAAAAAAATCTTGCTGAAAAATGATTTATAACAACATTATTGAAACCATTGGTAATACTCCAATCGTCAGGATAAACAACATGGGTCCTGATGATCAAAATATTTTTGTGAAGTGTGAAGCATTCAATCCTCTAGCTTCAGTAAAAGACCGATTGGCAATTGCAATCATTAATGATGCTGAGGAATCAGGAAAATTAAGTCCAGGGCAAACTGTTATAGAAGCTACTTCAGGGAATACAGGCATTGCCTTAGCTATGGTTTGTGCTGCAAGACAGTACCCTTTTGTAGCCACTATGGTAGAAACCTTCTCAATAGAAAGAAGAAAAATAATGAAAGCCTTAGGGGCAAAAGTGATTCTAACCCCAGCTGCAGAACGGGGAACTGGAATGGTAAAACGAGCTGGAGAACTTGCAAAACAACACGGCTGGTTCTTAGCCAATCAATTTGAAAATCCTGCAAATCCAGAATATCACCGGAACACCACAGCCGTAGAAATACTAAGTGATTTCAGACATGAGAAACTCCATTATTTTGTCAGTGGCTGGGGCACTGGAGGCACAATCACAGGAGTTGGTGAAGTGCTTAAGGTTGCAAGACCTGAGATTAAAATAATTGGTGTTGAACCAGAGTTAGCGCCCTTATTATCTCAAGATCAATGGCAACCACATAAAATTCAAGGATGGACGCCTGACTTTGTTCCAGGAATTCTTAATAAAGACCTCATCGATGACATTATTACTGTAAGCGATGAAGCGTCTATCACAACCGCAAAAAATCTAGCAACAAAAGAAGGATTATTCTGTGGTATTTCTTCTGGAGCAACAATGCAAGGTGCTTTGCAAATTGCTGAACATGCTCCTAAAGGCAGTACATTCTGTGTAATGTTACCAGACACTGGGGAACGTTATTTATCATCGCCATTATTTGAGGGTATTACTGAAGAAAGCGATGATGATTGGCTAGCTGATCAATAATTATTTTACTGTCTTAGTTTCCTATTTCTCTCTAAAAAACATTTCAATCAATACTAAAATATATTAGGTTATTAATGTCCTATTTATGAAAACTTTTTTGAAAATTATATCTTCACTATTGTTGATACTCCTAGTCTCAATATTAACTTACCTCTTCTATTTATATATTCAAAATCCTGTGGTGGTTTCAAGACTTGGGGTTGCCATTATGGGAGACACGCCTGGGATACCTGAGGTAGTTAAATCTAACTATGCCTACCCTATAAATAAAGCAACCGTTAAAACTATATCTGATGATTCCATCCAATCAGCTAAGGAGTATTCTCAAGAAACAGGATCACATGCTCTTCTCATCTATCACAAAAAAGCGTTGGTACTTGAACATTACTTTCCAGGTTATTCAAAACAACACCTCACCGGCACAGCTTCTATGCATAAATCTGTTCTGGCCGTATTAATAGGTATAGCAATCGATCAAGGATTTATAAGCAGTGTGGATCAGTCCGCTTCAGATTTTCTGACGGAGTGGGCAAATGACCAGAGAAGTAAAATCACCATTCGTCAGATGTTGCAACAATCAAGCGGTATTGATTACCCAGAATTTTCTTTTAATCCTTTGGGTGAATGGAATGAAATGGTTATAGGAGAAAATGTTCTCAACATTACATTAAATCAATCGGCTGAAAAACAACCTGATACTGAGTTTGCATACAATGGGGTTAACCCTCAAAATCTTGGCTTACTGCTGCAAAGAGCAACAGGACGACGCTACTCTAGTTACCTCTCTGAAAACTTATGGCAATATATTGCAGAAGAAGATTCTTTTGTCTTCCTTGACTCTGAAATCAATAAAATGCCAAAAATGTTCTGTTGCCTAGATGCTATCGCTATGGATTGGTTAAGAGTTGGAATCTTATTGCTTAATAAAGGTAAATTAGAAGACAAGCAAATAGTTTCCGAGTCTTGGGTCGAAGAAATGATTTCACCTTCTCCACTTAATCCCAATTATGGGTTTTTAACTTGGTTAGGCACAACCCATCAGGAACATAGGATTTATAATAATAAAAGCACGGCTACTGCTTTCCATAGTGAGCCATTTTTTGACAATGATGTCGTTTATTTTGATGGCTTTGGTGGGCAAAGAGTTTATATTATCCCTTCTAAGGATCTTGTTATTGTTAGAACAGGATCTATAACAATGGACTGGGATGATGCCAAATTACCCAATATAATTAGCAAGGGAGCACTATGATTAAAAAATTTATAAAGAAAACTCTTAAATGGACCGCTATTGGATTTGCTTTGGTCATAGGGCTGGGCTTTATCCCATCAACTTTTGGAGCATACGGATTATTTTGGGAACGATGGACCACCTCAATACTTGGTAATCCCCTAAACCCTAGATATTCTTGGTATAAGCCTCTGGAGCTCTCGCCAGGTAATTTTTCAGAACCTCTCAGCATCATCGCTCCTGAGAACAGCGAAATACCTATTGAAGTGTTTCAAGCAGCCAGTGACTATGCCGAAGAACACTCAAGTAAAAGCTTGGTGGTTCAACACAAAGGACAAATTGTTTATGAAAATTACTGGAAGGATACTCAACCTGATAGCCTTTTTGGGTTGCATTCCTTAACAAAAACAATGAATGCATTGCTTATGGGTCATGCCATTGCAGACGGCTTCATTGAATCAGTTGATGTCAAAGCCAGCACCTATATTGATGAATGGAAGGGCACCGAAAAAGATGGCATTACCATTAGGAACTTACTTAATATGGCAGGTGGTCTTAAAGAAGATTATGACTTTTCACCTAGCTCACAAAGAATCCAGAGAATTATGGGTACTGATATAGTAAGCGCTAATCTTAATGTTGGAGTTGATACTGAGCCTGGAACAGTTTTTTCTCATGTTAACCCAAACAGTCAAATGCTGGGTATTATTATTCAACGAGCCACTGGTCAACGCTACAGTGAATATTTTTCTGAAAAAATATGGAAACCTCTAGGGGCAAGAGATGCCTACTTTTTTGTCGATCAACAAGGGGGCATGGTTCACACTGATTGTTGTATGTGGGCATCAGTTCGAGACATGGTTCGTGTTGGGCAAATGCTAATGAATGAAGGTAACTTTAATGGGAAACAAGTGCTACCGGACGGCTGGGTTGAGGAAATGATCAAGCCATCAGCAGCGAATGTCAATTATGGAATGCAAATATGGATGGGTACAGAATACGTGGCCACAAGACCTTATGACTCAAAATCAGGTGCCTTCGAAAATATCCATGGTGAAGCTTATCAAGCTGACGATGTGTTTTATATGGATGGGCTCGGCAAACAAAGAATTTATATCATACCATCACAGTCATTAGTTATACTCAGAACTGGAAATCGTTCCAGTGAATGGGATGATGCTAAGTTACCGAATCTTTTTATCGAGGCATTAAAATGAAAATTGCAATTATAGGAGCTGCTTATACGGGTTTTGCTGCAGCAAAATATTTTAAAACATTAGGGCACACCGTTACTGTGACCACCACCAAAGAATCTAGAAAGGAAGAGCTAGCAGCAGTTTCTGATCATGTCAAAGTAATGGTCGGCAGTGATCAATCAATGATGCGTGAGCTCCTCCAAGATCAGGAGATTCTAGTCCTAACTGTGGCAGGAGGAATGGTGGAAAAAGACGGTAAAACTGTGATGGATCCAGACCTTTATAGGGATGCTTATGTTGGCACTGCAAAAAGTGTTGTGGCTGCTCTAGAAACAGGTTGCTCACTCAAACAAATTATTTTTACCAGTTCATTAAATGCTTATGGTGATGGCAATGGCGAGGACATTATTGATGAGACCACAGCAGCCAACCCTTTAAGCCCTTTCCAAGAAGTCTATATTGAAACTGAAGACTTATTAATGGGTCTAACCAATGAAACCATGCCTGTCTGCATCTTCCGAACAGGAACCATACACGGACCAGGTCGGGAATGGAAAAATCAATTGAAAATGATGGCAGGACAGCCTATCCCTTTTGATGGATCATCAGATGTAATGATTGTTCACCGAGATGATGTTGTGCAAGCTATTAAGTTAGCTATTGACAAAGGATTCTCAGGACTATTTAACCTATTCAATGAAGTGACATGTTCAAAAGCAGAGTTTTTTGCAAAGGTCTGTGATGAAAATGGATACGATCATGTGCAATGGCTGAACCTAAGCCCAGGACCAAAAAATGTTTCCAACGAGAAAATTAAGAGCCATGGTCTTGATTTTCTTGACCCAGATGCCACAAGAGATGCTGAAAATCTACTTGATTAGCTTTTCAGGTAAGGCATAAGCAATAAGCTCATCACTAATTCCATTCGGATAGTTCCACATATGGCCACCCGTGGCAATAACAACATACTGTCTGCCATTAACCATATAGGACATTGGTGTTGCCATTGCTGATGTAGGAGCTTTGATCTCTAAAAGCTTCTCTCCAGTTTCAATATCAAACGCTCTAAACCGTTCATCTGCAGTTGCACCAATAAAAATTAGTCCGCCTGCCGTAGTAATTGCCCCTCCAGCGAATGGTGTTCCCCATTCAAAACCAATTGGTAATGGGCTCAACTTATCAATTTTCCCAAAAGGTTTTTTCCATAAAATATTTCCCTCTACCATGTCAACTGCAACCAACATTGACCAAGGGGGTTCTGTACAAGGAGTGTACAAAGGAGACAATAGAGGTTTTTGCTCTAAGCCATACTTAGTTCCTTTAATTAATCCTGGAGGTCCCATAGGGTTGCCTGCCATAGGACTTTTAGCTAGATTCTTATCAACATTCTCCTCAGGAATCAAGCGAACATAAAAAGGCACTTGGGACACCGGCACAACCAATATATTTCTTTCAGGATCAAAACTCCCTCCACCCCAATTGGCACCTCCGCCAACCTGGGGATACATAATGCTCCCTTGAGTTGACATCGGTGTAAACATTTCTCCATGTCGGGCATTGGAAATCATTTCCCGACAAGCCTCACGCTCATAAGGTGTCACTCCCCAAGCGTCATCGGGCGATATACCCTGTCTAACTAAAGGAGGTGGCTTAACTGGAAAAGGTTGAGTTGGCGATAATTGGTCACCTAAAATCCCATCAGTTGCCACAGCCTTTTCTTTAATTTCAAAATAGGGTTTACCGGTGTCTCGATGAAAGGTGTATACCATTCCTGTTTTTCCTAGCTGGATAACAATTGGCTCCTTGCCTTTGTTAGTGGTTATATCAACCAATAAGGGGTGTGTCGGTAAGTCCCAATCCCAAATATCATGATGGATGGTTTGAAAATGCCAAACCAGTTCACCTGTGCTTGCACGAATAGCCAATACAGAATTAGCATAACGGTTGTCGCCTGGTCTTAAACCTCCATAAAAATTTGGTGCAGCACTAGCTGTAGGGATAAATACCAAGTCTCTTTTGCTATCAACAGACATGGTTGTCCAAACGTTTGCTCCACCAACAGTGTATGGCAAAGCACCCGCCTCATTTTCATCTCTAATCAAGGTATCAAAAGTCCACAACAACTCTCCTGATACTGCATCAAATCCACGAACTGCCCCATTGACAGAGCTCGCATCTTTAAATTTATTGCCAGTGCCACCAATAATTACTACCCCATTCACAACGGCTGGAGGTGATTTAAGTTGCATGGCTTTGATTTGATTGGTTGGCTCAATATTTTTTATATAGGGCAGTACATTGACGATGCCTTGACTACCAAATTCTGGACAAGGCACACCCGTTTTTGCATCTAGTGCGATAAGCCGCTTATCACTAGCAGCAAGGTATAAGCTATGAGAACACACTTCACTCAATGTTTTCTCTGGGTTTCTCCATTGAGCCACTCCTCTACAATTAAATCGCCCTGCAAAAGGTCTCAAATCTATTTTAGGATCGTAAAACCAAACCTGTTGTCCAGTTGCAGCATTCAGCGCAATGACTTCATTGAAGGGAGTACAAAAAACTAAGTTGCCACCAACATCATCAGGTAAAATAATTGGTGTAACTTGAAAACCAACCAACTTTCTCAAAAAAGACAACTGCTCTGGGATACGATCCAAATGTCCGGTTTTATATGTCCAAGCGACTTCTAAGTCTTTGACATTAAG
>Ga0209445_1000671_pt1 | contig 19067 bp, 17 predicted proteins | sample MarorgKNORR_S2LV_4_FD_188223 | JGI IMG/M metagenome (GOLD analysis project Ga0209445, IMG submission 188223) | Marine microbial communities from the Southern Atlantic Ocean, analyzing organic carbon cycling - NADW_A/KNORR_S2/LV (SPAdes) (version 2) | ecosystem: Environmental > Aquatic > Marine >... | reverse complement strand
GCTTCCGCCGTGGATGCGCCCCACAACTACTCATTCCAGGGCAACACCACACCCGAGCAGACTACACCCATTCCGGTGCCCAGAGGCAGGGTGGTGGGAGGCTCCAGCGCCATCAATGGCCAGGTGCTGCTGCGCGGTGTTCCGGAGGACTACGACGCCTGGGCCGCCATGGGCAACGACCAGTGGGGCTTCACCGACGTTCTCCCCTACCTGAGAAAACTGGAGACCGACACAGACATCCATGACGATTTCCACGGCTCGGAAGGACCCATCCCGGTGCGCCGCCACAAGCGGGATACTTGGCTGCCGGCCCAGAATGCGTTCTATGCCGGCTTCCGCGCTCTGGGTCATCCCGACGACCCAGACATGAACCACCCGGAATCCGCCGGCGTGGGCCCCATCCCAATGAATAACCCCAACGGAATCCGCATGAGCACCGCACTGACTTATCTGGCTGAGTGCCGCCATCGGTTGAACCTAACCATCAAGCCCAACGTTACCACTCACCGGGTCATCTTCGATGGCAATCGCGCCACCGGAGTGGAAGTGGAGAGCGACGGCGAGCGGTTCGTGGTAGAAGCCTCCCGGGTAATCCTGTCTTGCGGGGCCATTGGCTCACCGCAATTGTTGATGCTATCTGGAGTCGGTCCCAAAGCAGTGTTGGACGGGCTAAGCATTCCGCTGGTCCTCGAGGTCCCAGGTGTGGGCCAGAACCTTAGGGACCACCCCAACGTCCGTGTGCCCATCGAGGTGCAAGACGATTTCCCGCTCAATCCTGAAGACCCACGGTCGCAGGTGGCCCTCCGTTACACCGCCACCGGCTCGGACCTGCGCAATGACATCCAGATCATGGCATCGTCATTCTCTTCGCCGATCTCGGGCGACCCCCTGGAGGCCGAGGGAATCCGGTTCACCTGCATCTTGGAGCTGGCCTACGGCTCCGGTAACCTGAAGATTACATCCACCGACCCCAACGTCCAGCCCGAGTTGAACTATAACTACTTCCAAGACGACCCCCGAGACCTTGAACGGCTCAGGGAGGCCGTCAGGAAGTGCATCGAGGTCTTGGATCACGACGACTACAAACCCATCGTCAAGCAGATGCTGGAGCCCCAGCCTGCCGACCTGGTGTCGGACGACACGTTGGATTTCTGGTTGAAGCGTAATGTCACCACCACCCAGCACATCTCGGGTACCTGTAAAATGGGTCCTGACTCCGACTCCATGGCGGTGGTGGACCAGCAAGGCAATGTCAAAGGGTTGCAGGGCCTGCGCGTCGCCGATGCGTCGATAATGCCCGACTGCATCCGCGCCAACACCAACTGCACCACCATCATGATCGGCGAGCGAGTGGCCGACTGGATCAAGCAAGGCCAGTAAACGAGCCAGTAGAAAGGAATAATAACCGGGAGTACAGATGCGATTCGGCAGCTTCGTTTTTTCCATCAGCGCCGACCAGAACGCCGATCATGACGTGATTGCCCAAACACTCAACGAGATCGAACTCGCCGAAGAGGTGGGCTTCGACGCGGTATGGCTCACGGAGCACCACTTCGACGGAGCGGTGGCCTACGCCGACCCGGTGGTTTTCGGCGCCGCCGTGGCCGCCCGGACCAAGCGTGTCCTCATCGGATTCGCGGTAGTCGAGATGGCCCTGCATCACCCCGTGCGGCTAGCGGTGCAAACATCGCTGTTAGACCACCTAAGTAACGGCCGGCTGATCATGGGCACCGGCCGCGGCTCAGCCTACAACGAGTACGAATACATCGGCTACGGCATCACCTTGGAGCAAGGCCGGGAAATGTTGGACGAGGCTGAAGAACTGCTGATCAAAGCCTGGACGGGGAAAGACGTGGTCCACAAGGGCAGATTCTGGGACCTTTCTTTCCCTGGGCTCCGGCCCCAGCCCTACCAGAAACCCCACCCACCCATCGTGCGGGCCTGTATCTCCGAAGATTCCATGGTTGCCATGGGCAAGGCCGGACGCCCTGTGTTGATTGGCGTACAGACTCTGGACACCCTTAAGCGCCGGTTTGGTCTCTACCAAGAAGCCCTAGAAAATTCAGGGCTCAGCGAAGTTGACATAGAGGAAACCAAGGACCAGACCTGGGCCCAACGGGCGTTATTCGTTTGCGACAGCGACCAAGAGGGATTGGAAGTGGCCGAGGCTGGGTTAGCCCGTTATAAGGCTCATCTGCTGGATGCCAGGGTCAGGTTCAATCCCGGCGGAGCACCGCCTCCTCCTCCCGGCACGCCACCACCGGCGAGTGAGATGGTTGAGCACGCCTTCTTGGCCGGGACCCCAGCGACCGTGGCCGGCAAGATGGAAGAGCTTCGCGACCTCGGCGTGCGCAACGTGTTGCTGAACCCCAATGTGGGTCAGATCCCGTCCAAGCAGGTTGAAAAATCCTTGCGGATGTTCGGTGAGCAGGTGCTTCCCAGGTTCAAGGAAGAGTAGGCGTGACCAGCCAGAACCTTTTCGACCTCACGGGGAAAGTAGCCGTGGTCACCGGCGGCAACGGCGGCATCGGCCTGGGCATCGCCATGGGACTGGCCGGCGCCGGCGCCAACATCGTGATTGCCGCCCGCAGCGTCGAGAAGACCGCTCAGGCGTTGGAAGACATCCGGGCGTTGGGAGTAGAGGCCCACGGCATCACTGTCGACGTCACCCAGGAACCGGCCATCCAGCGGATGATCACCAACACAATCGACCACATGGGACGCCTAGATATCCTGGTGAACAATTCCGGTATTGCGGTCCGGGCCCAGCCCCAGGAGTTGACCGCCTCACAGTGGGACTCAGTGGTGGATGTGAATCTTCGAGCTGCTTTCCTGGCATCGAAAGAGGCCTACCCCCAGATGGTCAAAGCCGGGGGCGGCAAGGTAATCAACGTTGGCTCCATGTATTCCATCTTCGGCAGTGACTGGGGCGCGCCCTACGCCGCCAGCAAGGGCGGCCTGGTCCAACTGACCAAGAGCCTGGCGGTGGCCTGGGCCAAGGACAACATCCAGGTGAACGCTGTCCTCCCAGGCTGGATCGTGACCGACCTTACTCGGGGAATCCAAGACGCCGACCCAAACCGCTATGACAACATCAGCCGCCGCATCCCAACCGGCCGCTGGGGCGAACCCTCCGAGCTGGCCGGCGCGGCCGTCTTCCTAGCAAGCACCGCATCGGGCTACGTTACGGGCGCAACCTTGGCGGTTGACGGCGGGTATTCTTCGGCTTAGTCGTTATTCGGATATACGAATCACCCTCCCCGCTCATGGTAAGCGGGTGATTCCGACCCTTACTTGTTGCTACTTACCCTCAAAGAACCGCCTCGGGTTCTCCACCATTATCTGGTTGATGGTGTCTTCTGATACCCCCTGGTCCATCAGGCGAGGCAGGACGTTGCGGGTGATGAAGTTGTATCCGTCGGGGTTGTACTTGACGCGATCTTCTTGCACGGCCAGGCCGTAGCGGGCCTTGGGCACTGAGTGGTCGTGGGAGAGCATGATTCGGTTGGTGTGGCCGGCGTCGATCAGTTGCTTGGCCAGTTGGGTCCGTTCCTCCCAAAAGGGAGTTCCTGGGCGGCGTCCACCAGGGAAACGGTCAAGGCCAAGCCAGACTCCCTTCTTCAGGAGCCCGATCAGGTAGCTCATATCCATGTCGTCGTTGCTGTGGCCGATGTAGACCCGGTCCATGTCGACACCCTCATCCATGAGGATGCGGACCTGCTCATCGCCAACCCGGTCAGGTGACCAGGTGTGGGTGGAGATGGGGACTCCGGTGCGGACCTGGGCCTGGCCGGCGGCCCGCAGGACGATCTCCTGCGCCGTGGTAACCCCGCCCTCGTCGCTGGCGACCTTGATGATCCCTGCCTTGATGCCGGTGCCTTCGATCCCAATCTCGATCTCTCTGACATAAAGGTCAGCGATGACCTCAGGCGCTAGGTCAAGGAACGGCCGGGGCACCGCCAGGTGGTTGCCGGTGGCCGCGATGATATGTACGCCGGTGGCCTTGGAGACCTCTCGCATCATCTCGACGTCCCGTCCTAGGTCGATGGTACTGACATCGATGATGGTGCGGAGTCCTTCCCGGTAGGCTTCCTTCAGGGTGGCGTTTGCTTGCTCGATGATCCCGGAGCGGTCGACAAGCTCAGGGTAGGTCTTCAAGATGCCGGCGGCGTTGGTGGCCAGGTGCTCATGGCTCAGGGTGAAGCCCAATTCGGATGTATCCATCGGCCCTAAAACAGTATTCACGATTGACATGTTTCTGCCCCTCAGTAGTTGTCTCAGATTGTCCCCGAGACATTCTAATACCAAACAAGCCGGCCGGTCAGAGTGAGCAGTAGTGCCTCCATGCTTGGGAGGCTTCTGTTCTGCCCAGATGTCACCCTGAGCGAAGTGAAGGGTCTGACAAAGTATTGTTCGGTAGATTCTTTCCCGACGCGTCGGGAGCGCTCCTCAAAACGCCAGTTTCGAAGCGCATTGCGCCGGCAGGAGAGTCAAATGTCCCTTCCCCCGCGCACGGGGGAAGGTTAGGATGGGAGAGTTCCTCGGCAGTGAGTGATGTTCACCCAATTTATAATCACCCAGTCACCTACAAGCCCAAGGGGGTTCCATGAAATACGACGTGATCATCGTTGGCGCAGGCTCCGCCGGGTGCGTACTGGCCAACCGGCTCTCCGAAGACCCAACCCGGTCGGTGCTACTCCTAGACGCCGGACCCGATTACCCCGACATGTCCCTGATGCCCGACGACATCAAGCACGACGACAACCAGCGGGCGTCCGAGGCTGACGCTCCCCACAACTGGTCTTTCCAGGGCACCACTGACCCCCAGGGCAGCCGGACCGCCGCCGTGGCCAGGGGCAAAGTCTTTGGCGGCACCAGCGCCATCAACCACCAGATATTTCTTCGCGGCATGCCCGAGGACTACGATCACTGGGCCGAGCTGGGTAACGATGAGTGGTCGTACACCAAGGTGCTGCCCTATTTCAGGAAGCTGGAGACGGACCTGGACATCGCCGGAGATTTCCACGGGACCACCGGGCCGATAACCCTGACTCGGCATAAGCAGCAAGACTGGCTGCCGCTGCAGAGAATATTCTATGCCGCCTGCCTGGCCGCCGGCTACCGGGACGACCCGGATATGAACAATCCCGACGGCGGGGGTGTCGGAGCCATCCCGTTGAACTACGTAAATGGCGTTCGGGTGAGCACCGCCATCGGTTACATCAATCCTTGCCGAAACCGCCTCAATCTAATTATCAAAGCAAACGTTACCGCCCACCGGGTCATCTTCGATGGGAAAAAGGCTGTAGGAGTCGAGGTGGAAAGTGGCGGAGAGATGTTCATCCTGTCCGGCGAGACCATCATCTTGAGCGCAGGGGCGATCGCCTCACCGCAGTTGTTGATGCTCTCCGGCATCGGCCCCAAAGAGGTTTTGGAACGGCTGCAGATATTCATGATCCACGAATCGCCGGGCGTGGGCCGGGGCATGAAGAACCATCCGGCGGTCTCGCTCCGGTTCAAGCCAATAGACGGTTACTCGTTGGAACCTGGCTCACCCAGGAACCAACTGGGCCTGCGGTTCATGGCCAAGGGGTCCACTTTCAAAAATGATATCCAGGTCCAGACGCTGACGTCTGGGCCATTGGGCCACGAGGCCGACGAGATCCGCGTGGGCTGCCGGCTGGAGTTTCCCCTAGGGGCCGGTGAACTGACCATCACGGCTGCCGATGCCAACATCCAACCGAGATTGGATTACCGGTTCATGGAAGACCCGTCAGACCGTACACGTCTGCGCGAAGCCGTTCGGGAATGCGCCCAGTTGTTCGAGGACTCAGGCTTTCAAGAAGTCATTGCCGGTCCCATCGCCCCCACCGCAGAGCAATTGGCCTCCGATGAGTTGTTGGACTGCTGGATCGCCGATACCCTGTCCATCGCCGGACACACCTGCCGCACCTGCAAGATGGGCCCGGAGTCGGATCCAGAAGCGGTGGTTGACCAGTGGTGTCAGGTCCGCGGCGTTCGAGGGTTACGGGTGATCGACGCGTCGGTGATGCCAGAGATACCACGGGCCAACACCAACGCAACCGCGACCATGATCGCCGAGAGGGCGGCCGATTTTATCACCGGAACTACGTAGTCAACGGATTTTCAAATGTAATGGAACATGGGCAAGAGCGACATAGAAAAACTACTGATAAACGATTGGCATCGGGCCTACGCATCACCACCGTACCTCAGGCCATGGGCTGGCTTGGCCTCGCCGACGACCCCGACCTTCGGTGGGAGATTGCCAACCACATGGATGCGATGTGGCACAGCAGTCTGGAAACTCCGGAAAAAGTTAAAGAAGTACATGCAGCCATCGAACTGACGACCGAGGAAGAAGAAGCTGGCCTGTCGCGGAATTGGGGTAACCAAGTGGGCAGTTGGGACAAAGCGTCCATTCTGCCGACCGACAACGAAAAATTGATCGCCCGCCACATCTTGTACCGTCAAAAATCCAGACCAGAGTTGCCGTCGCCCGGAGACATAGCAGCCGCCCTTGGCGCCGGACGGGACGAGACAGACAACGGAATTCTAATGCTAGCCCGGCTGGGCTTCTTAACTCTCGCCGACGGCCAACCAGTGAACACCTACTCTTTGGCCGCAGACCACGGTAGGTTTCTTGACGGCTTGGGATTCTCCTTCCATACGGTAACGTTGGACGGCGAACAGCAGTTTGGCATACCTTGAGCCATCGACTTCCTCCTGTTGGTGAACAGCCAATACCGCGGCAACAGCATCAAGCTGGACGACGCCTGCGCCCACTGCGCCGAACGCATCCATCTGGAGGCGAATAATGGGATCGTCACTCAGGTAACCCCAGAAGACGCTGTTGTGCACCGGGGCGGCACTTGAGGCCAGAACAACTTCTTCCGGTCGGAAGAGCACCTCGTTGCATGGTCTGCGCCAGAGCCTCTGGACCCCAGCTCATGAATACTCGCTAAGGAAGATGTTCAGGCGATTAGGGGAAGGTATTCATAGGATTGCGAAAGCGGAGACTATATCGGACCTCGCATACGATACGATGTCGTTTTTCCCGGTCCTCCGCCGATTGGTCAGCGTCTATAGCCTGTGGGTCGAGCATGCCGGCGCCGCTGGAAAATTCGACCTCCAACACGTCCGTGTCATCGTCCAGAGTCACGTATCCCAGCTCCATCGGCGAGTTCGCGTCGTTGACCGCCTCGCCGTTTAACGCAACGACTGTCTTGGTGCCGGGTCCACAGCCAAAGGCCCCGTCGGCCAAGTCTGCCCTAGTTGATCGTTACTTGGCGGAATGAGACTCCTGTCTGAGGGTCTAGGTCCACCAACGTTACTTCTCCGGCGCCGGGGCTTCCGATGGGGCCTAGAGGGCAGCCCGAGTAGACCGCAGTCACACTACCCTGGGAGACGTCCACATGGCGGTCCCAATGGCCTAACGCCAGGTAGTGGCAACCGGCATCAGCGACTTCCTGAGGGTAGATCGGAGAGGAACGTTGGTCCCGGTCTTCAGCGTAATGGAAATGACCGTGGGCCAAGGCCACCAGCCAGTTGTTTTCCACAGGCGACGGCATCCCTTGAAGGGGTTTGAAGTCCGGAGTGTGCATGGGCATGGCTCTCCCCCAGAGGTCGATTCCCATCCCTGGGAACGAAAGCGTCTCACCCTCAGTTCCCTTGAGCACAAAGAGGTTTTCCGGCGCGTGGTTGAATGGTTCGCGGCGGTAAACCGAGGTCTCATGGATCAGGTCATGGTTGCCAGGCAAGACCACCGCCGGCTCCTTCAACCGCTCCATCTCTCCCAGGAACCAACTCAGCACATCATCCGAGACACGCTCGTTGTCAAAAATGTCGCCCACCAGCAGCAGCATGTCGCCACCGTTATCGGCCACCGAGTCCACCACAGCCGTCAGCGCATCCGCCGACTGGGGATGACCGGTGATGTCGCCCAGGTGGGTGTCCGAGGTATGTATGAGACGCAGTTTGTTTGCAGGCATATTCTTAGCTGAGGATTAGGGTCACCGGAGACATGAAACAAGGTCAGGTCTTTAGTTCCCCTAGCCTCCGATAACTCCTCGTTCTTTCAGGCCGGCAATCTCTTCCTCAGAGTAGCCAGACTCGCTCAATATCTCTTCGCTATGCTGGCCCAGCAGCGGTGGTACCCGGCGTATGGTGGCCGGGGAGTCGGTCAGCTTCAATGGGGAGTTAGGGAATTTCAGGTTGGGAACATTGGGATGGTCCACTTCCGCGATCATGTTGCGGGCCAAAACTTGGGGGTTGGAGACCACTTCGGAGACGGTGTTGATGGGGCCGCAAGGCACGCCAGCCGCAACGATCAGGTCAACCCAGTGATCGGTGGTGTTGGTGGCGAATACAGTGTTCAGTTCTCCCACGCACTCAGCCCGGTGGTCCACCCGGTCGGTATTGGTCGTGTAACGGGGATCGTCCAGCATGCCTTCCTGGCCGATGGCGCGGGCCATGCGCTCCCATAATCCCTGGTTGGCGCAACCGATGATAAATTGGCCGTTGCTGGAATTGAAGCTCTGATATGGGACCAGGCTCGGGTGGCCTGAACCCATCCGCTTGGGCTCGACTCCGGTGCCCATGAAGCCGGTTGCATGATAGCTGAGGGCGGCTACTTGGCCGTCCAGCAGAGCCGATTCAACCCATTGTCCCTTTCCGGTTTGGTCGCGCTGCCGGAGGGCCGTAAGAATCGTTCCGTAGGCCATCATACCCGTGAACAGGTCCACCAACGAGAATCCGATCCGGAGGGGCGATCCGTCCGGGTCTCCAGTCAAACTCATCAGGCCACTGTAGGCCTGGATCAACAGGTCATAACCGGGCATGTCAGACATCGGTCCGGTGCGTCCATACCCGGAGATTGAGCAATAGACCACGCCCGGGTTTATCTTCTTGATCTCTTCGTACCCAAGACCCAACCGCTCGAGGGTTCCAGCGCGGAAACTTTCGATCATCACATCAGCGTCGGCCGCCAAGTCTTTAACGATCTTGAGGCCATCGGGCTCTTTCAGATTGACTGCCAGGCTGCGTTTGTTGCGATTGAAGGTGAGGAACTGGGTGCTTTCACCATTCACAAATGGGGTCCAGTGACGGGTTTCGTCACCGCCGGTCGGCTCTTCGATCTTGATAACCTCAGCCCCCATGTCGCCCATCAGCATGGTACAGAAGGGTCCGGCCAAAGTGCGGGTCAGGTCGACGACCTTAATCTTGTCCAACGCCGCAACCATATTAATTCTCCTGGATTATCTGTTTAGCTCGGGTGACCAGGCGTGTAACCACGCCGGGGCGATTATAGCATGGGCTGATCGGACATCCAGACCGCCCATCGTTGACCCTTCTGGGCGGCTGATGCTAGCGTGAACGCGATATGACTCAACAAGCGCCGAAGATAATAGTCCTGGGCGGGATCAACATGGACCTGGTGACCTTTGCACCACGGTTCCCCCGGCCCGGCGAGACCGTGGTTGGCAGCCGGTTTCTAACCTATGCCGGGGGCAAGGGCGCCAACCAGGCCGTCGCCGCAGCCCGCATGGGGGCCAGGTCTGCCATGGTCGGACGGGTCAGCGGCGACATCTTTGGCCCGCAGTTGCTGGAGGGGTTGGCAGCGGCGGGCGTCGACATCTCCGGCATCGGCGTTAACCCGGAGGAAAGCTCAGGAATCGCTGTTATAGGCGTCGATGAGACAGCCCAAAACTGCATAACCCAGGTCCTGGGGGCCAACGACACCTGCGGCCCGGAGCAAGGCCAGGCGGTGAAACGTTTGCTGTCGGGCGCGGCGGCTTTGTTGCTGCAACTAGAAACTTCCATCGAGTTATCGTTGGAGGTCGCTTGGGAATCCGCCTCCTTGGGGGTGGCTGTCATACTGGACCCCGGCCCGGTCAGGCCGGTGCCCGACGAACTCTTGGGTCTCTGTAACGTAATCACCCCCAACGAGACCGAAGCCCAGGCGTTGGTTGGGTTCCCAGTGACAGGGCCGGAGTCCGCTGCCAAAGCCGCGGCCGCGCTTCTGCGAAGGGGCGTGGGCACGGCGGTGATCAAACTGGGAGCCCAAGGGGCCTATTTCGCCAATAACGAGGTTCATGGCATGGTTTCGCCCTTCGATGTGGCTGCCGTGGACTCGGTTGCGGCAGGGGACGCTTTCAACGGAGCGCTGGCGGTCTCATTGGCCGAGGGCAAGGACCTAGAAAAATCGGTAACGATCGCCTGTGCCGCCGGGGCGCTGGCTGTGACCCAAACCGGAGCTCAGGACTCCATGCCTGAACGCAGCATGGTCGAAGAACTGGTGCGCGCTCAGCGTCCCTGAAACCGTTTTCTGATACGCCTGCCAAGATACTTTGCTGGCTGGACCAAAACTGCGCCAGCCCAGACCAAGAACGCCAGTGTGAAAACCCACCAGTAGGGCGGCCAATTTATCCCGCCGGCTATGCCGATGCAGGCTATTCCGGCTGCAAGCGAAACGGCCTTCACTTGGAAGCTGCCGGCTAGCCTTCCAGGCTCAACGTCCACTACGGCTAAATAAGCCAGGGCCACCGCCAATATCGTAACAATCGCCGCGCTCTTCCAGAACGCGTCGGAGTTAGGTGTGCCCCAGATACCGATTAACAGCAGTGCCAAGGCAACCACTGCCGCGGCTAATGCCGCCTGCGACAGCTGGGATTCAGACCTACGCTCCGCCACCCATGCCGGTCCCAGGCTGCAGAAGAAATATCCTTCCAGCACCAGGGCAGTAAGGAGGAATCGCCCTCTGGTCTTGGTGTATTCACCCAGGACCACCATTGCGATTACGATCAACACAGCTACAACCGAGGCTACTATGAAACCGAACCCGAATGACCTGGCCGTTAGGAACCGTCTGGAATTTAACTTGAATGCTTGAATAGTCTGACTTTACTCCCCAGCCGCCAGCCGACCAATGCACAAAATCACGCGGCCATGGCATATTATAATCAACGGCGTTATAACCCCAAGCCGTAACAATGTTACAAGGGGACGTTTCGTGACCAAAGAAGATAAATTCTGCCCGTCCTGCGCCACCGCCCTTGAGAACAAAGATGTCTTTGGACAAGAGCGGCCTGTGTGCCCCAACTGCGGCCGCGTTATCTTCTACGATCCAAAGGTGGCGGTGGTATGCATCGTGCCCAGAGATGGCAAGGTGTTGATGATTCGCCGGGCCACCGATTTGGGGTATGGTCTTTGGGGCCTGCCGGGCGGATATGTCGATAGGGGCGAGGTGGTGGAGCGTGCCGCCGCCAGGGAAGTCTGGGAAGAAACCGGACTGAGAGTTGAGCCTGGAGAGCTGATTGGCCTATATTCAGTGTCTGGCGATCTCGTGATGGTGGCGGTATACGCCGCCAAGGAAATTGGAGGGGAGTTGGCAGCGGGGCCGGAAGCTTTAGAGGTCGGTTTCTTTGAGATCGACGCGCTTCCGGTGCTGGCCTTTCCCCGGGACCGGGATGTTTTGGCCAAATGGCGAAACGGTGTGGAAGGGGGTGGTTTCTGAGGTACGAAAAACGCCGCCCGGCAGGATCGACCAGGCGGCGCGCTGGAGAAAGGAGCCATCATTTCCGCGTGTTATGTTAAGCAACATTGTCCATCTGGTCAAGTTTGCCATTCTGTAAAATCAAACTGCTCCACTCGGGAGGATCCCCCGGGTGGAGCAGTTTGAGATAGCAGGGTCGCACGTTCAACCCTACTATTATTATGTTAATAACGTGCCTGGCTAGGGTCAAGCCAGAATTATTAGACTCAACGGATACCGGTATTCAGGGCAGTGGCGCCTTGGTTACCTGTTCGAATCGCCTCGGTTGACCGTTGCCTGCTGAGAACCTCGTTCAACCAACGACCGGACGAGTCGCTCAACTTCAGAAAGCTCAAAGGGTTTGGCCAGCAACAGATTGGGCACAGTGTCCATAAATTTCTTGGTTTCCGGATTCACTGTATCCCCAGTCATGAAGAGAATCCTTCCGGCCAATTCAAGGTCAAGATCAACAATCCGGCGGTACAAATCCTGGCAGGCTAATCCAGGCATTCTCAGGTCCAGAAGGATACAACCGTACCGATTCTAGTTTAACATTCGCCAGGCTTGGTCGCCGTCGGCGGCTACATCGACATGATACCCATGAGGGGTCAAGCGTCTTGCCAATAAAGATCACTTCACCGTGCCGTGGTGGTTGAATCACAAATTGGTAGCGAGGCGGCGAACGAGCTACCTAGTCCTTGAGGATGATGTAAACCGCTTCAGAAGGGGTGAGGTCAACGTGGGCGTGACCACGACCGGTCACGTCATCCATCAACCGCACATCGCCGGCCCGGAAGATCTGCTTGGCTCCGTCACTGGTCGTGATCTCAACCTCGCCGGACAGATGGATGATTAACCGGCGTTCCGGCAGCGGGTGCAGTGGCATGTCTCTAGTGCCCTCAAATTCTTGGACTTTGACCTCGCTGATATTGGTCATGGCGCCCAACTCAGGGTGGTCCGCCAATCTCAACTCCTCGATATGGCTTTCACCATCGTCCCCCGGAAATATTCGATACATGCCCATCGGCCGCCTCCGCGTTTCGTAATTATGCGCTTTGAATCTGGTCTCGTATTTATAAGAAGTAACAGATCAGCCCAATTACCATCAACCCAATAACCAGGCCGGTCCAGCGGTATTTTCGCAGACCCGATCGAACCTTGTCTTGCAGCCTCGGACCGACCGTTTTCTCCGCGTTGTTCAGCCTGCAGGGCCTGATGATACTCCCAATCAACAAGACCACACCAAAGGCAAACAAGAGGAAAGCAGCCGATTCCGGCATGATCTAAAAACCCCTGGCCGACCCTTGGCCGGCCGCGACCGAGCCATTCATTTCTCGAATACGGCTCACATTATCGGTAGATACTGACGGAACCGCAAAAATATCAACTACAACTTGCCGAAAGGCCCCAGCATTCGTAGGGACAGCCAGCAGCCCGATTGACAATGGCCGCCAGTCTGCGCAGAATGGCCCCATTCGAACCAGAAACCCCAGTGTCTGGCACACAAATAATTTCGTCCGGAGGGATATAGAGATGGCAGGAAAAACACTGATCTACGTCGGCGCGGAATCGGACGGCCTCTACCGCAAGGAAGAGTCGGACGGTAAATGGGAAAAGTTGGCCAAGGGAATGCCGCCGTCTCCCCAAGTACGGGCCATCGCCATTCACCCCAACGACGCCAAGACGGTCTTCGTGGGCACACAACGCGGCGTCTACCGGTCCAAGAATTCCGGAGACAGCTTTGAGCGCATGAACATGGCTGAGGGCCGCCACGTGTGGGCCATCAAATTCCACCCCAATGACCCGAATACCATGTTCCTGGGCACGGAAGGCAGCGAAGTATACAAGTCTACCGACGGCGGCGAGAATTGGGCCCTCCTGGCCACCATCATCAACCAGGACTCGGTCCAGATGGCCTTTGCCACCCGCATCCTGGGCATCGGTATCGAGGCTAATAACCCCGACCAGATGTATGCCGCGCTGGAAGTCGGCGGCGCGGCCCACAGCTCGGACGGCGGCAAGTCTTGGACCATCGTGAATAAGGAGTTCGACGGCGATGTCGACCTCATGGACCTGCACGGCGTAACCGTAGGCGCAGCCGATTCGTCCGCCGTGTTCATTTCCAACCGCACCGGGGTCTGGCGGAGCCGGGACCGGGGAGCAAACTGGGATAACCTGGACTTCCCAAAGTTCACGGACATCTTCTACTCCCGGGGGGTTGAGTCCGCGCCCAACGATCCCAACACGCTTTACGCCTGCGTGGGGCTGAATTTTGGCAGCAAACAAGGTGGGGTCATGCGTTCCACGAACCAGGGCGACACCTGGGAACGTTTCGATAAGGGCGTCAGCCCGGCGAGCACAACCTTCGGAATCGCAATCAATGAACACGCTCCGGAACAGGTGTATTTCTGCACTCGGGAAGGCGAGGTTTACGGAACGAGGGACGGCGGCCAAAACTGGTCATCCCACGTGCTACCGGAGATGGCCGGCAGCGTCAAAGCCATCGCTTGCGCGTCCGCCTAGACAGGACGCCCCGGCCAGATTAATCCTGAGGACGAATGACCGACACCAGAACCGATGACCCGGTGGCCGCCGCGATCGCGCTGGCTCCCCAGATCAAGGCGGCCAAGGACGAGATTCAAACCCAGAGCACATTGCCTAACTCGTTGGTCGAGGCGATGGCCGAGGCCAACCTTTTCCAGCTCTTCGTGCCCAGGTCCATCGGCGGGCCGGAGACCGACCCGATCACCGCATTCCTGGCCGTAGAGGAGCTTTCCAAGGTGGACGGCTCGGTGGGTTGGTGCTCCTTCGTGGCCAGCGCGATCTCCATGTATTCCGCCTGGCTCCCGGCCGATGTAGGCCGGGAGATGTTCGATCAACCACTGGACATCCGGGCCGCGGGGTCGTTCCGACCCACCGCCGACGCACGGCCGTTAGATGGAGGTTACCTTGTTGGCGGGCGGTGGAACTACGTCAGCGGGTCAGACCACGCCAATTGGCTGGTCTTGAACTGCAACATCGTGGGCGATAGCGGTCCTGTTTTTGACTCTCAAGGCGGCCCCGTAACCCGCGTGATGATCGTTCCCCGGTCTGTCGCGATGGTTGAAAAGACTTGGCACACACTGGGCATGCGGGGCACCGGCAGCAACGATGTGGTGATCGAAGAGGCGTTCGTCCCCAACGAACATACCTGCCTACTCTACGAGGCTGCAGCCACCGACGGCGCGTTGTATGAACCACGGACGGTGACCGCCACCGGCTGGACGCCCTTCGCCGCTATGGGACTGGGGATCGCCCGGGGTGCTATGGACACATTTGTCCGCCTAGCCACCAGCTCAGGTTCCACGACATCGCCGACGTTGATGCGAGACCGGACGGCTGTCCAGACCGTGGTTGGCGAAACCGAGGCAATCATCAGCGGGGCGCGGGCCTACGCCCTCGATGCGGTGGGCGCGATGTGGGAATCGGCTTGTCGGGGCGATTTAGACCCCGGCCCCCAAGTCTTGCAAGCTAGGTTGGCCATCACCCACGCGGTGCGGGAGTCGGTTCGGGCAGTGGACATGCTATTTTACGCTGCAGGCACCAACGCCATCCACGAAAGCAACGACCTAGAACAATACTTTCGCGACATCCACGCCGCCGGCCAACACATAGCAGCCCTGCACTCCAACTTCGAGTACGGCGGGCAGTTGCTTCTGGGATTGCCTCCTGGGGCGTCGGGGTGGTAGGACGGCCAATAGCTAGAGTTTGCCTACCAGGCTTTTTAGGAGATTGTTGGATCTGGCCAGCGAAGCGCCCTCGTCGTTTCCTACGGGAAATACCGACGCTAGAAAATCAGTCGCTCCTGCGCCAGCATAGGCCTTTAGCTGCTCGGCAACCTGGTCTTCGTTGCCGATTAGAGCAACCTCCGAGGGACCTTCGACGCCTTCGATGTCCAGCATCCTTCTGTAGTTGGTCAGTTGGCCGTATCGCTCGTAGGTCTTGGCCGCTTGCGCCCGCGCCTCCTGGGGGTTGTCAGTCACAGCAAGGGGCATACCGACGCAGATGCGGGGCGACGGTCTGTCCGCTGAATCCGCTGCCCGATTTATCCGTGGAACGACATGTGATTCGACGGTATTGGGACCCGCCATCCAAGTAAAGGTCCCATCAGCCTGCTCGCCGGCGATACGCAGCATCATGGGCGCCAATGCCGCAATCACGACCGGGACGTGAAGAGCGCCCGGCACCTGAAACTGCGCTTTGACGTTGAAGAATTGGCCTTGGAAATCCACCTTGCCGTCATCCAACAATGGCCTGAGAACATTAAGATATTCTTCCATGTGCCGGGCGGGGCTTTCGTAGGAAAGTCCCATTACATCCTCAATCATTGGCCGGTGGGACAAGCCGACGCCTAGCGTCATGCGCCCTTCCGACGCGATCTGGGCTGTAAGCGCATGTTTAGCCAAAACCATAGGGTGGATGGGAAATATCGGCACAACTGCGGTCCCCACAGGGATACGGCTGGTCTTGGACGCCACGAGAGATAGCACGGTGAGGGCATCAAAACCCGGACCAGAGGAGACTTGCGGTATCCAGATGCTGTCGAACCCGTCCTCCTCGGCCTGGACCACTTCTTGAATCAAGGAGTGGAGTTCAATCGCCGCACCTCTAGCGCCAATCAAGAGTCCAATACGCATAACCCCTCCTTCCATTCTCGAGTGGAAATACCCGTCAACGGTGACTAATCAGATGCCTAGACACAACCAATCCCCACCAGACCAATGCCGCTCCTTCGAACCTAAACCCGGCTGTGCCGGCGGGGGCTTAGGGGCGGACCCAGGTTTCGGACCAGGCTAGGCAGGCGGAGCTGCTGTCTTTGTCGCCACGGCGGTCGGTAGAGACGTTGCCGGTAGCCACGTCACCATTGATCGTCAACTGGGCCTTCCGGGCTGGAATGAAACAGCTATAGACGCCATGGGGCCTACCCGAGGCGCTGCCCGCCGGGACCACCAGCATGTAAGGCTCCATGAAATCGTGCCAGGTCATGGCGATCTCAGCTTCATCGCTGATTATCGTCTCGGTCCAGAAAGTGCTGGGGTCGCCCTTCCTGGTGAACTCGGCGTCGACGACCTGCATGGTCTGGTCGGCGAAAGCTGGGTGCAGCAGACTCTCGATCTCGTCTTGGAGCCACCGGGTCAGGGCGATGTTGTCTGAATATATCTGCACTTCATTGTCCGTGAGTTCGCTCTGTAGGAATAAGACGTGACCAGTGCCGCCCGGAGACCACAATACCCGCCAGTGGCTGGCCCTGGTTGTCTCCTCCTTGCTCGCGTCGTCTGAAAGGCGGATGAAAGAATTCTCGCCGGTCAGGCGAATCTTGTTGGGGTCGGTGGGGTTGGTCGTGGCCATTGTTGGGACTCCTTGAGTTATCTAATGCTTACCGGAGCGTTGACTGAGAGTGGCGACATATTAGCACTCAACGGGGTTGCGGGCTAGCTGGGGTCGGCCCCATCTCCTACTGCGTCGAGAGCCTCGACTCCGTCGGGCCTAGCCTTCCCCCTAACCCTCTCCCGTGCAAGGGAGAGGGTTAGGGGGAAGGCTCGCCAAAGCAATAAAGACCCAAAATTAAAGCGGCCAACCATTTGATGGTTGACCGCAATTTTCGGACTCCATTGAGCCGGACGGGTTAGCCCTTGGCGGGGAACCAGTCCTGCTTCCAGGGGAAGTCGCCGTTGGCGTCGTCGTAGGCGGGGCCGCCAGCGTCCACCCGGTCCCGGTAGGGACTGGTGATGGGCTCGCTGTAGGGGTAGATGCCGCCTTCGTAGGCGCCAGGGCCAACCTTGAAGTGCTTGGCCTGTTCCGTGGTCTCTACGAACGGCATGTCGATGTCGTAGAGCTTATCCAAGGTCTTGGGCCGGGGGCCGGCTTTGGACACGTGGCCGTAGAGTTCGCGGCCCATGATCTTCTCGGCTGCCCAGACACATTCGACCAATTTGTCGATGTCCACGCCGGTGGGGATGCCCATGTCATCCATCATGTGGAGCAGGTCCTCGGTGGGGGCCATGCCGGTGGCGCGGCCGTTGCCGCAGTAAGGGCAACCGCCAAACCCGCCGATTGTTCCGTCGATCTCCAAGGTATCGTCAGGACCTAGCACTCTCATGGCGGCGTAGGCGGACGCGATGGCCATGTTGCGGCCGTTGTGTAGGTGCAGGCGGATATGGTTGATCTCCGGCCACATCTCCTTGACGCGGTAAACGCTCTCCTCAACCTTGGCAGGGGTGCAATGGCTCATGGGGTCGCCCATTGAGGCGCTGCGCACGTCGATACCGACCTCGTCCCACATGCTGTGCTGGCGCTCAAGCATTTTCATCAGGTTATCTACTGGGAACTCGCCCAAGAAGTTGGAGCCCCAACTGGCGTTGGTCCCGATGCCCGCCTCTTTGATATTTAGCTCTTGGGCCTGGGCGATGACCTGGGGCCAGCGCTCCATCTCTTGCATCTGGGTCCGGTTGGTGTTGCGGCGGACAAACACGTCGCACATGTGGACGTTCAGCCGGGGGAAGGCGTCCCGCTCGATGGTCAGCGGGGGAGAGTAGGCCTTGGCCCGCTCCACGCCCCGGGAGTTCAGCGCCAGCGCGGTGTAGGTGACGCCGGGCTTGGGCTTGAACTTGGTTACAATCTCGTCGATGCGCTCCATCTGAGGAGTCCATTTGGGGCTAACGAAGGAGCCGACCACAATCTGTTGCAAGCCCGTCTCCGACAGCATGTCCAACAGCTCGACCTTGTCGTCGACGGAAATCTGGGCGTCTTCGATCTGCATGCCTTCACGCATGCCTTCTTCCTTGTATTTAACCTTCGGCCAATCTGCCATTGGGGCCTCCTTATTTCGGACAGGTCTTAATCGGCTATATTCTACCGTATTTTCGTAGCGCTCAGCCGTGACCGGCGCATCAGTTTCGGGCACCCTTCACGGGTGATCCTGGTTGGCCGGATTGTATGGCGGCCACAGATTCATGTCAAGAAATCGGAATTGGCGAATGGAGAGAGGAACACAAAAACCAGAATCGTAAATATTGATGTTTGGGAGTATGAGGGCGACTCTCTTAGGCGCCAATTCTTGTGGGATTTGCAGGCCCAGCTAAGAGAGCAAAAAATTATCTCGGGAAACAAAGATTATGTTGCTGAAGCCTACGAAGGTCGAACAGGCGAACTGAAACCAGGGTTTCATTCTCGGTAATCATCTAGACCGAAACATGAGAAAGACTAGGCGGGCAGAAACCCACCGTCAAAGAGCACCAAAAGATCGAAATCATGAAGAGCACGTCGCACTAAATTCGTGCCTAACCCATTTCGCAATATGCTCATATTGACACTCATTCAGCAGCCCTTCTATAATTCCTCTGTGCCCGCGAAATGGGCGCCGCGATTAACAATCGAATCATCTAGGCACGTAGGGGAGCTCGGTTTAGCCGGGCTGAGAGGGCGGCCTTCAATGCCACCGACCCTTGCGAACCTGATCTGGGTAATGCCAGCG
>Ga0209445_1000667_pt1 | contig 19105 bp, 19 predicted proteins | sample MarorgKNORR_S2LV_4_FD_188223 | JGI IMG/M metagenome (GOLD analysis project Ga0209445, IMG submission 188223) | Marine microbial communities from the Southern Atlantic Ocean, analyzing organic carbon cycling - NADW_A/KNORR_S2/LV (SPAdes) (version 2) | ecosystem: Environmental > Aquatic > Marine >... | reverse complement strand
GTTTCAGCGAACAGCTCAGACACGAGGCCGAGCCCATCTGGCGCCGGATCTTTGACCATCCGTTTCTCAAAGAGATCAAGGACGGCACACTGCCATTGGAGACCTTTCAGTACTACCTGGCCCAGGACTATCTGTACCTGGAGGGATTCGGGCGAACCGTGGCTATGGCCTTGGCTAAAGTCCCTGATTCCCAGACATTTGAAGACCTGGCCCACCGCGTGATGACTCCAGTGGAGCGCCCGCTGCACCATAAGCTCTTCGAAGTGGCTGGCCTGACCATCTCCGACGCCGAAGCGCCGTACGCTCGCCGGTCAACACCGCCTAGGTGGACCACATGCTGCAGACGGTGTCGCTGCACGGCCTCGGTCCCGCCGCCGCCGCTCTGCTGCCCTGTCCCTGGACCTACCACCTGCTGAAGGACGAAGTAGGACAGTCGGAGCACCTGCTCTATGGACTTTGGACCAGCTTCTACGTCCAAGGACTGCTCGAAGGGAGCGTGGAAGCTTGGCGGAGGTTCGTCGACCAGATGGCCGAGGACGCCGGACCCACGGAGCTGGAAGCCATGAGACAAGCCTTCATGACCAGCAGCCGCTACGAGTTCATGTTCTGGGAAGCCGCCTACAATCGCCAGGAGTGGCCGGTTTAGAGGCGGTTCCAAGGTTGGAAATTTGGTCCGCTCCTGGCGATAACGCTTTGGGAACGCGATCGTGCTTCCCTATTGTCACCCTGACTGAACCGAAGAATCTGCCAAGGCCCGACTTGGCAGATTCTTCGGTTCACGCCTCAGAATGACATTATGAAGCGAACCTAGATTCCGGAGAGTATCAACCCTTTCACCGCACCAGCGGCTCCACTGGCGACGGAGAGATGTGGTAGGCGTAGTACCGGACACCGGCGCGGGGGACGAAGTGGTACTAGTGAACCAACTCCGGCTCAGCTGTAGCATGTTCGACGATCTGCTTCAATTCGTCGAGCAGATGTTTGGCGACCTGAACCGTTTTAGGTCCGGCCTCGATGACTCTTTCGGGTAACGTGGTGGTTGCCATACCGCAGCCTCCTTCCCTGACACTCCAAGTCATAATCATCTTCTTCCGCCCCGGCAAGACGTGGCAGGGCCAATCGGCCCAGCAGCAAAGGCCAAACGCCCTCAACATCTGTATACTGGGCGCCAAGATAAAATAGATTCAAATCCAACGGAGGCCCACCGTGCCCAAAGCACCGATAAACCGAATCGACCTTTACTACGAGTCCCACGGCGACGAATCGGCCCCGGCCATAATCTTCGCCCACGGACGCGGCGGCAACCACTTGAGCTGGTGGCAGCAGGTGGCCGCATTCTCCGGCGGGTTCCGCTGTATCACCTTCGATCACAGGGGTTGGGGCGCATCCGCCGCCGAACACGGCTCCCCGCTGCGCGAGAATTTCATCGACGACCTAACCGCCCTTCTTGACTATCTAAAGATTGACAAGGTATTTTTGGTTGCCCAGTCGATGGGCGGTTTCAGTTGTCTGGGGTTCGCGCTAGCCCATCCGGAGCGCACTCTGGGACTGGTTTTGGGCGACACCACCGGCGGTGTGGCCACGGAGGGGACACTGGCAGCGCTGAAGAACACCAACCCGGCCCCAGACGGCCCAGCTCGTTCGTTGTCGGCCAGTTTCATTAGGGAGAACCCGGCTCTGACCTTCCTATACCAGCAGATTCAGGGGCTGAACCCGCCACGTGGTGAAGACGGAGTGATCTCTGGCTTCCGTCGTGAGGACGGCCCCCAAGTCGAAGCCTTTGCCCACTGGACCATTCCCACCCTGCTGATCGTCGGTAAAGAAGACGCCATCTTCCCGCCTGAGGTCATCGCTGAGGTGCAAAAGGTGATACCCGGCTCAAGTATGGAAGTGGTCCCCGGCGCCGCCCATTCGGCCCACTTCGAACAAGCCGACGTGTTCAACACGCTGCTTTCCGAGTTGTTCGCCGGTGTGCTTTCCGGCAGCACCGAGGCCGCGGCGGCGGACTAGCTCCGGTTATCTTCCCGGGCCGTTGCAGAGATTCATATGCCGGTGCTGATGAGACTCGCAAACAAGGACGATGCGGCTCCGGTACAGGAGATTTACGCTCCCATCGTCCGCGATACCGCCACCTCTTTCGAGACGGAGGTCCCAGATGTGATCGAGATGCGGCGGCGCATCTCGAGTGCTCTGGAAGACCTGCCCTGGCTGGTGTGCGAGAGCGAAGGCCGTATCTTGGGGTATGCCTACGCCGGCGCCCACCGTACCCAGGCGGCGTACCAATGGTCCGTCGACGTTCCAGTGTACGTTCACACCAACGCAAGACAGATCGGTGTTGGCCGGGCCCTCTACCGGTCGTTATCCGGCTAACGCGTTCGCTGGGATAACCCTGCCTAATCCGGCCAGTGTCGGCCTCCATGAATCCCTGGGTTTTAAGCCGATTGGAATCTACCGCGACGTGGGGCACAAGCTAGGCAGATGGCACGATGTGGGTTGGTGGCAATTGCCTTTGGGGGAGCGTGACGCTCATCCGGGGACACCGACCGCCTTGCCGGACGCGGTTGGCTCTCCGGTTTGGGCCGAAGCGATGGAGAGTGGTCTGGGCCTGTTGAAACAAAAATAAGGGGGCACGAGTTTGTCGTGCCCCCTTTTTGTCGCCCGACGATCGATTCTTAATCTACGGAGAGACCGTACCCCGTCCCCAGTTGTTGGGAATGTTGAGCAGGCCCGACTCCAGGTTGGCCACATCGCTCTGGCCGCAGAAGTCCATGACCCTGCCTACCTCTTCCCGAAGCAGCTCCAAGATGTTGTGAACACCGTCTTCGCCCTCGGTGGCCAGACCCCAGAACAGGGGTCGGCCGATGCCCACGGCCTTTACGCCCATCGCGAGGGCTTTCAGCACATCGCTGCCACGGCGCACGCCGGAGTCCAGGTATACCTCGCAGTTGCCGTTTACGGCTTCGACGATCTCGGGGACCATCTCGATGGCACCCATGGTCTGATCCAACTGCCGTCCGCCGTGGGTGGATACTAATATGCCTTCAACCCCCATGTCGGCGGCGATCTTGGCGTCTTCGGCGACCCGGACTCCCTTCAGCACCAGGGGCAGGGAGGTCAGGCCCCGGAGCCATTCCAGGTCGTTCCAGGTGATCGGGTCGGCCCGGGAGACGTCCCAGCCCGGGGTCTCGTCGGTGCCGCTGATCTCATTTTGGGCCAGGCCCAGGTCCCGGAAGTTGCCCAGCTCCAGTTTGCGCTCGAACTGGTTGCGTAAGTCCCGCTCTTTGGGACTGGGAACGGGAGTGTCGACCGTCAATACGATGGCCTTGAAACCTGCTTCTTCGGCGCGGTGCACCAACATCTCGGTGAGAGCCGCGCCGCGGTGGTAAAGCTGGAACCAGAGGGGCCCGGTGGCGGCCTCGGCAACCTCTTCCATACTACAGTTGGACGAAGTGCTGAGCATCATCAGAGTGTTGGACCGGCTGGCGGCCCTGGCGGTGGCGACTTCGGCGTCGGGATGGGCTACCCCGTGGCTGCCGGCGGGACAGACAAAGACCGGAAAGCTCAGGTCCTCCCCCAGCATGGTTGTCGAGATCTTTCGCTCCTCCACGCTGCGCATGAACCGCGGGCGCAGGGTCAACTGGTCAAACGCGCTTCGGTTGCGCTTGGTTGTGAATTCGTCCATGGCGCCGGCATCAATGAAGTCCCAGGTATCGTGGGGCAATGCCAGATTCGCCCTGGCTTCATAATCGTAAAGATTGATGGGTTCGTTTGCCATCGGATCCTCCTAAATCGTCGTAGAGTCGTCGGCCGTATGCCCTAACCAGGACAAAACATCACATTACAATCGAAGATACTGAAGTGAGGTCAAAATCGAACCTACTCTAACGCGAACCGGTGGTGGTGGCAAGTGTCGGCGGATTATTCAATGGAGACGCCAACACGGCATTGTGAACGGAAACACTGTATTGTCACCGCGAGCGAAGCGAATGTTCTGCTAATGTGAGGATTGGCAGATTCTTCGTCGGCCTACGGCGCTCCTCAGAATGACAGAATCGAAAGTTGGTGCCTTTAATTGAACACCCAAAAGAAGAAGGGGCGGACTTAGTCCGCCCCTTCTTCTTTCAAGCGCGATGCCTCCGGCCTCTTCCCGGTTACTTCCCCACCTGTAGGCGAATATCAATGACTCGAATTGCTGTGCGGTTAAGGTCTCCCACATGCCACCGATCGTCGTGTGGTCGACTCGGGCCAATTGGCCGAAACTGTCGTAATGGCTTATTACGTAAGGGAGGGCGTCAGCCGAGTACCTCCAGGGGAGGTAGAGCGTAAGCGGCAAGACAAACGCCGGCACCGTCAGCAGGACTGTGGCGGCGAAGATGCGATTTTGCTGTAATCCCCGAAGGATCAAAAACGCCACCGCCGGGCCCATCAACATTGTGGACATATGATTCCCGAAACTAAGACCCCAGGCGAACAATGCGGCGAACAGCAGCCGGTTGCCCTGACTCTTATCCCACTTGACCAGCAGGTGGATCGTTAGTCCTGTCAGGAAAACGTGCAGGGTGTAGACCTCTGCGACAACCGCGCTGGCCCAAAAGTAGTAGGAGAAAGCCAACGAGCAGGCAACGGCAAATGAGGTGGTGGTCCGCTTAGTAACGAGAAGGCTCAGTTGAAAGAGTACCGTTACTGCACCCGCCGCGAACACGGCCGCCATCAGATTAAGTCGGTAGCCGACATCGCCGACGGGCAGATAGGTAAATGTTTTACCCAAGAGCATGTAAAGGGGTAGCCGGTGGCGTGTGGGACTCCGAGGTTATAGGCGGCGGCGCTTGATTCCGCGCTGTCTAGCCGGTAAACCGTCGGCGCCAGCGTTGCCAAGTAAACCGCAAAGCTCACCACGAAGACCAGATACGGCGCTAACCGGGCCATATCCAGCGTGTAGAGGAAGGAGATGGCTCGCGTCGTGCTTGCCGTCCGTGACTCCACCATATCGGAGTAAATCTTCCCCGGTATCCTACTAACTGATAACTAATATTAGCCATATATAGTATCAGGGAACAAGCCAGGCGTGATTCAAGGTCAGGCACGGCACCCCGCCAAAACGAACTCGCCAACACCTTCGGTTTTACAAACCAAAACAAGAGGCGGACATCAGTCTGCCTCTTGTTGATAAGCGCTGGTCTACCGGCAGGTATCTGCGGCGAGCATCACTACTCTTGGCTGGGGGTTATGGGGATCAGGCCGGGGATCCACCACTTCTCCCAAGTCTCTTCGATCTTGTCCTGGAACTTCTTGATGTCCTCAGGCAAGAAATGCGCGAAGCGGCCCTGGCGCATCAGGTACTCTTCCACGGGCTTCCGCTTGCGAATACCCTTGGCGATGGCACGGCTGGGTCCATTGAGCGTCAACTCGCCGTCGATGATCTCATATTGGATCCACAGGCCGGTCTCGATGGCCAGCATCCCCAATTCGTGAGAGTACTTGGGGTCATAGTCCCAGCCCTTGGGGCAGGGGTCGATGCAGTGGATGAAAGTGGGCCCGCCGGAGGTCAGAGCGCGGCGCACCTTGTTGTTGAAGTCCAACCCGTAAGAAGCGCAGGCCGTGGCCACGTACTTCATGTCCGGGTGTCCCACCGCCAACATCGGCGCCATGTTCTTCTTCCAGCGGGTGTTCATGTTCCGGATCGCAGTGCCCGGAGGGCTGAACGTGGAGTTGGCGCCCCAAGGAGAGCTTCCCGACACCTGGATGTCGGTGTTGGCGTAGGACTCATTGTCGTAGCAGATGATCAGAAGGTTGTACTCATCGTGCTGCAAAGCTGCGGACAAGGCTGAAAGGCCCATGTCCACTCCGCCGCCGTCGCCGCAGAATGCGATGACGTTGATGGGTTCTTGCGTCATCTTGCCCTTGCGCATCATGGAACTCAGACCTGCGGCAGTGCCGGTGGCGGCAGAGCCCGCAGAGCCGAGCTGAGTGTGCATCCACGGCACTACCCAAGGGGTGCTGTAATAGGTGGTGTTGGCCACGTACATGCAGCCGGTGCTGCCCAGCACGATGGTCCGTTGTCCGGCGGCTTTGATCATCAGCCGCATCACCAAGGCTGATTCGCAGCCCTGGCAGGTCCGGTGCCCGGAAGAGTAGAACTCCTCCACCGGGATATTCTTAACTCCCCTGATCTGGGGAAGGTCTTGCACAGTAGCCATTATGTTTACTCCCTTACCGAGACCCAGGTGGTCTCTTGCTCGATTTTACCAGTGTCGATGGCTGTCTGGGTGGTTTCTACCATCTGATCTATGTCGCGTACCTTGATTTCCCGGCCACCCAGCCCTGCGATGAAGTTCAACATCAAGGGCCGGTCATCCAGCGTGTACAGGGTAGACCGAAGCTCGTGGAACAAGACCCCGCTGAAAGACGGAGAGCCGTAGGAGTAGTCGCGGTCGATGACCGCCACGCCCTTGGCCTTGCCCAGAACGGCCCGGATCTCTTCGGCCGGGAAGGGCCGGAAGAATTTGATCCGCAGGAATCCGATCTTTTTCCCGGCTTCCCGCATGCGGCGGACGGCTACCCTGGTCGGCATGGCTAGGGTGCCCATTCCAACCAGGATGATCTCCGCGTCGTCGCACATATACTCTTCTATGAACGGGCTGGGGTCGCCTCGCCCGAATATCTCCCGGAACTCGTCGTAAGCCTCTTTGATCACGTCGGACGTTCGGCGCATCGCTTCGTCGGTCTGCTTTCGGATCTCCATCAGCCAGTCTTCGTTCACCTGAGGGGCCACGGTGATGGGGTTGTCGGGGTGAAGTTGCAGCGTGCCGCGCTGGTAACTGGGCAGGAATCTGTTCACCTGGTCTTGGGACGGGACCTGCACGATCGCCTGTGAGTGCGTCAGGAATGAGCCGTCGCAACTGAGGGCAAAGGGCAGCAGGACCCGGGGGTCTTCCGCCACTTTCCATGCGATCAGCGCCATGTCCAGCGCCTCTTGGGCCGTCGCCACCCAGTAGAGGTGCCAACCCAGGTCGCGGACGGCCATCGCGTCGTTGTGCTCAACCCCGAAGGCGCCAGGGTCGTCCAGCGCGCGGTTGCCGACCATCGCCACCACGGGCATCCGAAGCCCGGCGGTGACGGTTATGGCTTCAAAGGCGTAGAACCAGCCCACGCCACTGGAGCCGGTAAAGGTACGGGCGCCCACGGCGGACGCGTGTTTCACGATCTCAAACTGGGAGTGCTCGCTCTCGGCGACGATGAAATCGAAGTCGAAATTGCCGTCGGCCTTGAGGCGGGACACATATTGCATCACGGTGTCATAGGGCCGAATGGGATAAGCGGTGATCACGTCAACGTCGGCGAGGGCACAGGCGATGCCGATGGCCTCACTACCGCTGATAAGTTCCTCTTTAGACTCTGCGTATGGCTTTGGCTTTACGGTGGCCATTAGGCTTCCTCCATCTCGTTGATTTCGTCGGCATATCCGCCGACGTGGTGGAAGCCATGGGTCCTGGTTTCTGACTTCTGTTTCTCAACTAGTACCGTCATCCACTTGTCGTAGCCGTCTTTGTCTTTTTGCCAGGCTTCCCACTGGCTGTCGTTGTCGTTGAATTCCGACTCGCTGACCATGGTCACGCAGTCGGGCACGGGACACACCGCTTCGCAGACGCCGCAGCCGCAGCATGACTCCATGTTGGCGTCATATAGGCCGTCCGGGGTCACGTCGAAACAGGTGTCGGGGCACTGCAGCCAACAGAGAGTGCATTTGATACAGGTCTCGAAGTTAATGACCGGCCGCATAGACCGGGTGCTCCACTTCTTGAACACTTCGCTGCGGCCGGGGACGTAACCTTCGTCGCCGCCTCCGTACCCAGCACCCTGGGGAAGGGCGCGGATGACAAGGCCCTCTTCCATGGTCTTCCAACCAGGCATGTCGAAGCTGAACGGGGTCTCGGTGTTGCCCTCGCCGGGTTCCACGGTCCGGGTTACGGTCCGGTCAAATGCCTTTTGGACCGAGGCGACCTTAGTGCCGCTGCCGGTTTGTTCTTGGATCGATTCCAGCATGGCCTCCAGACTGACCAGATCGGGGCAGACCTTACAAAGTGTGCCCAGGATCCGCATGTCGGTGTGGTCGTCTTTGTAGACCCAGAGACCGGAGAAACTCACGGTGCTGGGAATGATGGCCAGGTCGTATGGTGTGTCCTTTTGGTGGATGTCTTCCAGCAAGGAATCAGCATTCTGACGGGAGGTCACGATCAGGGTGCCGCCTGAATTGGTCAACTCGTTGATGGGCTGTAGACCGTACCAGGCCCAAGACTCGATGCCCTTGCACATGGCATCGTCGACGTTGATCGTGACATCAACGTTTGTGGCTTCGTAAACGGCCAAACTCTCCTCAAGTTCCAGCGCCGTGTCGCAAACGATCGCGAACTGTTTGGCTGGGATGCCATTCCTTTCGGGAGAGTCGCTGTAACGGCCAAAGGCCGTGCCTATCTTGCTGTCTTTCCGGGCGGCGAAAACTATGTTTCGGACGATGTTCCGGGCCAGAGTCCGCTGGAATATGCCCCGGTATACCACCTCCACAGCTAGGGTAGCCATAGGTATCCTCCTCAGCTTGTTGTTATCAGGTTATCGCTATTCGGTTGTTGCCCCGGCGGGGTAGACCGCGGATGGCTCCACCGCCGTTAGATGATGTTCCATGGCCGACCGTGCACCCAGATGGTCTCCCGCCTGGATCATTTCCAGTATCTGGCGATGCGAGTCCAAAGACCGCTGGGGCCGGCCTGGCTGTTGCAAAGATTGGTCCCGTGACTGGCGCAACACGTCTTCTACAGCGCTCACCACTTTGACCAGCGCCGTATTATGCGTGGCCGTGGCCAGCGCAAAGTGAAATTCGGTGTCGGCGTCAACGCCGGTTTCACCCTCCATGATCTGGCGCTGTTGTTCAACCAAGATGGCCGAAAGCCGGGCCACGTCTTCAAGTGTGGCCCGTTTGGCCGCCAGTGCCGCCAGTTGGGGTTCAAGTAGGTGGCGGACTTCAAAGATGTCATGGAGCTGGGCCTCACTCGTCCCGAAAGACGAAGTCATCAGCGTCGTTACCGCGTCCAGACTCTGGGTGTTGATGAACGTGCCTGATCCGTGCTTGCTCACGGCCAGTCCCTGGAGTTCCAGCGTCCTGATGGCCTCTCTGACAGAGCCGCGGCCTACCTTCAATTGTTCGGCCAGCACCCGCTCCGCCGGCAATTTGGACCCATGCTCAAGAGAACCCTGTTTGATCAAGGCGTGGAACCGCTCCACGATAGCCTCGTGGAGCCGCTGGCCGTCTAGGTTCTGCAATTCTGATTGCATGGTCAAGGGAAGAATCCCGCCGGTCGCGAAGTGGTCTGACCAATTATCGGTTTGGCAAAATTATACACCAGGCCTCGACGTTGTCAAGGCGTGAAAATCCGCCAGAAACACCCCGATTTTGAGCCCCGGCAGGTTTACAATAACTGGTGAACTGGCCCGCGACTTTGTATGACCCAAGGTGTGGCCTGGGAGTATAATCGCCGCGTAACAACCGGCCCCGGACACGGGGTCATCTAGAGGTACGCTCAATTTGCAGGACGTGATAGTGGTGGGCGCCGGCCCAGCCGGCAATAACGCCGCCCTCTCCCTGGCATCCCAGGGTTACGGCGTTACAGTGATCGACTCCAGAGAAAACATCGGCGACAAACTCTGCACCGGACTGGTCGGTGAGGAATGTTTTCGCCGTTACCCAATAGACCCCGGTCTGGTGTACCGCGAGATCAGCGCCGCCAGTGTGATCGCCCCCTCCAGCGAGGTTGTCAGGTTTGAGACCCCCAGCCCAGTGGCGAGGGTGGTCAACCGCGTGGCTTATGTATCGTCATTTGCCGACCGGGCCACGGAAGCAGGCGCTGAGTATCGATTGGGCCATCGAGTGGTCCGCTTGGACCAACGCAAAGACCGGGTGTCGGTGGTAACCGAAAGCGGGACAACTGATGCCAGATCGTTGGTTCTGGCGACCGGGTTCGGCTCTCAATTGAACCGCCAATTGGGGTTGGGCGAACCCTCCGATTATGTGGTGGGAGTCCAAGCGCTAGTGCAGACCGACGGCGTCGACGAGGTTGAAGTGTATCTGGGACGCGACGTGGCCCCCGGGTTCTTCGCCTGGCTGGTGCCGACTCAGCCAGGATACGCCCTGGCTGGGTTGCTGGTGCGCAAGAACGCGCCGGAACGGCTCGCCAATTTCGTCTCCGCTAGACAGATGGAAGGGAAGATCACAGAACTGGTGGACAAACCGTCCTGCTGGGGCATCCCCCTGCGGCCCCTGCGTAAGACCTACGCCCACCGGGTGGTGGTGGTGGGAGATGCCGCCGGACAGGTGAAGCCGACAACCGGAGGCGGTATCTTCTACTCCCTGATGGCCAGCGAAGTCGCTTCGGAAACCCTGCAGCAGGCCCTGCGAGAGGATAAACTCTCCGCCAACCGATTAGCTACCTATCAGAAAGAGTGGAAGAGCCTCTTATCCAATGAATTGGAAGTCGGATACTCCGCTCGCCGGTTGTTTGAATTCTTGGGGGACAGTCATATCAGTTCCCTGATGTGCCAGGCCGGCAAGAACGGCTTTGTCTCGGAGCTGGCCGCTTCTCCGGATGTGTTTTTCGATTGGCATAGCTCAATGATTGGGAAGATCATGGGCCACCCGACCCTTGGCGGTGTTCTACGATTGGTGAACCCGCTGCTGGCGCGAATGGCAAAACCGTCTGGGCCAACGGAGATTTTCGCCCCCGAGCCGGCGGAGGCATTTTCACCCGAAGCCTCGATGGCTGAAACCGGGACTCCGGTCTAGCCCAGCCGATAACAACTTCAAACGTTTAAAGGGCCTTGAACCTCGACGGTGGATCTTATGACCCAGCGGCTCCGAATGGTTCGTCTCACCCTGGCTGTTATTTTCTTGGGCATGCTGATTACCGGCATGCTGGGGCCGGTGCTGGCCCGCGCCCAGGGGCCGAATTCTCCCCATGCCCTGGTCATGACCGTCGATGGGATCATTAACTCGGTGAAAGAGAGTTTCATCTCCCGGGCCATCGACCAAGCCGGGGAAGATGGCGCTGAACTCCTCATCATTCAACTCGACACGCCTGGGGGACTGCTTAGTTCGACCAGAGAGATCGTTGAATTGCTGCTGGAGTCGCCGGTCCCCGTGGCGGTCTACGTTTCGCCCAAGGGCGCCAGGGCCGGCTCGGCGGGAACATTCATTATAGCGGCGGGAAACTTCGCGGTGATGGCCCCTGGTACCAACATCGGCGCCGCCACTCCCATATCCGCCACCGGCGAGGACCTGGACGACACTCTCGCCAGCAAGGTGGAGAACGACGCTGCGGCATTGATCAGGAGCATCGCGCAGACGCGAGGCCGTAACGAAGATAAGCTGGAAGAGACCGTCCGGTCCGCGGCATCTTATTCAGCCCAAGAAGCGTTGGCCGACAACGTGGTGGACCTGATAGCCGAGGACCTAGGCGACTTGCTGGAACAGTTGGACGGGCTCACCGCCGATACAGCTTTGGGATTGGTTGTGGTTGAGACCGAAGGGCTGGAGATTCGCACCCTAGAGAAGAATATCTTGGAGCACTTCTTGGAGTTCATCTCCGATCCCAATGTGTCCTTCATTTTGCTGACCGTTGGCGGGCTGGGGATCGTGGTGGAGATGTTCAATCCCGGGCTGATCGCACCCGGAGTTGTAGGGGTGATCTGCCTGTTGCTGGCCTTCTTGGCCCTGGGCAACCTGCCGGTCAATTGGGCCGGGGTGGTGTTTATCGTCCTGGCCTCGGTGCTGATAGTTCTGGAAGTGGTGGTGGCTGGGTTTGGGATATTGGGCGTGGGCGCCATCGTCAGTCTAATGGTGGGTGGCTTGATACTATTCACCCAATTCGGAGACTCGTCTCCAACCATGCCGTCCATCGGCGTGAGCCGTTGGCTGTTGTCAGGGACCGGAGGTGTCGCCGCCCTGACCCTGGTGTATGTAGTTGGTCTGGCCTACCAGTCTAGAAAGCAGGGACCTCCGGAGAAGGCGTCGGCCTTGACCGGGATGCGGGGCCGGGTCACCGGTGAACTCACGCCCAGGGGAATCGTTCTGGTGGGCAACGAAACCTGGACAGCTATAAGTGAAGATGATAGTTTGATTCAAATCGGCGAACCGATTGAAGTCAGAAGTGTGGACGGCCTGATTTTGACGGTTTTCCGACAGAAAGATCCAGAATCCCAAGAAAATCCGTAATACATCTGGGCAACTCGTAACTCATTTCAACGCCCGGCAAGAAGGGAGGAGAACATGGCATTCGGTCTGATACTCGTACAGCAGTACCAAAGATTGGTCGTGCAAAAGTTCGGAACGTTCATCGGTACGCGCCGGTCCGGACTGCATTTCCTGATGCCCATCGTCTACCACGGGACAAAGGTCGATCTGAGGGAGCGGGTGACCCGGGTCCCCACCCAGAAATACATCACCGCCGACAACGTGGTGGTGGACATGGACTTCGTCATCTACTACCGAGTGATGGAGGAGTACGCCGAGCGAGCGGTCCTGGAGGTCCAGAACTTTGAGTTGGCCGTAGTGAACCTGGCTTTCGCCACACTGAGAGCCGTGATCGGTGGCACCACGCTGTCTGAAGCCCTGGCGGAAAGGGAACGGATCAGGGACGCTCTCCAGGTGCGGATGGACGAGGTCACCGAACGTTGGGGCGTCAAGATTTCCCAGGTGGAGATCAATGAGATCGACCCGCCTCCCGGTGTAAAGGCAGCTATGGAACGGGAGAAATCTGCGGAAGCGATCAAGACCGCCGAGATCACCGAGTCCGAGGGCGCCAGGCAGTCTCAGATCAACGTCGCCGAAGGTGAGAAACAGGCGGCGATCCTATCCGCTGAGGGCAGCCGTCAATCGGAGATTCTGAGGGCTGAGGGCGAACAGCAGGCAGCTGTGCTCAGGGCGAACGGATTTAGCGACGCATTGGAACGCATCAACGGCGTTGCAAGCACCGCTGACGGACGCACCATGAGTCTTCAGTACTTTGAGACGCTGAAATCCCTGGGCGAAAGCCCGTCCACCAAATGGATCTTCCCCATGGAATTCACCTCCATGCTGGGCAATTTCCTGGGCATGGGCAGCAACCAGGGCAACGGAGACGGTAACTCCAAGTAACGGCAACTTAAGAGCAAACGAAAAGCGCACCCTTTTCGTAAAGGAAGGGTGCGCTTTTCTTGTGTCTATTGAACCCTGCAACTAGACCACCAGAGGCGGTCTAGTTCGGCAGCTTGGGCAGGACCAGGATGCCCTCCTCAGGATCGCCCAATACGTCGGTGTTAGATTGAGCGTGAAGCTGTCCGGTGTAGGCGTTGATTATCGCATCACAGCTATTCCGGTCCAGGTCGTCAGCGTACCGTTCCATACCGGAAACCAGGGGTGTGAGATGGCCAATCATGTAACTGACGCTGATGGCGCTGTTCTTTGGTGGCACCTTGTCGCCGAAGAGCAACATCTTGGTGGCGTGGGGGTACACTTCAATCACGTCGTGGCCCGATTCCCGGAGTAATTTGCTCAGATGAATCCCGCGGTAGATCAGGTCCCTGATGATGGAACCTTTGTTGGTGTAGAAACAACTGATCCCCATCTTGGCCAGTTCAAGCTCTAGCAGGCGGCCCTTCCGGTCGGACACCGAGAACCGGCAATCGCAGGTCTGGTCCAAGCAACAAAAACCCGAAGGCAGGTTCAGAGGGGCGCCAATGGCCACCAGCTCGGGCCGGAGGTCGTCCACCAGCTTAGTCAGTTCGCTATCTTCGTAGAAACTGCCAAGCTCGGTCAGATGGGACTGGGTATCTAATACTGCGATGGAAGAGGGCTTCTTGGAGGACGCCCTTAAATCAACACCTAGAACTGACATTACGAATCTCCACGTCCGTGAATCGGATGTTTCAGTGATCCCCGGCCTCGCTGTACGGGCGAGTTTCCCCAGGGAAGGTCCAGTGGAGTTTCCCGGCCGCACCGGCGTATTTTTTCAAGGCCCACTAACGGGAGTTACGCCTTTGGTGTTTCAGGCCAGTCTGCCGAAAAAAGAGATGAATCCAGGTACTCCAAGGCTGCGGAGTACGGATCAGTCGCTTTCGCCGCTACCTGCTCCAAAGTAGCAATAAGGTCGGGGTCGTTTTCCACCCTGTTGCGAAGACGCTGCGCCAACACCTCTTCCACTGCCTCTAAGAATTCCGCCCTGCGCTGTCTTCCGCGGCGGGCCTCAAGGTCGCCGCTGGTGGTTTGATACTCTCGGTGGTCCTGGATCTTACCCCAAAGATCCTCGATTCCCTGCCCGGTTTGAGCTGTTGTCAGCATCACCGGTGGGCTCCACCCGGGACTGGCTGCGGCCATGTGGAGCATCCCCGTGATGGCCCCGGCCATCTGGTCGGCCCCCTCCCTGTCCGCTTTGTTTACCAGGAATATGTCGGCAATCTCCATCACCCCGGCTTTCAGTGTCTGAATCGCGTCGCCCGACTCCGGATTCATCGCTACCAAGACAGTGTCCGCCACGCTGATGATGCCTAGTTCGGTCTGCCCAACGCCCACGGTCTCGACCAGTATCAGGTCGGTGCCAGCGGCATCGAGGGCCCGGACCATGCTTTTGACGATTCGGGGCAGGCCACCCGCTTGACCCCTGGTTGCTACGCTGCGGATGTATACCCCGGAATCCAGATAGTGGCGTTGCATTCGGATGCGGTCGCCCAGTATGGCGCCGCCACTAAAAGGGCTGGTGGGATCGACAGCTATGATGCCTACTGTTGAGCCTGTCTCCCGCACCAACTGCGTCAGTTGGTCAACAATGGTGCTCTTTCCTGCGCCGGGAGGGCCGGTGATTCCTACCGTATAAGCCCTTCCGGTATGCCCGTCTACCACCTTCATTGCTTCGGCGGCTGCCGGGTCTCCCCTTTCCAACAGGGTGATTAACCTTGATAGCGCCCTTTGTTCGCCAGCCAATAGTCTTTCGGCAATTTCGGACATTGGTTAGGCGCTCCGCCGGGCGGCGCCAGGGGGCAAGAAATTCACTGTTGAACCTGCTCGGAATCTAGCACCGGCCAGGCACAGCGTCAAGTCTGAGTATTGGATAATTGATGATGAGGAATATCGCATATCAGAGATGGAATGAAGGTCCTTTATGACGGTCAATTTTGGCCAGAGATTCGGAGTTGCCAAACCGAATTCGTGAACGACCACCGGCATCCGTTATGTAAAGTTGCGCCGTAACGAATAAATCTAGTTGTCCGGCCCGGCGCCAACGCCGGTAAATTCAGTAATTTTACCCCGTGATTCTGGTTGCCGAACGACGGAGTCAAGGGGAAGGCAGGGCAAAAAAGACCGAGTTGATCCTGAAATTCGAGGGAGCAGGCGGTCTCAGGTAGATCCAACCCAGCTTAATGGTGGAACTGCTGGTGGCTTTCGAACCCCACGGCGTCGGCGGCCAGAAGCAGGTCAGGCCGGTTGCCCCACCGCTTCAGGAAGCGTCCGAAATTCTTCCTGCTCAGTTCGTCGCGTTGGTTGTCGTCCAGCTCCGTCCATTGCCGGTGCTCGTGGCGGACCAGGGGTAAAGCAGAGTCGGCGACCACTCGTAACCCCTTGTCCTTGAACTGGAAGCAATAATCGATGTCCAAGTTCCGGTAGAAACGGAAGCACTCGCGCATCAGGCCAACATTGTTGACCTCTTCGCGGCGGAAGGCCATGCAATACGCCTGCATGGCGTCGGCGTCGCCGCTATCCACCTCTTCGTGGAAATGCTGCATGTCGGGAGTGCTGAGGCCCCAGGGACCGAATATGCCAACTGTTGGGTCGCTCAGTTGCTCGGCGATGGAATCCAGGATATTCCCGGTGATCTCCGCCGAACCGTCCAATACGACGATGTTACGCCCTCTGCTCTGCATCAGGCCGATGTTCTTGCTGGCGGCGTCGCCGATGACGTGATCGCAGTGGACCACTCGGAGCTCCGGATGCTCAGCCAGCATGTCTTCCAGTAATTCCCCAGTGCCGTCAGTGGAGCCGTTGTCGATGACGATGGCTTCCACCGAGTGGCTGCCGGTGTGATTCAGCATTCCCTCGATACAGCGCTTGACGTCGCTGGGATATCCGTAGGCGTTCAATACAAATGTGAAGTCAAGCTTGGATGGCTGGTCCAAAAATGACTCAACCTCCCTGGATGACGATACGGAGGTCCACTTCTCCTGCCGCAGTTCCAGGGGAGTCTTGGGGCGTGCCCGCGTGCCATCCGCCGTGTCGAGCACGATATAGCCGTCCGAGGCTAGCTGGCCGCGTAGCGAATCTGCGGTGGCGTAGTCCGACTGTTCTCGGTGTCCGCCCCGAATCTCCAGCGTTTTGGCTATTCCGGTGGCTACCGCGTTCTCGCCTGGGGCCTTATCCAGGTCCAGTCCGAATATCTCGTCGAATTCCAGCAGCAGGTCCATCTTGGCGCGGCCCGGCAGTTCTGACCGAACCATCTCCCAAGTCAAGGCTAAGGCGCGCGGCAGGTCCAGGTCCGATTCGACGGCATCCCAGAACCGTTGACGGTATCCATCGGCCTGCGCCGTATGTCCGTTGGTTTCCGGCTCTTTACTCCAGAGCCAGATCCTCTCCCGCAGACCGGTCAGTGCCTTTTCCGCGGCCTTAAGGGATGTGAACGTGAAGTTCATGCGGTGGCGGTAGAGGATGGTCATGCAAAGGTAACGGAATGAAAGAGGCGAGAACCCGCGCTCGATCAGCTCTTCTATGAGGAAGACGTTGCCGGCGGATTTGGCCATCTTGGCGCCGTCGGCCAGTAGATGCTGGGCGTGGATCCAGTAATTCACGTGCTGGTGGCCGAAGGCAGCCTCGCTCTGGGCGATCTCGTCTTCGTGGTGTGGGAAGACGTTGTCGACACCACCGGTGTGGATGTCGAAACTCTCTCCCAGGTACTTGGAGGCCATGGCCGAACATTCGATGTGCCAGCCGGGGAATCCGGCACCCCAGGGGCTATCCCATTTCACGTCCCGGCCCGGCTCGGCGGCCTTCCAGAGGGTGAAATCTCTGGGGTCGCGTTTCAGCGGGTCGGCTTCGGACCGCACGCCTTCCAACAGGTCTCCACCGACGTTGTTGGAGAGCTTGCCGTAGCCTTCAAACGAAGGAACATCAAAATAAAGATTGCCACCCTTCTCATAGGCATGCCCGTTGGCAACTAAGGCTTCATTGATGGCGATCATCTCTGGGATGTGGTGGCTAGCCCAAGGGAATACAGTCGCTTCCATGATGTTCAAGCGGGCTTCGTCGCGGAAGAACCGCCCGGCGTACACGTCAGCGATCTCCTGGATCGTCTTGCCCTCGGCCAGAGCGGCCATTATCATCTTGTCGCCGCCGGTCTCGGCCAGTTCTTGGCGCATGTGACCGACGTCGGTGATGTTCTTGATGTGGGTTACCTGCATGCCGCTGTGTATCAGCGAACGGCGGACCCAATCGGCCATGAGGTAGGTGCGCAGGTTCCCGATATGGGCGTCACGGTACACAGTGGGACCGCAGGTGTACATTTGGATGATCCCTGGCGTGGTGGGCTGGATCTCTTCGACCCGTTTTGCCAAGGTATTGTAGATGCGGAGCAAAGGGACCTCTTCTACCTGAGGTTACGCCTAGAAGCGTTGCGCCAGTTTAGCACGTTCCAGCGGCGGCTGCCATACGAAATCTCGGTCATCTTCCCACCGACCACCAGAGATGCCGGTTAAACCGGACTTCCTACGCGGAAATCCCGGCAGGTTTCACGCCTGCGAAGTCGCTCAGCTTCAGCCATCGGGGAAAGGCGTCGACGTGGGCGGATAGGCCGTCTAACTCGATCCGGCCGTCATCCAAACATTCCGCCAAAGACTCCACACCCATCCAAACTTTGTGAATGGCGATGGTGTCAGTGGTAACGAAAACGTCAACATCGAATCCCAGGTTATTCATATAGACTGAGGGTTTAGGGCGCACCGGCATCAGCCAAAAATCCCCTTTGTAGGCGCCGTGAAATGTTAGTTGGACAACCACTCTTTCCGGTGGGAGAAGGTCTACGTTCACCCGCCGGTGCATGTCCCAGACCAACAACTTTGGGTCCACATCATCGGCGGTTATGTCGTGGTTCACCTATTTTTGGCCCTTGTCTCCCAACCCCTTAACGACATCCATCAATTCAGCGCCAGCCTCAGTCAGATGATATTCAGCCCGTTTGTTGTTTCCTTCGATCTTCCGAGTTAGCACTCCGGCATCTTCGAGGCTTCTCAGGCGCTGGGTCAATAGAGACCGGGGTATGTGGGCCATACCGATCTCCAACTCACCGAACTTCTTGCTGCCCATCAACAACTCCCGGATGATCAGCGGCGTCCAGCGCTCGGCGAAGATCTCCGCCGCTTTTGCCACGGGGCAGAACTGACCATATGTTTGCATGCTTAGATCCTCAATTTACTTCAGAAATTAGACTGATTTTCAATGGCGGCCAGTCTACTATCGGAATGTACGGGAACGGCCTGGAAATGTCAGTTCATAAAATTGAACGACAATATACCATGCCACGCCGACAGACACTCCATAAGTTGGACTGATTTGTAACCTCCCGAACCAGCGATATAGGAACAACGTGGAAAAGCCGTCCGTAGGGGCAAGTTTCTAACCTGCCCTATTCTATGCCCACATTCTTTTTGAAACGCATGGTGCTCCAGGCATAGCAAGAAAACGCTGTGTCCTAACGTGTTGGAACCAAGGAGGGTTTTGCATCACAGTCAGGGTGGGTTAGAAACCCACCCCTACGGACCCTGCGAGTGCCTACTCACCTGGACGCGGGAATTCGGAGAGTGTCCAACCTACTCGTCGCTGTTCCTGGCCGGGGCGAAGAGGTAAAGAATGGCTAACATCAGCGCCGTGCCGCCAATGGAGGCGATGTAGAGGCCGGAACCCGCTGCCATACCGATGGTCGCGGTAGCCCAGATGGTCGCGGTGGTTGTCGGTCCTGAGATGCTCGTGCCGCTGCGCAGGATGGTGCCTGCGCCCAAGAATCCCACGCCGGTGACGATCTGGGCGGCCACCCTAGACTGGTCG
>Ga0209445_1000666_pt1 | contig 19116 bp, 19 predicted proteins | sample MarorgKNORR_S2LV_4_FD_188223 | JGI IMG/M metagenome (GOLD analysis project Ga0209445, IMG submission 188223) | Marine microbial communities from the Southern Atlantic Ocean, analyzing organic carbon cycling - NADW_A/KNORR_S2/LV (SPAdes) (version 2) | ecosystem: Environmental > Aquatic > Marine >... | reverse complement strand
TCGTCCACGGGTTCGTCATCCCCGCCGAGACACCCGGCAAGAGTTGACGCAATCATTATTGTGCATAGAAGTATGGCAGATAATCTAGACCTCATAGGCGTCTCGGGGAAGTGTAAGTATTTAGAATCGACCTCAATTGAGTCTGAAAACGCCATTCAACCACCCCTGTCAACAAATTTTTCCTCGGATCTCTGAATGAAGGGGCCCGGAATGTCGATATCACGAAAATCGAGATACGAGGATTTGAACCTCCGTCCGAACGGTCGTCTTACTGGGATTAGACAGGTTACCCTGGTTCAAACTCGCCTCTCGCTTGAATTCAATGGTGGACGTGCCGAGATTTGAACTCGGGGCCTCTTCCATGCCAAGGAAGCGCGCTTCCAAGCTGCGCCACACGCCCAGTGAGCCGGCGACCTGCGACGCCCATTTAAGGAGAATGGCACAGGCTCCGGCATGGACGAAGCAGGTGACGGTGACATACGTCCAGAGACCCCACCGATGCCGAGTGACATCTTGGACCGACTCAGACTTCGACTGCAGAAAGAGGAGGCACCATTCCTCCGTCATCTCGGCGAACATCTCAGTCTGGAATGGATGGAGCAATCTGAGAATCGCCTTGGAATCACCCGGTTCGAATTCAATCATCACGAACTCTTTCGCCGCCGACGTCTACGCGGCTCACCCGGACCGGTGACAATAGCACTTCACCCACGCCTGCACGCCGACGAGCTCCTCTATCTCCACACCCTGGTGCATGAACTCCTGCACGCAGCAGGTCTGATTGATCATGGAGGCATTCACGCAGAGATTGTCAACGAGATCGCCCCAGCCCCGAAGCTCTCCGAATCTCCAGTTCTGACCAGCATGAGAAGAGATGTCCTCGAAGGACTTCCGGAGAGAAAATGGATCTGCGGAGATTGTGGACACGCCTGGCAGCGGCTGCGAGTTTCGATGCCGGCTCGATGTCCGAAATGTGCCAAGCCCTTCTCTCGGACATGAGCGGATATCATCTCGATGAATCTCACATTTTCCCTCTATCGATTAGGAAGGCAGTTTCTTGTGTGCGAGGCGGTCTGGAAGCCTCATGGCCATTCCCACCACGCAGGATGAACTCTTGTTGATTCTACGTGATTTCGCCACCGACACCTTCCCGACTCTGATGGCGATCATCGCCATCGCTGCCTACTCAGGATTCGTCTTCATGTTCTATCGGCTGCTGGCAAAAAGAGACCTCCTCACGCTCGATCTCAAACGTTACGAAGACTCGATGACAGGCCGCATCAGAGTCTTCTTCCGAAGCCTCTTGTTCGTCGCCCAATATGTCTTGTTGATTCCGATTCTGATCGGCTTCTGGACTGTCGTCATGGCAACGATCCTGACCCTTCTCTCAGACAGTTCTGACCACAGCCGAAACGCCATGATCGCAACATCGGTGGTAGGTGCGGTTCGCATTCTCGCCTACTGGACCGAAGACCTCTCGCGCGATGTTGCAAAAATGCTTCCTTTCGCCGTACTCGGTGTCTTTCTGGTTGGTTCGACTTCGGTTAATTTCAGCGAGTTCGAGGCTCTCTACAGCAATCTACCAGAACTCGCTGATGCCTATCTCAACAGCCTGATTCTCCTCTCGATTCTTGAGACTGTTCTGCGTGTAGGCCACGTCGTGAAGGATCTGTTTGGAGGGCAGCGTAGAGTGAAGAAGAAACTCAAGAAAATTTCCAAAGAGACGGGGCGGAAAACTGCAGATATCCGCGAAGACATGCTTGACGATGGCATCCTGAATTACAGTTCTAGGACTGATTCGAAGTCAAATGGAAAAAGCTGAAACACATTTCGAAAAATTTCTGGATTTCTCTTTCGACGATAAGGCAGAGATTCGGCTTCGTCGACTAGGGGATTCACAAAGGGTAACCGCCGCCGTTTGACTGGGTGCGTGGTGTAGCGGATATCATGCTGGCCTTCTAAGCCGGCGACCCGGGTTCGAATCCTGGCGCGCCCACCACATCTCCAAATCGCTGTCCCGTAGGGACACTCCGAATCCATCATATATGGCGAGCAGGTCGGCGGGCCGCATGAAGCGAGGTTCCCGCGCGTGGAAGAAGGCGGGAAAGCAACGCTGGAAGTGGCGAAAGAAGAAGTTACGACGCCGGAAGGCGGCACGCAAGCAAGCGCGTCAATGAGTCAACGGCTCATTTCACCGCAATCGTCAAAGACCCACCCTCCCAATGTCAGGGGCTATGTGGAATCAACCGAGAATAGCATGGAGCCCTACCCGTGGAAAGCTCCTCGACAACTGCTCGAGGAGATACGTGCTGGAGCACGTCATTGGACCGAACGATAAGTTCGTCAAACGAAAATCGAAGATTCGGCGCCTCGAAGATCATGCGCGTTTCGGTCTACGAGACGCGTTGCTGACGCGTCTCGAGGATGACGATCCCTCGATGAATGAATTGCGCGCAATCATCTATCGCAATGTCTTGCGAGCGATAATCGCCGGCGAAGTGATGGATGAGAATCCGCATGATTCTGTCAATGAAGTCGTGGACCTGATGATGCACAGACTTCGACTCTTCGACTCAGCCCCGCTCATCGGAATTCGCAGAAAGTCGACTGCGGAGATGTGGTTGGTCGATAGATTGCAACCACTCTTGTTGGATGGCGCTCGTCAATATGGGGCACCCGATATCGTGATACAGAACGGTAGCAGATTGTGTCTAGTGCGCCTCGCGATGGAATTGCCTTCACGCGCACCCAACAAAGCAGGTGAATTGGAGCTCGGCTCGATGCTGCTGTGGGCCGAACGCAATCCGATGATTCAGGCCACCGTCGATGATATCGATGTGGTCCGAGTCGGTTGGCTCGGTACCCGTTGGGTCAAGTGGTCGAAGAAAGCCACCAACGAATGGGCTGCTCAGGCTCGCTCGATGATCGCGATGGATATCGAGGCGATGGCTCACCTGATGATTTTCGATGGCAGTCTCGACGAACTACCGCGCTCGCGTAGCATCTGGCGCTGTTCCCGCTGCGCCTTCAATGACGAATGTCCCGGCGTTGAGGTCAGAGGGCAGAGACGAGGTCAGAAACGACGGCAGCAGGATCCTCTGCTTGTGTGACCCCGCTAGCCAATAGGACACCGGTCGTACCGAGTTCGATGGCAGCAGCTACATCCGCTCCACTCTTGACACCAGCCCCACAAAGAATCCCGACTTGTTCTGAGATTTCGCGGACGGCTGCAGCGGTGGCCCTGACGATCTCGGGGTCGGCCGAGGTTACTGAGACGTCGCCACCAATCAGTTCGGGCGGCTCGACCGCGACGTAGTCCGGTTGCAGGGCAGAGAGAGCACGAGCCTCCTCAATATCTGCAGCGCAAGCACAGACGGTGAAGCCCTCCGGAACCTGATCGAGCAGCATAGCCACGTGCTCGATGCTGACCTTGTGTTCGGCGTGATTGATGAGAGTCCCACTCGCCCCGCGCTCAACGGCGGTTGCAGGGTGAAGCCAGCCGGTGAACGAACCGAATCCAATCGGGTCTAGATGTTGGCACCAGACCTCGAGATTAGGTGCGGCTGCGACCACCGCGGCGAGGTCGAAAGCAGAGACTGCAGCGACCAGCCTCGCATCGGTATGAACACCAGCCATCGCTTCCGCCAAAGCCTCAGCAGAAGCACCATGGGCGCTCTCGTATGTCTTGAGATTGACAACCACCAACGGTCGGCTCACATATCGCCGAGTTGACGAATCGCTTTGACGCTGACGGCTCGCAATAATGCCCGAAGCAAGTCAAAGATGTTTGATTCCAATCGCAGATGTGCGATTTCCCTCACGCGCGCGAAGCATGACCTACGACGGCATCGACGAGTTCAACCCCATCCTCAAGAATCGCGCCCTCTCCGATTATACTGCGCGATATATGACATCCTGCGCCAATCTGAGCACCAGCCAGAACCACACTGTTATCGACAGTCGAAGAAGCACCGATGTGAACACCTCGCCCAATCGAAGAACCGGTCACCCCCGCAATCGAACCACCGTCACCGAACCAAGAATCGCAGCAGACCTCACCCGTCGAAAAGCGACCTGCCCCGATGCAGACCTGAGCAGCCTCGATGTACGAAGCAGGAGTTCCCGCATCGACGAAATATCCAGTGAAGACAAGCCCTGCCATCCCTCCAGATTCGGCAATCGAGGGGAAGACCTCACGCTCCATTGAATGCTTCTCGACACTCAATTCATCGAGAACCTCGCGCTCGACCAGATAACATCCAGCATTGATCAGATTCGAGAATTCTGTTCCACTTTCAGGCTTCTCTTGGAAGCGGCGAATCATCCCCTGACCATCCAATTCACAGACACCGAAACGACTCGGGTCCTCCACTTCCCAAAGCGAAAGCGTAGCAAGAGCACCTGTAGCCGAGTGATGAGCAGCCAAAGCGGCCACATCAACACTCGAAACCAAGTCACCATTCAGCACCAGAACAGGGCCACTACCAGTCATGTGTTCACGGGCTAGAGCAATCGCGCCTCCGGTTCCCAAAGCATCCTCTTCAACCGAGAGAACGACCTCGTAGGGAAGCATCGTAGAAGCAGCCCAAGCGCGCATCTCATCGGTTCCATAACCAGCTGCGACGATAACACGACTGACCATCTCGGAGGGCACGACCTCGACGACACGTTCGAGTAGAGTCCGGTCGAGAACAGGCAGGAGCGGTTTGGCACGGCCTTCAGTCAGCGGGCGCAGGCGTGTGCCGAAGCCACCGGCGAGCACGATGACGTCCATAGCGGGTCGAGGACTTGGTCTGTCTTTGAGCACTTCGTGTCCAAGTCGGCCACAACTGGCGGGCGCATCGTTGAAAGACGGCGGGCGAGTGGTCGGGCCGTCATCATGAACATCCACGAGTACCAAGGCAAGCAACTGTTCGCCAAAGCCGGCGTGAAGGTGCTGGCAGGAGTCCATTGTCGGAGTGTCGAGCAAGCGCTGGCTGCATACGATTCGCTGGGCTCGAAAGTAGTCGCCGTGAAGAGCCAGATTCATGCTGGAGGGCGTGGTAAAGGAACTCTCTATGATGTTGAATCTGGCGAAATCGTGATGGAAGGTGGAGTCAAAATCGCTTTTTCGCGCGAGGATGTCAAGACTTATGCCGCGAACATCCTCGGCCGCAGATTGGTCACCAAACAGACCGGATCGGAGGGCAAAATCGTCTCCAATCTCTATGTTGAGTCAGGATGCGACATCGCTCACGAATACTATCTCGCTCTGCTCGTCGACCGCGAGGCGAAATCGGTCTTGATCATGGCTTCAACCGAGGGTGGAATGGACATCGAAGAGGTCGCTGAGACGACTCCAGAAGCCATACACAAAGTCTGGGTCAAGCCTGATTCAGGACTGCTCGACTCACAAAAAACAGAACTTGGAACTGCTCTGGGCCTCTCTGGCACATCTCTGGAATCGTTCGTTGGGATGATCGGCAGTTTGTACGACGTCTTCGTCGATAACGATTGTTCGATGGTTGAGATCAATCCACTCGTGCGCGATGCGGCCGGCGAGATGGTCGCGCTCGACGCCAAAGTCGGATTCGATGACAATGCATCTTTCAGGCATCCAGAATGGGCTGGGATGCGCGATCTCTCGGAGGAGGAACCGACTGAGATTCGCGCCAAGGCCGCTGGATTGTCCTATGTTAAATTGGACGGTGAGATCGGTTGCCTCGTCAATGGCGCTGGACTCGCGATGGCGACCATGGACGTCATCCAACTCTACGGCGGCGAGCCCGCAAACTTCCTCGATATTGGAGGAGGGGCCGACGAGGCTACCATTCGCGAAGCTTTCAAAATCATCCTTGAGGACCCCAATGTAAAGGGCATCCTCGTCAATATCTTCGGCGGAATACAGCGCTGTGACATCGTTGCGAACGCGGTGCTGGAAACGAGTGCGGCGATTGGCTTGGACGTTCCATTGGTGATTCGACTTTCGGGTACGAACTTCGAGGAAGGACGAGCCATCGTCGATGCCTCAAATCTCGATTGTCATTCGGTCGAGACTCTCGCTGAAGGCGCCAAAGCGATCGTTGAACTCATCGGAGGTGAGGCCTGAATGGCGATCTGGATCGGCGAAGATGCGAAACTCCTGATTCAGGGAATCACCGGAAGTCAAGGCAGCTTCCACGGTGAGAAGATGATCGAATACGGCACCGACGTGGTCGGTGGAGTCACACCCGGAAAGGGTGGGCAGACTATCGAACTCGCTGGTGAGACGATTGCGGTCTACAACACGATGGTCGAAGCCATCGAAGCCACCGACGCCGATGCATCTGTCATCTACGTCCCGCCTCGATTCGCTGCAGCAGCGATCATGGAGGCGGCCGACGCCTTCGACCGGCTGAAGGGTGAGGGCGTGGTCGTCTGCATCACGGAAGGAATCCCCACACTCGACATGGTGAAGGCTGTTGCTTTCGTTGACGAACGGTCAGGAATTCGACTCATCGGGCCGAATTGCCCGGGCATCATCACTCCGGGAGAAAACGGTGGCAGCAAGATTGGCATCATGCCGGGCCACATCCATGCCAAAGGCCGAATAGGAGTCATCTCCAAATCGGGCACTTTGACCTACGAAGCGGTGGCTCAGACGATGAGCATCAGCGAGGGGCAATCGACCTGCATCGGCATCGGCGGAGATCCTGTCAACGGCACCGGCTTCATCGATTGCCTCGAAGCCTTCGAAGCAGACCCCCAGACCGTCGCTGTAGTTCTGATCGGTGAGATTGGAGGCACTGCTGAAGAGGACGCAGCCGCTTGGGCTGCGGACAACATGAACAAGCCGATCGTCGGCTTCGTCGCCGGCTCCAGCGCACCGCCGGGAAAACGCATGGGACATGCCGGTGCAATCATCTCAGGCGGCAAGGGAACCGCAGCCGAGAAGTTCGCCGCCTTCGAGGCTGCGGGCATCCATATCGCTCGAGACCCCTCGGAGATCGGTGAGGTTCTGAGACAGGCTCTGACCGAAGCCGGTCTTCTGTGAAGACCGCTCGCGCGAGCACTCGGCATTGCGAGAGACTTAGACCGAGCGACGCAGCCGACGCGGCGTGGCTGCTGATTCTCGCGTCGTGGTCGTCGGCGGCGGACTCGCGGGCTGTGCCTGCGCTCTCGGCCTCGCCGGCCGAGGCGTGGAAGTGACTCTGCTCGAGGCCGGCTCAACTCTCGGTGGGCGGGTTCAATCGGTCAATCTCAGGGGAATGGAGCGTGGTATCGACAATTCTCAACACGCTGCATTTCGCGTCTACGGCAGGTTCCTGCAATTGCTCGCCACCTGCGATGCGCGTGAAATAATCAAACTCCAGAAGCGCACAACTCTACCCTATCTCGAGGTGGAGAAGGGCCGAATCAGCATAGTGAAATCGGGACGGCTACCGCCTCCAAACCACCTCGCAGTCTCCTTGATGAAAGCAAAATTCCTAAGCCTAGGCGACAAGTTGGCGATGCAGAAGGCGGTCAAGGCATTACAGCGGATGAGCGAGGAGAAGAGGCGTTCTCTCGACGATACCCCATTCATCGAATGGCTGCAGGAGAATGGACAGACCGAACGGGCGATTCAGCGCTTCTGGGATCCATTGGTCAAGGCTGCACTCAACATCGACTCCGAACAAGCGAGCACTTCGGTCGCGTGCTTCCTCTTCAGGCGCGGCCTCTTCGGCGACCCCGATGCCTTCGATGTCGGTTCCTTCACCTCCGACCTCTCGGACTCGATCTCGCCCGCACTGCGCCGGACACTGGCTCGAACCGGCGTTGAGGTCCGCACCTCATTGCCCGTCACGGGTCTCTTCCGCGAAGAAGGTCGGGTTGCAGGAGTGATGACCCGTGAAGGATTGCTGACAGCGTCGAGTGTGGTGCTCTGCACCCCGATCGCTGCCACAGCGCGCCTGCTGACAGGCGCGGAGGCCAGCGTCGCATCGCATGAAGTCGCGGATAGGCTGGCGAGGCTCGGCAACACTGCACTCATCGGCATCCATGCCTTCCACGAAGGCCCTGTCTTGCCCAGCGGCATTCCCTTCGTCACCTGTTGTGACGAGCCGCTGATCCAGATGCTCTTCGACCGCACCGGCGAATTGGACGAGCAGAATCGAGATGGTCTTCCAGGTCACTGGATTTCGGTGGCGGTTTCCTACGCAGACCCATACCTCGATTGGGATGACGAGTTGATGAGAACGGAATACGAGCGCGTCGTCTATGCCGCATTCCCCGATGCGCCCACAATAACAGAATTCCACGTCATCCGAGTCAAGCGAGCGACGACGGCTCTGACCGTTGGATCGCAGAGGCTTCGGCCAGACCCCTCTGACGCTGGCGAGGGAGTGATTCTCGGCGGAGACTGGCTCGACATCGACTGGCCCAGCACGATGGAAGGCGCGACCCGCGCCGGACTTTCAGCGGCTGCCACGATTCTGGGCCACAGAGGCGATTCTCTGATGAGAGGATGGCAGCACGACGATGACTGGCCGGATTGGCCCGAACCACCACGAAGAGGTGCAGAGGGCTGGCGCGAGTGGTGAAACGAAACATAAGAGACGGTCAAAGAAGCGAGGGAGCAGCGAAAAAAATGTCAGAGAAATTCGATTTCGGCGAGCACGAAGTCACGGAGGATGGCTCAGTCACTCGGCTCGCCGGCTGGGATACCCATCAGAACCTCGACGAAGCACAAGCATTCTGCAAGAAAATCGCTGAATCGCATTATGAGAACTTCGTCGTAACCAACCAATTCACACCGGCAGAACACGTCGAACACATCCAGAACATCTACGCCTTCTGCCGCTACGGCGACGACCTCGGAGACGATGCACCATTCAGCGACGAGATCAGGTGGAAACTGCTCGACGCATGGGAACAAGACCTCTCAGAAGCAGCCCGCGACGACTGGAACGGAAACCCGCGACACCCGATACTCAAAGCGATTCAAGCAACGGCGCGCGAGAAGGGGATTCCACGCCAGCCGTTCTGGAAATTGATTCAAGCTTTCAAGATGGACCAGACCAAGAAGCGTTATGCCGATTTCGATGAACTACGACGCTATTGCTTTTACAGCGCAGACCCTGTCGGCCACCTTTTCCTCTACGTTTATGGGCACGATGACGAGGAACTTCGAGCCCTTTCCGATTGGACCTGCACGGCTCTGCAATTGGCCAATCATTGGCAAGATGTGGCTCGCGATCTGGACCAAGACCGCATCTATCTGCCAGCCGACACGATGACTCGCCACGGTTATTCGTACGACGACTATCTCTCCCGTACCGCCGATGATCGCTGGTGCGCCCTGCTCGCAGACGAGGTTGCGCGGGCGCAGGAATGGTTCGACAAAGGTGAGGAATTGTGGCAGCGCTGCGACCCGCGCCTCGCCGTCGACCTGATGATGTTCAGCTGGGGTGGACAAGCGGTTCTCGCCTCGATTCGTAAACAGGGATTCGACACTTGGCGCAAGCGGCCGAGAGTCAGCAAACTCAAACAGTTCTTCTTGCTGATGAAAGCACGGCGAAAATGGCGTGCTGCTCTGAAGCACGCCGTTTGACTTAGCACCCATGCGCGCGAGGGTGAGGTTCAAGAGTGAATGATGTGGGCTCGCGTTTGACAAGGCCATGACTCAGCGAAGCAAGACCGATTCCGCAAGCGGGATTCGCTATGACCTCGAGCGGAGCATATCCCTCATCGAAGCCGATGTCGAACCCGAACGGATCGATATGGTTCGCGCTGCTGTCGGTATCACTCGAGATGCGGCGCGGGCAATCAGCATCACCGCGATGGAGACGATTCGCGAGGGAGCGAGATTCATGGGTGTCGTCGGCAATCGCGGTGAACTCGTCAATCCCTTCGGTCATATCGACGCAGCCATCTGGTCTGAGGCCACCGTTCCCGATTACATGATTGAGAGTGCTTACGATTATTGTGAGGAGTTGACTCGTCGTGAAGCTGGCAATTTCCATCACTCGTTCAAGTATCTGCCAGACGATGCTCGACGTTCGATCTGCGCTTACTACGCCTTCTGCCGCCGAGCCGATGACATCGCCGACGGCGACTTCGTCGACCACTTTCCCGGCGGCTCCTCCGACGACCCTGAATCAATCGAATACCGAGCCGATATCGAGCGACTGACCGGCACATCTCCGGTCGTCGACCGCTCGCATTATGACGACAGAATGTCGCAATTATTCTACTATAGAAAGAAGCTCTCAACCGCTTACGAGCCGATTACTTCGACCGATCCGATCTTCATCGCACTGAAGGATACGATTCACCGCTACAATCTCCCGCGACAGCTTCTGGACGACATGATCAGCGGCATGGAGGACGACTTCCACAACAACCGCTACGAGACCTTTGAGGACCTCTACTCCTACTGCTACCGCGTCGCTTCAACCGTCGGGCTGGTCTGCATCGAGATTTACGGATACGATGATCCTGCGGCGCGAGAGTTCGCTGAGGCATGGGGGATCTTCATGCAGATGACGAATATCATCCGCGACGTTGTCGAGGATTCCGAGCGAGACAGAATCTATCTGCCGCTCGAGGATCTGCAGCGTTTTGGAATCACCGAGCAGGATGTGCGCGGTGGTGAATCCCTGCTCGATCACCCTGGTTGGAAGCCTTTCATCGACGATTACATCTCGAAGGCTGAGACTTATCGTGATAAGGCGTTCAAGCTGCTGCCGCTGCTGGACAAGCAATCGCGTTATTCTCCAGCAACGATGATGGCATTCTACGAATCGATTCTGAAGAAGATCGACAAGAAAGATGGCGATATCTTCAGCGAGCGTGTACAACTCTCGAAAGCTGAAAAGATCACCCTCGCAGCCTACGTGTACGTGCGTTACCGCTTCCTCGCCGTCTGAGCGAAAAGCGGCTTACATTGAACAAGCCTCAAGGGAAGATTATCGAGCAGAGTGAATTGGAGGGGAGTCGATGAGGGTTGCAGTTCTGCTCGAGGATCGCTGTCAACCCAAGAAGTGCAACGCCGAATGTTGGGCTTTCTGCCCACCGGTTCGCAATGGCATCGAGTGCATCGTACTCGATGATTCGAGCGGCAAGCCGCTGATTTCAGAGCCGCTCTGCATCGGTTGCGGAATCTGTGTGGTCAAATGTCCATTCGAGGCGCTGATCATCACCAATCTGCCCGAGGAACTCGAGGGCGAGATGACTCACCGCTACGGTGAGAATGGCTTCCGTCTGTTTCGACTGCCCTCACCTCGCCAGGAGCAAATCGTTGGCATTCTGGGACCCAATGGAATGGGCAAGTCGACGGCGATAAATCTGCTGTCAGGCTCGTTACGGCCGAACCTCGGAGATTGGACGATACAAGAGAAGGATTGGGCAGAAATCGTCGAATCATTCCCTCGCGGCGAATTGCGCGATTATCTCAGCATGGTAGCACAAGACGGCGTCAAAATCGCTGTCAAACCACAGTACATCGACAAACTGCCCAAGATATTCCAAGGCGAAGTCGTGGAACTCCTCAAGCGAGTTGACGACCGAGATGAATTGGCCCACTACGCCGAACTTCTGGCCATCGACCACCTGCTCAACCGCCGACTGGACAAGTTGTCCGGCGGGGAATTGCAGCGCGTTGCGATCGCTGCAACGCTGCTGAAAGAGGCCGACGTCTACTTCTTCGACGAATTATCCTCCTATCTCGACATACACGAGCGCCTGCGCATAGTGCGAATAATCCAAGGAATGGTCGCGCGCGGCAAGCGAATCCTCGTTGTCGAACACGATCTGGCGATTCTCGACGTTCTCTGCGATCTGCTTCACATCGTTTATGGCGAGCGCGCGGCATACGGAATCTTCACTCCGCCGCGCTCGACGCGGGCCGCGATAAACGCCTATCTCGACGGATATCTACCCGAAGAGAATGTGCGGATTCGCGACAAACCGATTCAATTCCTGCGCGGTCGTGTGCGCGGCGAGGAAGTGGGTTCACCCATCCTGCAATGGGGCGACATGGAGAAGACATTGGGCGAATTCCACCTCAAAACCGGCAAGGGCGAAGTCCGCAGCGCCGAAGTCGTCGGAGTCGTCGGGCCAAATGCAACCGGCAAGACGACCATGGTGCGAATGATTGCTGGTGAGATCGAGCCCGACATGGGCTGGTGCACGATGGATGCAACGGTCTCGTACAAACAGCAGCACGTCAGCACCGACTTCGATGGCAGCGTCCAGGATTGGCTCGATACCGAACTTGGAGGACGCTGGCGCAGCGGCGAATTCCATACTCAGGTGATTCGGCCGCTGCAGGTCGATCAATTGCTTGAATTGCGCGCGAAGAAACTCTCGGGTGGTGAGTTGCAGGCTGTCTGTATCGCGATTTGTCTTGGAAAGGAAGCTGACCTCTATCTGCTTGATGAGCCGAGCGCACATCTCGACGCAAATGCTCGGATGGAGGCTGCGAAGGCGATACGCCGCACCATGGAGAGCAATGAGAAGGCGGCGATGGTCATCGACCACGACATCTACTTCATCGACATCGTCAGCGACTCGCTGCTCGTCTTCGATGGAGAAGGAGGAAAGCATGGCAATGCACAGGGACCTCTGTCACTTCGAAAAGGCATGAATCGCTTCCTCGCCGATGTCGATGTCACCTTCAGGCGCGACCACGAATCACACCGCCCGCGCATCAACAAGCCGAACAGCCGCAAGGATCGCGAGCAGAAGGCTAGCGGTGAATACTTCTACGTCGAATGAGCAAAGAACGAGCGACTTGAACCATTGGATTCTTGAAGGTCGCTCAGAGAGCGTGAGTCATGTCTGAGGACGAGATCGAGACGGCTGCCCAGCCCGATGAGGTCGACGAGGTCGTCGAAGAGCTTGTCGAAGACCCGATCGAAGTACTGGAGACGAGGATCGCAGGACTTCTCTCAGACCTCCAATATGCACGGGCTGAGACGATGAATGCTCGCCACCGAGGGCAGCGCGACAAGGCCGAGGCGGTTCGCTTCGGCAGCGCCGGACTGGCAGTGCGGATTCTGCCAGCGATAGATGGGCTTGAGAAGGCGCTGGCCAACGGAGATGGTGATTCAGAGGCTATTCTCAGCGGTGTCCGACTGACACTCGAAGCCATGCGAGCAGCGCTCACTGCCGAGGGAATCTCGCGAGTGGAAGCCGAGGGAGCAGAGTTCGACCCGACCTGCATGGAAGCGATTGCAACCATTGCAGCGCCCGATGGCGCGGCCGCCGGCGCGGTCATCGAAGTCATCGAAGCCGGCTACACTCTACACGACAGAGTCCTTCGACCTGCCAAAGTCATCGTAGCAGAAGGCTGACCAATCGGCTGATACGACCTATGTGGCGGTTTGATAACCGAGACATGACTCAGGGCGACGATGGTCACTGTTTCCCGCCGCCGAATCGCCTTACTACTCGTCGCATCGATGTTCCTTTCGGGATGTACTGGCGCTGTCGAAACCGACCCCCCAATCATCCCTGGATGCATGGATGAGACCGCGACCAATTACAATCCAGATGCGACTGAAGCAGACCGCTCCTGCCTCTACGATGACGGTGAGGGAGAGATTCCAGATGACCCCTCACCGCTAGCCATCGAACAGAACGAATTCTGTGACGATGTCAACCCCCACCACTGCATGTTGCCATTTCCGGCACCGGCATTCTTGAATGACGATCCAAGCAGCACCACAGGCTACAATCTGATGATCACAGACGAGGCGATTCCCGACTCAGGATCTGGCCCCACGAATGCATTCCACATGATCAATCGCCTCGACGGCTACAGTCCCTCGACTCAGATCTTCACCACATTCGACCAGACCCCGGACATCTCGGGACTCGCAGGACACAACTCCATCGAAGACTCGCTGGCCGCCGACCACGCTACGGTTCTAATCAACCTCGACACTGGCGAATTACTCTACCATTGGGTCGAAATCGACGCTCGAACACAGGATGATGAGCCGACCTTCGTCTATCTCAGAACGACTCGCGGGCTCGACCACGACACGCTCTACGGCGTCGCTTACAGAAACCTCCTCGACTCAGAGGGAACATGGGTCGAGGCATCAGCAGCATTCGCTGCACTGCGAGACGACCAGACCACTGACTCGCCACAGATCGAAGCCCAGCGAGGCATGTACGAGAACCTCTTCACGGCTCTGGGCGAACACGGAGTCGAGCGTGGAACCCTACAGGCAGCCTGGTACTTCCACACCGCTTCGACAGCTTCGATTCTCGCCGACATAGTCACCGCACGCGACGATGCTTCCGAGCGCTTGGGCGAGGACGGCATCGCCTGCGAGGTAACAGAAGTCATCGATGATTACGGCGATGACAACAGTACTTTCCGCCGAATACACGGCACTTTCACAACTCCACAATACATGGAATCTGATTTTCCACCCGCTAGCATGCGACGCACAGACGCGGGCGACCCGGAATTCATCGAATTCCGTGAAGTGGTATTCACCATCCTCATCCCCCAGATTCTCGCCGACGAATCGAGAGCGGGTCAGATGACGCTCCTCGGCCATGGTTTCATGGGTGATGGCAAGGGCATGGTGAGCGGGTTTCGAGAGTATGCGCAATTGTATGACAGGGTGATGATCGCGACCGATTTCAAGGGTTGGAGTTCTGACGGCGACTTCGATGCGCTGACTTATTCACTGATCAATGGTGAGTACTTCCAGCACCAACAGGAACGCCACATCCAGTCGATAATCAACAACCTCGCGATGATTCGTACCTTCACCGGCGTCTGCTCCGAATTACCTGAATTCATTCATGGTGGAGTCAATTTGGTCGACGTCTCGGATGTTGATTACATGGGGGTTTCCTTTGGTGGACTTCGCGGTCCTTCGATTCTCGGGATGATTCCTGAGGTCGACCGCGGTGTGTTGTGGGTTGGAGGTTCTTCATTCACTCATCAGATCGAGCGTTCGACGCATTATCGCACCTTCGAGTTGCTCTTCGCTGAGAGCATCGCCTACCCTTCGAGAATGGACCGCGGCTTGATGATCGCTACATTGCAATCGATTTGGGATGTCACCGATGCAGAGACTTATCTGCCATTCCACGAGAATGGCTTGGAGGGGCTGGTGCTACCCTTCGATGTGCTCTACATCACCTCGATAAATGATTTCCAAGTCTCGACTCTAAGTTGCGATCGAGCCGTAAGAACCGCTGGCATCCAGAATCTGGTGGCCTCAGCCTGGCAGCCTTGGGGTGTCGAGTCGAGTGAAGGGCCGCTCACAGGTTCCGGAGTTGCTTACTTCGATGGTTCATTCCCAGCGGTGCCGGAGGAGAACCTCGCTGGTTCGATGGATTATCATTCAAATGCCCACGGTCAGGTTCTTGCCGTGCCAGAGGCTTATTCGATGGCATTCGATTACTTATCGAGCGGTATCGTGACGAATACCTGTGACGATTCCTGCACCTTCGAAGGCGTTTGGGAATAATCAGCCGACGGGCTCTCCACCTTCGCCCATGTAGGCTAGGCGGGCAAGGGAATCGGTGTTGATCAGAAGGTCGAGGACCGACGATGGTACCAGGCTGCCGAGCACTGAGCGCACCGCCTCTTCGTCATGCACGGTGCTGAGCATACGCGCAGTCTCGCGAACTCTCCAGCCCTCGTAGTTTTCACGTTGCTCGAGCGGCAGGAGAACAACCTCCCAGCCTGCCGCTGTGTAGAGTTCGGCAGTGTCGAAGTCAGTGGTGAAGATGCAGCCGGCTTCACCGTGGTATCGTTCGGCATGCCGCACCCAATTAGGTGGGTCTTCGATGTCCGGAATCGAGCAGATGTGAGTGTTCTCGATGCCTTCTGCGTCGAGCCAGGCAGTGACCATGCTCTCGCGCTCCTCAGCGGTCCACGGATTTGCCAGAGTCGAGGGGCGGTTTGCCGAGCCGATGCCGATTATCAGCGTCGAATCCGCTGCATGTGCAGCACGCTGTTCCGCAGCTGCTCGCAAGAGAATCGCATGGCCGAAATGCAGAGGTTGGAAACGGCCGATTACCACGATTCCGGCCATGGGCGGATTCGCGGGTGGCTCGGGGGTCATCGGCAGGTCTGTCATTCACTCACCCCTGCCCTCTCACCCAGAGTCAGGCCGCCCAGCACCCATGAATCAGCCGACAGGAACTCACGACCGATGAGTAGAGCGTTGGCTTCTGTTCGAGCCATTTCGAGAAAGTCAAAGAGGCTCTCAGTAAGGCTCTTGTGAGACTCCATCGTCGGTAGGATGCGCGGATCTTGGCTCGGGTCCAGAGTCTCGTCGAGGTCTTCCCGCCGAGCCATCCAATCGAGGATGACGGATTCTGAGTAAGATTCACGATCGGAAGCGGAGATCGCAGCCGAGAACCTATGCCACAAATCGGCCGAGAGGAATTCGTCAACACTCTCGATTCGTCCCCCTAGAATCGGCTCGACATAGAGAAAGAGCCGTCCATCCCAGCATCTCCATTCGGCGCTGACCGACCATTCTGCGAGCAGCAGCAAGGCAACGCACTGAGATTTAACAGAAATGCCTTGATCAGCGAGTGGAGCGCCTAGATTCAGACCATCGGCCTTGTCGATCCACTCGAGAAAATCGCCCTCCAAGTCGACATCGAAGCCGCGATGGTAACGCGGGTCTGATTCGGGCCGTAAATCTCTGAAAGCCCCCGTCTCAAAACCAGAAACCAGTCTACTGAGTGGCATCTCAAGCAATCGACCAAGAGTCGCCTTGTCGACCAATCTCAGCATCACATCGACCATCACCGCGCCTCCATTCAGTCCTGCACGCCGCCCTCGATTAACGTATCAGCCCAGCCTCTACCCACGCCATCAGAGAATTCTGCAACAACGCCCCCACATGTTCGATCGCAGCATCATCCTCAGCGAAGAAACGCAGAGTGCACTTCCCAGTCTTGTGAGTCCGAAGAACAGCCGGCATCTCACTCGTCAAGTGTGGATGCCGATACAGTGGCGTCAGATAGAGTGAGACGTGCTGCCGCTGAATGCAGATAGCCAGAAACGGATCGAATTGCGAGCCAGACCGCTTTCGAACCAATTTGTAATATCCTGGGTCATCCCGCAGCAGATCGAGCGCACCCTCGTGCTCTTTGGCGATTACTCGAAGCCTGTCCCACAGAGGAAGCAGAGTGGGATTCTTGACCCATTCCATCGAGTTGCCGAGGCATTACCTCGAATACAACGCTTCCCCCACCTGCCAGCCCTTCGATTGCATCGGGTTGAAGAACTGTGCGCGGGCCCGTGGTAACGTCCCTGTGGTTGGATTGGAGATGTTGGAGTGGCGACCATCGAGGATCAGATCAAAACCATTGAGGAGGAGATCTCCAAAACCAAGTACAACAAGGCTACGCAAGGCCATATCGGCAAACTCAAAGCGAAAATCGCAGCACTCCGCGTGCGTAAGGAAAAGGCTCAGGCCCATGCGAAATCGAGCGGCGGGGGCCCTGGTTTCGAGGTCAGGAAATCGGGCGACGCTTCGGTTGCACTGGTTGGCTTTCCGAGCGTTGGAAAATCCAGTCTGATCTCGCAATTGACTGATGTCGATTCTCATATCGGTGGTTTCGCTTTCACGACCCTGACTTGCATTCCCGGCGTCTTGCATCATCGCGGGGCGACGATTCAGATTCTCGATCTACCGGGTCTCATCAAGGGCGCTTCCGAGGGTAAGGGTCGAGGTCGTGAGATTCTCAATGTGATTCGCAGTTGCGATATGGTGCTGTATGTCATCGACCCATTCCAAGGCTCACATTTCCACATCTTGGACAAGGAATTATGGAATGCAGGGATGAGATTGAATGACCCTAAGCCGCAGGTTTTCATCGATAGGACCGAGCGAGGTGGTATCGTTGTGCGCTCCACGCTCGAACAGACAAATCTTGAGACTGAGGAGATTCAAGGAATCATCAGAAGCTTCGGAATCGTCTCTGCGAATATCACTCTCAGAACTGATGTCACCGACGACCATATCGTCGACACCTTGGCTGGAAACAGAGTCTATTCAGATGCGGTCGTCATCCTCAACAAGATCGACCTCGCTAGTAAGGCGGAACTAGACGAGACCTGTGAACAATTGCCGATAGGTTGGCCGGTTCTGCCGGTTTCGGCATTAACCGGCGAGGGCATCGAGGCGATGAAGGATTTCATCTTCGATAATCTCCATTTTATGTCGATCTATCTCAAACCTCAGGGGCAGGAAGCTGACCTCATCGAGCCCCTGATTGTCAAGAACACCTCAACCGTTCGCGATGTCTGCGTCAAATTGCATCGCGACTTCGTCCGCAGGTTCCGCTATGCGCGCGTCAAGGGGCCGAGCGCGAAATTCGACTGGCAGCGCGTCGGCCTCGACCATCTGTTGATGGACGAAGACCTTCTGACCATCATCATCAGAAAGTGAGTCTCATCCAGCGATGATTTCACCTATGGGTGGGTTCACGCGATGCCATGACGGCTTCAGGCGACCTGCTGCCGAGGGCTGAGCTCCGAGCCATCGTCGCCCACCTACGTGGACGTGCTTCCCTTCTGATTGGGATGTTCCTCTTCGGCTTCATCGCGGGTTATCCAGCCGCTGAGTGGGCCATCGAGTGGTTGATCGAGGCCGACGGCTATCGGCCTGTAGGCGTCGAAATCATCATCCTGCAACCGATGGAGATCATCCTTCTGAAATTGAGGATCGCCAGCCAGATCGGCATCGCTCTCTTCGCTGCAACCCTCATCGGCGACCTCGCGTGGAACGGACGGCGCATCATAGCCGAGGGCAAGCGTATGGCGGTGGTTGGAAGTGGAGGGGGCATTGCTCGATTCTTGCAGGCTATCATCGCTGTGCTCGGATTGGGGGCTCTGGGCGGCCTCTACGCACACGAGATACTGGTTCCCTTCCTTCTTGATTACCTCGCTGCCGATGCGAGTGCTGCAGGAATTGATTCGACTTGGCAACTGCGCTCTTGGATCGGCTTCATCACCGGCCTCTACTTTGGCTCGGTGGTTAGTTTTCAAGTTCCGATCTTCGCTGTGATGCTGGTTCGCGCTGGAATCGTCGAGCGCAGAACCTTCACCGAGAACCGAGGAATCCTCTGGTTCTGCGCCGCTGCAATCGGTGCTTTCCTCTCGCCACCGGACCCTCTCTC
>Ga0209445_1000663_pt1 | contig 19139 bp, 17 predicted proteins | sample MarorgKNORR_S2LV_4_FD_188223 | JGI IMG/M metagenome (GOLD analysis project Ga0209445, IMG submission 188223) | Marine microbial communities from the Southern Atlantic Ocean, analyzing organic carbon cycling - NADW_A/KNORR_S2/LV (SPAdes) (version 2) | ecosystem: Environmental > Aquatic > Marine >... | reverse complement strand
TACGGCGAGTGCAGTCGGCTTCCTGGTCTATTCGCAGGTCACGTTCGCTTCGCGGATGGTCGAGTACGCGGTGGTGAGGACGCTGGGGCTCACGACGCGGCAGGTGCTTGGCCTGATGGTACTGGAACTGACGATGGTGTTGGTCCCGGCGGTAATTGTGGGCGCGGTGTTGGGCATGCGGATGGGTGTGACGATCATTCCGTTCCTTGTGACCTCGGGTGAAGGCGTGCGCGTCGTGCCGCCGGTGGTGCTTCACATCGACTGGCAGACGATCGGCCTGCTGGTTGGGGTTGTCGGTGCGATTTTCCTGGCTATATCGATCGGCCTGATCTCGTCTGTCCGCAAAATATCCCCCCCGAGGGTGATGCGCATGGGCCAGAACTAGGTAGCTTCAGGGTGGGCCGGCGAGAAGTCGGGTCAAAAAATAGTCTAAGATTCGCCTCCGTGGAAGCACTACTCAGCGCGCAAAACCTTAAGAAGCACTACGGCGAAGTAGTTGCACTTAACGACGTTAGCTTCGATATTTCGGACGGGATCACCGGGATCATGGGTGAGAACGGCGCTGGCAAGAGCACTGCGATCAAGATATTTCTAGGCCTGCTGAAGCCGACTTCAGGTTCGGCGATGATCCTGGGCGAGAACGCTTCGGAGAATATCATCATCCGGTCGCGGCTCGGTTACATGCCAGAGCACGATTGCCTGCCGAGCAATGTGACGGCCGCCGAGTTTCTTACTCATATGGCAGAGGTTAGCGGGCTGCCGCCTTCGAATGCGCGTTCCCGTGCTGCCGATACCCTGCGCCACGCCGGCCTGTTTGAGGAGCGTTACCGGGCGATGGGTGGTTATTCGACCGGTATGAAGCAGCGGGTGAAGCTTGCGCAGGCGCTGGTGCACGACCCGGCGATCATTCTTCTTGACGAACCGACTGCCGGGCTCGACTCGGCGGGGCGTGAGGAGATGCTCGACCTTATACGGAAGACTCATCGCGAGTTTGGCATCAGCATTCTGTTTTCTTCCCACCTGATGGCCGACGTGGAGCGCACGTGCGACCGGATCATCGTGCTTCAGGAGGGTCGGCTGGTGCAGTCGGGTGAAGTGCGGAGTTTTACGGAAGAGACCGAGACTGTGTTTATCGAGGTGGATACCAATCACGATCAACTTGTCGCTGCGCTCGGAGAGCGGGGCGTGGCGGTGACCGCTGACGGTGGCGGAATATATGTTGAAGGGTCCGATGAGTCGGTGTACGACCATGTGCGAGATGCACTGGTAGAGACCGAAACGCCGCTACGCCGCATGGGGCCGCGGAGGCGGGCCCTGGCTGAGCTTTTTGAGCGTGAGGGCGATGATTTCAGCGATGGGACCAGATTATGACGACTTTGCCGGGCCCGGCCAGGGCCGAAGGCACGGTCTTCGATATCGGCTACCAGCATTACGATGGTCCGCGTGAAGGCCGGAATCGTGCGCGGCTTTCGGTTTACAAAGACGGCCTGCAGAATTCACTGGGGCTTGGCCGCGGTACGCGTGCGAAGATCCTGCCGTGGCTGTTCATTGGGGTGCTGGTCATGGTGGCACTGGTCCTGGCGTTGGTGGCCGGTACGGTTGATCGGCTCGCGGGTGCGGGACCTACGGAAGCACTGGACCTGCCGTCGCACTCTGACTACTACGGAATCGCATCGATCATACTGTTTATTTTCGCGGCTATCAGTGCACCAGAACTGCTGTGCCCCGATCGCCGTGATGGTGTGATTAGCCTTTACCTTGTTCGGCCCCTGACGGGTTCCGATTACATAATCGCCCGGTGGGCTGCGTTTTTCACGGTGATGTTGCTCGTTGCCTGGCTGCCCCAGTTGATATTGCTGACCGGCCTTGTGATGGGTGACCCGGTGCCTGCCGATTATTTCATCGACAACTGGATCGACATCCCGAGGTTCCTGGCTGCAGGGGCGGCTATAGCTGCCTACACAACCACGCTCGCGTTGCTCACTGCCGGGTTTACCACGCGTCGCGCCTACGCTTCGGCGTTCCTGGTGGGGCTGTTTGTTATTTCGACACCGTTCACGACCGGTCTTGCCGAGGAAATTGGCGGCACGGTCGGGCAGTGGATATCCATGTTCAACCTGAGCAACATCCCGGTGCACGTCAACGACGTGATCTTCGGTGAGGTCAGCGACGTGGTGAGCCATGCGCCCGCCGGCGAGTTCGCATCGTGGATACTGGTCGGTTGGTTCTTCGTTTGGACGCTCGTTCCTGCCGGGATACTGTGGATTCGCTACCGGAGGTTGTCGGCATGACAATCAACGGTTCTGATGCAGTAATAAAAGTCGATCACGTTTCACGCTGGTTCGGGAATGTCGTATCGGTGAGTGATGTGACGTTCGACATCAGGCCGGGGATAACAGGTTTGCTTGGTCCGAACGGCGCCGGCAAGACGACGTTGCTGAGGATGATTACCGGGCTTGCTGAAGTTTCCGACGGGTCCATTACGGTGTTTGGGGAGTCGGTACGGAACAATTCCGATTTGTACAGGCGCATCGGTGTGATGTCGGAGCACGAAACGGTCTACCAGTTCATGAAGGGCCGCGAGTTCGTGAAGATGATGGCTCGTCTCAAGGGCGTGGCCGATATTGATATGGCGGCCGACAGGGCCATTGGACTGGTCGATCTTGCCGATGCATCGCTCCGTCCGATGGGCACCTACTCGCGGGGAATGCGCCAGCGCATGCGACTGGCGGCGACGCTGGTGCACGAGCCGGAAATTCTGATTCTCGACGAGCCGTTGAACGGGGCCGACCCCCGGCAGCGGGTGCATTTCCAGAGCCTGTTGAAACGGCTGGCGGCCGAGGGCCGGACGATCGTTATTTCTTCTCACATCCTGGAGGAGGTCGAGCGGATCGCTGAGACGGTGCTGTTGATCGTCAACGGCAAGCTGGCGGCTTCGGGCGATTTCCACGCGATCAGGGCGGCGCTGGACGAGCGGCCGTACCACGTGAGGCTGCTGAGCGATTCGCCGCGCGAACTCGCTTCTGCGCTGGTGAAGCTCGAATCGGTCGACGCGGTGAATATCGACCCCGATGGCGCGCTGGTGGTGCTGAGCCGGAACGTGCGTGATCTGCAGATTGAGTTGCCGCGCCTTGCTAAGGCGTCGTCGATCAGGGTGCGCCGTGTTGAGCCGCTGGACGACTCGCTGGAGAGCGTGTTCGGCTACCTGGTGGAGCGCTAGCGATGGGATCGGTTTACAGGCTTACACTCCGTCAGCTTTCCGGCCGCTGGCGACTGTTGATAACGATAGTACTGGCGTCGTTGCCGGTGGTGATGGGGCTGATCGCAACGGTGGTCGACGACCCGCCATCGACCGAGGATTTCGAGGGCATCGTTATCAACGGGATGCTGTCGGGTTCGATTTTGCCCCTGGTGGTGCTGGCCATAGCAAGTGCGGCTTTTGCGAACGAGATTGAAGACCGGACGCTGGCCAATCTGACGCTTTCGCCGATTCCGCGGTGGCAGATAGTGGTTCCCAAACTGCTGGGTGCGATGACGGTTTCGGTGCCTTTCCTCGTGGGCAGTGCGTTCATTACGAGCCAGCTTTTTTACGATGGGGATATGACTGCGGTGCTCGCGGTTTCGGTGGGCGCGTTCGTGGCTGTGGCGCTGTATTCATCGATCTTTATCTGGGCCGGCCTCATGACTACCCGGGCTATCGGATTTGGCCTGCTGTACGTGTTCCTGTGGGAAGGTCTTTTCTCGAGCTTTGTCGGCGGCGTGCGGTTCCTGAGCATTCGTCACTATTCGATCGCGCTGATGCACGGTATTGACGAACGGCGGTTTGGAGTGGGCGATAACCTGAGCTTCGCCGTGGCGATCGGCGCGTCGGTGGCGGTGTTTGCGTTGTTCCTACTGCTTTCGATCCGCCGACTCCGCCGGATGGACGTGCCGTAGGCGAGTGGAGATGCCCGGAGTTAAACGGGCCGTCGGTTTTCAGGCAGGACTTTGGCTGAACGGATTCGGTTGTTGACAGCGTGAATTGAGCGTCCGTAAGCGGTAATTCGCTGGCTACGACGATGCTATTACGGTCGAGAGTCCCGCGAATCTTGCCTCTGAACCCAGTTCTTCTTCAATTCGCATCAGCTGGTTGTACTTCGATGTCCGATCAGACCTGGAGAGCGAGCCGGTTTTAATCTGGCCGGCACTTGTGGCGACCGCCAGGTCGGCAATAGTGACATCTTCGGTCTCGCCCGAACGGTGAGAGACGACGCTCGAATAGCCCGCATCGTGGGCGATCTTCACTGTTTCCAGGGTTTCAGTGAGAGTTCCGATTTGATTCAGCTTGATCAAGACGGAGTTTGCGATCCCGTTTTTTATACCTTCACGCAGGATGCTGGGATTCGTGCAAAAAAGGTCGTCCCCGGTCAACTGGCATCTCGATCCGAGGAGTTTGGTGACGAGTTTCCAGCCTTTTTCGTCATCCTGCGCCACCCCGTCTTCAATCGAGACAATCGGGTATTTGGTCACAAGCTTTTCGAGGTACTCCACGTGCTCGTCGACAGAACGAACCAGGCCTTCACCCTTGTAGTTGTATTCGCCGTTTTTAAAAAACTCTGATGATGCGGGGTCGAGAATAATGCTTACATCCTCGCCCGGCCGGTAGCCCGCGTCCTGAATTGCCTTGACGATGAAATCGAGGGCTTCTTCTGCCCGTTTCATATCGGGGGCAAAGCCACCTTCGTCGCCAACGTTGGTGTTGTGGCCGGCTTTGTGCAACGAGGTCTGCAGGGTGTGAAAAATCTCCGAACCTATCCGGACGGCCTCTGCGAAATTATCGGCGCCTGCTGGAAATATCATGAACTCCTGGAAGTCGATCGAATTTGCAGCATGCTCGCCGCCGTTGATGATGTTCATCATCGGGGTGGGCAGGAGATTGGCATCGGGGCCACCGAGGTATTCGTAAAGTGGCTTACCAGCCACCGCCGCCCCGGCTTTGGCAACGGCAAGAGAGACCCCCAGAATGGCGTTGGCTCCGAGTCTGCATTTGTTAGAAGTTCCATCCAGATCGATCATCTTGTTATCGATCAGCGCCTGGTCCTCGGCGTCCAAATTCAGGACTGCTGAGGCGATCTCCCCGTTGACGAACCCGACTGCTTTTCGAACCCCTTTGCCGAGGTACCTGCTCGGGTCACCGTCACGGAGTTCCACAGCCTCACGTATTCCGGTTGAAGCCCCGGACGGCACGCTCGCCCTGCCTTTAGAACCATCGACGAGCACGACATCCACTTCAACGGTTGGGTTCCCGCGGCTGTCTAGAATTTCTCGGCCGAAAACACTATGGATTCGTGTCAATGTTTTTCCTTCTGGGTCAATCGTGGAGCCAACCGAAATCGATTGGCCCCATCGCATTCTTATTTTTTGACAACCAAAAGGATAACTGGCACGCACAACGAACTACGGAACGAGTACCGCCTCTTTACTACGAGTTCCGGCTGACTGCTTCTACGGGGTGCCCGTGCGCTACCTACGAGCGGTGCATGGTTACCATTTTCAGTTCGGTCATCTCCTCGACCGCGTAGCGGGGGCCTTCCTTGCCCATTCCGCTGTCCTTCAGGCCCCCGTACGGCATCAGGTCGGCCCGGAACTGGGTGCCGCCGTTGATGTTGAGGTTGCCTGAATCGACTTCCAGTGCGAATCTCATCGCGTTGTCGAGGTTTTCGGTGAAGATCGCGGCCGAAAGCCCGAAGCGCGTGTCGTTTGCAAACTCGATGGCTTCGTCGATGCCGGACACGGGCGTTACGCCGACTGCAGGCCCGAACAACTCGTCACGGGAGAAGCGCATGTTGCGGTCGACGTCAGCAAGTATCGCCGGTCGTACGACGGCGCCGTCCCTGCCGCCACCCGCAACGAGCCGGGCACCGGCACCGACTGCCTCCTGGATCCAGCTTTCGACGCGTGCTGCGTCGCTCTCGCGCACCATCGGGCCGACATTCACTGTTTCTTTCATCGGATCACCGGTCGAGAGGGCCTCGACACTGGGTGCGAGGGCGTCGAGGAAGTCGCTGTACACCGACTTATCGACGATGACCCGCTGGGTCGAGATGCACACCTGGCCGGCGTTGGAGTAGCCGCTCTGCACGGTGGCCGCGATGACTTTGTCGATATCGGCATCTGGCAGGACGATGAGGGGCGAGTTCGAGCCGAGTTCCATCGTTACCTTCTTCAGCCCGGCGGTGTGGGTGATGTGTTCTCCGACTTCCTGGCTACCGGTGAAGGTGACCTTGCGAACTGCGGGATTGGACACGAGTGCATCACCGATCGCGCTGCCTGAGCCGGTAACGCACTGGATGGCCTCGGCCGGGAGGCCGGCGTCGAGCAGTATCTCGGTGAGTTTGAGCGCCGATAGCGGGGTGTCGCTGGCCGGCTTGATGACGACGGCGTTGCCCCCTGCGATTGCGGGGCCGACCTTGTGCGCGACGAGGTTGAGCGGGAAGTTAAAGGGCGAGATGGCGACCACGATGCCGACCGGGACCCGCACTGTGAAGCCGAACTTCATTTCGTTGCCCGGTGCGGCATCGAGCGGAATCGTCTCACCGAAGAGCCGTTTTGCCTCTTCCGCCGACCAGGTGATGGTCTGGACGCACCGGTCGACTTCGAGCAGACCCTCGCTTATGACCTTGCCTTCTTCGTTGGTAATCGTCTCACCGAGGTCCTGCCTGCGCTCGTTCAACAGAACGACTGCACGCATCAGGATTTCATACCGGTCGAACGCGCTGAGCGCGCGCATGGCGTTTGCGCCGCGTTCGGCGCTCTTGATCGCCATCTCGACATCTTCGACAGTGGCTGCCGGAACGGTGTCGATTGGTTTGCCAGAGTAGGGGTTGACTACCTCTATCTGAGATGTGCCAGACGTCCAGTTGCCGTTGATGTACATCTTCATGGCGGATGCTCCTTTGGGCAGGTTGGCTGGTTCGGGAACGAGTGTTCTTCAGCCTGATGAGATGAGGGCAGTATAGACCCGGTTCGGAGTAGTCGCTCGTAGTGCGGGGCGGCGTTACGTTAGCACCGCGAGTTGGTCTGCGGGTCGGTGCCGTTCTAAATTGACCCTTCGACAAGCTCAGGGCAGACAGGCTCAGGATGTGGACCCTTCGAGGGGCTCGGGACGGGTGGTTGTTGAGATCTGAGGTTGGGCGTTGATTTTTCTGCGGTTTGGACGTTCTCTGGTGAGGTCCCTCCGCAGGGGTCGGGGAATCGGGTTTTAGCTGGCCGGGCCCTTGCCATGAGGGTTCAGAGTGCGAGCGCGTTAACTACGGGATGTTCGAGCTTGTTAATTACCGGATGTTTTCGACCAGTTCTTCGCATACTTCGATGAGTGACTGACAAAGAATGACGGTGTTGCCTGCCACCAAAAAATCGCTGTACTGCTTGCGCTGTCCACTTGCGAAAATTGCGTTGCCTTCGAGATTCGCGTTTGAAACACGGTTCACTGCAGAGTTCGCCGAGTCCATACCGGGGCCCATCGCATCTGCGTGCGAGTCGTAGAAGCGAATCTCCACGTCCTGGCTCTTGTAGAACCCAAACCAGATCGCGTTCGAGTCGGGCACCGTTTCGATCGAGAATTCCTTCGATTTCTTCCATCCGGCATTGACGAACGAATCTACATCGAACACGTCGCCATTTCGGATGATGACGGGGGCGTCCACTCCGGGCGTTGCCGCCTCGCCTGAGTCCGAGCCGCAGGCCACGATGAGCAATGGCAAAACTGCACCGGTCAAGACGGCTACCCGAAACCGGTCGATCCCTGCTAGGGCTGAGAGATTCATGCCTTCATCTTCTCCATTGTGGCAGCTGGTGGATTATTTATGCGATGGTACTTGCCCGCTGAAATGTTCACCAGTGGGGATCGGATTTCGTTGGCCGTGTGGGGCCTGAAATGATGGCCCGCGACCTGCGGAATATCAGGCCAATGCTCAATCTCGATGTAGCAGAGTCAAATCCAACACCGATCTGAACTGGTTGACCGTGTACGTGTGTTCGGGATGACACGCATGCGAACAGTGCTCGATTTTTCCAGTCCCTCAGTCGTTGCCGACTAGATCGCCTTCGATCGGGAGGGTGATCTGGAAGCATGTGCGGCCGGGTTCCGATAGTACGGTGATGTTGCCGCGATGCTTGTGGACCACGATGTTGTAGCTGATATCGAGGCCGAGTCCCGTTCCCTTGCCGGGTTCTTTCGTGGTGAAAAACGAGTCGAAAATCCGGTGCTGGATGTCTTCTGGAATTCCGGGTCCGTTGTCTTCGATCTCGATAATCACGTCTTCATACGAGTTGTAGACCCTTACCGTAAGACTGCCAGCTCCATTCATGGCATTGGCGGCGTTGTCGATGATGTTGGTCCATGCCTAGTTCAGCTCGCTGCCGAAGGCCTGGATTGCCGGTACGTTTTCGTCGTGTTCCCGGTAGACCTGGATGCCCTGCTTCAGCTTGCCCCTGAGCATGAGCAGGGTGCTGTCGAGTCCTTCAGCGACATCGATCGTCTGGCCGGACGCCTGCCCGATCTCTTCCAGGAGGCTGCTGACACTTGCCGACCTGCTGATGAGTACGGCTATCGGCGACGCGGCCTCGGTGCCGAACGATTCTTCGAGCTCGTCGAGTTTCTGGCGTACAAACCCGGCGTTAACCAGATCGGGTCCGATCTGCCAGGCGTTTTCGACGTTGCGTTCTACGAGCCAGCTTTGCAGTTCGTATTCGATATCGCTGCGGTCGAGAGGGTCGATTTCGTCGGCAGTCCGCGCGGCACCGGCAACTTCGCTGAGCAGTGCGTTCAGTGCGTCTTCCTGTTGCGATGTGAGCGCGAGTCCTGCGAGTGCGCGCTGGGAATTGCCATACGCTTCGACCGATTCGGCAAGCTGGGCTGCACCTCGTTTGACCGCCGCGGCGGGGTTGTTCAGTTCGTGGGCCACACCTGCCGTGAGCGTTCCCAGTTGCGCCATCCTTTCGCTCTGTCGCAGCAACCCCTCGGTTGAGCGGAGTCGTTCCACGACGGTGTCAAACATCGAGCGTGCGGCGGAGGGGCTGCGCCCGACCCGGCCTTTACGATTCTGTACTTGGCCCCGTAGTGGCTCCTGAGATCGCGTTCGACCGCGTTCAGGACCTGCGGCTCGTCGTCAACACAAAGAATTGTCGATGCTGGCATTAAATGGATTTACCTGTTTGCGTCTTCGTTCTCACACGATTGGCGGATCATCCCGCCCTCGCGATCAAACGCCATTGATTTGTTCAGTCCGTTTCCAGGGAATGGTACTCGTGGGTGATTCCGCCGGCAGTAACATTTACGACCCGGTATCCCGATGGGTCGTGCCAGAGCGGGAGTCCGACCGGGCCGGAGCTGACGACCTCGATTCCGTTTTTGTTTGCGATGTTGTTTCGATGCCAGTGACCCGCGAAGTTGGCCCCGATGCCGTGGTCGGCTGCGATTTCGAGGAGGGGCGTTCGATACTGCTTTGTGATCGACCACGGGTTGTCCGCTTCGCCGGGAGAATTGATGAACAACGGGTGGTGGCTGAACAGGACGATTCGCCCCGCGCCCGGGGTTTCGTTTTTCGAATAAGGGTTCTGGTTACTGACGATGATGGCTTCAGCTTCAACGAAAGCCAGCTGGGCCTTCGCGCGGTCCGTCAGTTCGCCGGGCGACGTGAACAGGGTCGAGTTGATTGCGATGAACCTGACGCCACCGTGTGAAAAGGCGTAGTAGTCGGGACCGAAGTTGTCGATATAGCGGTCGATCGATTGCTGGTCCGGGTTTGTGTGGTCGACGGCGACATCGTGATTACCGGCCACCCAGTGGAGCGGGATCGAATCGTCGAGCAAGGCCCCGATTCGCTTTACTTCGGCGATCTGGTCGTCGTTTTCGCTTTCATTGATCATGTCGCCGCACACCACGACGAACGCCGGTTTCAGCCGGTTGGCGTGTTCGATGGCCCTGGTGAAGAGCGCGGTTTCGGGGGCGAACCCCTCGAACTTCGAGGTCTTACCAATAAGCAGTCCGCGTTCGGTGAAGGTCGCGATTTCTTCATCCGTCTTGCCGCTCGAACCGGCGAACATACCGAACTGGGGATCGGCCAGTTGCATGAAGGAAAAATCGGTTGTCAATTGAACTCGGATTTACTCGTGGGTGGGGTCGTTATCGCGCTGGTGAATTTGTTAGAGGGCAGGATACCCGCTCAGTTCGATGAATGTGTTGCCCTCCTCGATGCGCAGGACCGGTGCGCGTTTCAGGCCTGAGGAGGAAGTTCGTGGCTGTTCGACAGGATGTAACTCTATCCGGTTCGACCGAGTAGGCCCAGCAGGTGGGTTTGCGGATTGTCGTTGGGACTAGTGGTGGTCGGGGCGGCAAATACGGCCCGGTAGCCCTCGTTGTAGGCGATTGCCTGCGCCAGAGGTGTGCGCATTTGCACAAGGTGGTCGTCGAGGGTGGCGTCCTGCCCCGAACCTACCGCGATGTCCCAGCCGTGGCTCAGCGTGTCGAGGAACAGCTGCTTCGAGTATTCGGCCACGCTTACCGGTCCCGACGAAATCTGACAGGTCCTCGACATGGCGTCGGGCTCGGCCAGTATGGCTTTTACGTCGTTGGCGGTACGTTCGTAGGCCCCAGCCGGGTCATCGCCAACCAGGTTGTCCTCAAACTCATTGCCGACCTCTGCTATCGTTCGGCCATTGAACAGCGCGACCATCCAGATGTTTTCGTCAACGATGTGGTTTACGACGTCCTTCACGTTCCAGTCGGTGCACGGCGTGTCGTTTACCCATGCTGAATCGGTTACTGCAGACACGAAGCTGATACTTGAATCGAGCGATTGCAGGTAACAGGCGGAAACTACCGCGGGGTCTCGACTGTCCGGCGGATGCGGCCGAGATTCCTCTACTTCGGTCGGGAAACCGGTCCTCGTCGGGGCCGGCTCCTACCAGAGCTGCATCGAGTCAGTGAAGAGGGCGGTCAGTTCATCGGCACCAGTGGCGCGGGGTGCCAGTTTGGTCACGCGGTGCTGGGGCAGGGTTCCCTCGACCAGTGCGGGTATGTCGTCGGGGGTGTAGCCGACACCGCCGAGGCCGTTGGGGACGCCGATTTCTTTGAGGATGAAGATCAGCCGATCGGCGATGAGATCGCCTGCGTCTTCAGGTCCTGCGCCCGCGATATCGGCCCCCAGAAGCCGGGCGGCGCGCATGTGGCGTTCGGGGTTCGATGACGCCGTGTAGCGGAAGACGGCCGGGGCGTTGAGGATGACTGCCATGCCGTGGGGGACGATGGCTTTTCCCTGCGGGTAGTCTTCCGGTGCATAATCCGTGACGAGGCCGGAGACGGCGTACGACATGCCGTGGGGGAGGTGCACGCCTGCGTTGCCGAAGCCGACACCGGCAAATGTTGCGGCCATGGCCATGTTCGAGCGGGCTACGAGGTCGTCGGGATCGAGCACTGCCGGGAGAATGCTGTTGCCGACCATTTCGAGAGCTGCCAGCGCCCATACGTCGCTGATGGGGTTCGCACCCTGGTATGTGGGCCGCTGGGCGGGCGAGACCGGGGCTTCCCGTTGCGAGAAGGAAAGGGCGGTGTATGACTCAATACCGTGGCAGAGCACGTCGAAACCGCTGCAGGCTGCGACCATCTTCGGGAGCGAACGGGTGTTCTCGGGGTCGACCAGTCCGACGTCGGGCCTGAGCGACCGGTGGGCTATACCGGTCTTTGCGCCGAGTTCTTCGAAGTCGAATATCGCCACCCCGGTCGTTTCACTCCCGGTCCCGGCAGTAGTAGGCACGGCCACGAGTGGTTTCAGGTCGCCGGGTACGGGTGTGCCTTCGCCGATGGGGGCGTTGACGTATTCGAGAAAATCTGCCGGGTATGTCGAGTAGAGGTTCGCGGCTTTGGCGGTGTCGATGCTCGAACCGCCGCCGACGGGCAAAAAGCCGTCGAACCTGCCATTTACGGCGAACTCGATCGCTTCCTTGAAAGAAACGTCTGTCGGTTCGACGCTCACCCGGTCGAACACGGCGAAGTCGACATTTGCCTGCTTCAGGGAATTGGTGGCCGTGTTTACCGCGGCACTTCCGGCCATCTGCGGGTCGGTAACCACCATCACGCGGCTTGCGCCCAGTCGATCGAGCTCGTAGCCGGCCTCCCCCGTAATACCCGGGCCGAACTTGATCGACGAGGTGTCGATAGTAAAGGCGGTTTCGGTGCAGGCTGCGCTCTGGCTGGTCATTAGTATCTTTGCTTGGTGGGTGTGCAGCGGGTTTTTTCGGGGGTAGCCGTGAACAAGACCATGAAATTTACTGGAGAAGGATAGTTGAAAGATTGTATGCCGGCGCGCGATCAGCCGTTACCATCACTCCACGTCGTTCAAAAAAGGAATTTGGGGCCATATGCGAGTAGTTCAGTTTGTAATTCCCTCCATAGCGCGCGCCGATGGCCGCCGGGTTGGCTATGTCGTTGGCGAAGAGGTCGTGGACGTGACGGCTGCTGACGAAACGTTAACGTCGGTATTTGCCGTGTTCGAAGCCTCGCAGGCCTCGGGAAGATCGTTTGACGAGACGCTGGCCGGGGCGGGCACTTCGGACGGTGATGCTTCGCGCCTTGATTACAGCGGTCTGCTGGCGGCGCGCGTTGGCGGCGGTACACCGTACCTGGTCGCACCGTTCGGTCATCCTGACGATCACCGGATACTGGTTTCTGGGACGGGTTTAACACACACAGGCAGTGCGAAATCGCGTGATCAGATGCACTCGGACGATGATGCTGCCACCGGTGATGCTCCAACGGATGAACCTGCCACGGATTCGGCAAAGATGTTCCAGATGGGCATCGATGGCGGTAGTCCCGAGGCGGGCGAGCGCGGGACATCGCCGGAATGGTTCTACAAAGGCAACGGGACCGTATTGCGGGGGCCGGGTGAGGGCCTTGAGCTACCGGCGTTTGCGCTCGATGGCGGGGAAGAGCCGGAGCTGGCGGGTTGTTACTTCATCGATAGGGCGGGGGTGCCGCGCCGGGTCGGGTTCACGCTGGGCAATGAGTGGTCCGACCACGAGACGGAGCGGATCAACTACCTGTACCTCGCCCCGTCGAAATTGAGGTCGTGCGCGATTGGGCCTGAACTAGTCACCGATTTCGAGTTCGACGGATTGACGCTGGAGTGCGCGGTGGAGCGCGACGGCAGGCTGATCTACGAGAGCGGTCCTTTGTACACAGGCGAGCAGTATATGTCGCACACGCTCGCCAACTGCGAAGACCATCACTTCAAGTATCCGCTGCACAGGGTGCCCGGCGATGCGCATGTTCACTTTTTCGGCACCAGTCAGCTGAGTTACCCCACAAGGGACTGGAAGTTTCAGGTGGACGACGTGATTACGATTTCGGCAAATGCGTTCAGTGCACCGCTTTCGAATGTCGTAGTCAGCGGAGACCCTGTTGAAGGACGGCCGGTGAGGGTAGCGAGGGCCTAGCTTGCAGGGGTGCCGTTTACCGGAAACCTGCACACGCCGCTATTCCTGCTGGCAATGGGCAGATTTTCGCATTCTTGCTTGCTCGATGAGTCGCGTTCGCCAACCGGAGACGTCAGTTAGCCGAACACAACGGAAAAAACCTGGCTGCGGGCACGGAATCGACGCACATGGATGTGAGTGGAAGAATCGATATTCCAGTTATCGATTTGACCTGCCCCCCAAAAAGTAGTCCAGGGTTAATGTTGTTGTAGCGAATGGAATGCGCCCCCGAAAATCGACTCACGGCTGTAACAATTTCCAGTTCGAGGTGTATTGCCGATGGCGTGAACTAGGTGCAGAATTAGCAGGTTGCTCGAAACGGTGGCTCGACAGATGAACCACCAGTTGAGCCAAAGGTCAATAAAACGATGGTCTGTTACAGAATTTGTATGTGCCCCCCGACTACGGGCTGTGCGCGCGTTAATTTCTGCCTGTGTTGTACAAACACAAAAGCTGCCTGTTGACCCGAAACTAACCACGACCACTCGACATTCCAGCCAGACGCATCGCCCCGAAAACGGGTTCGATTGCTCGTGCAGAAAACTGTGCATACCCGGTAGGTCAGATCGAATGGTCGTCACCCGAATCACATACTCACCAGACGCACACAAATACAAATCAAAGCTAAAATCCAATCACCAAATCAACTGCTGAACTGAAATCCTAGAAATCTCACGAATCAATGAATAGCCCCGAAAAATCGAATAGCGAACTGCTGACATCAAGCCAGCTGCGCGCGCTCGAGGCTGAATCGATTCACATCATTCGAGAAGTCGTTGCCGAGTTCGAACGACCCGGCCTGCTGTTTTCAGGCGGCAAGGATTCGATCGTGATGCTGCACCTCGCTGTGAAGGCGTTGCGGCCCGCAAAGCTGCCGTTTCCGATAATTCACATCGACACCGGGCACAATTTTCCCGAGACCATCGAGTATCGAGATAGAACAGCCGCCAACCTGGAAATCGATCTCGTCATCGGATCCGTGCCCGATGCACTGGCGAGTGGTCGGGTACAGGCAAGCACGCTGCCCGGAGCCTCTCGAAATCGCCTGCAGACGCCGGTACTACTCGACACGATTCGAGATGGCAAGTTCGACGCTGTGTTCGGCGGCGCTCGTCGAGACGAAGAGCGTGCCCGTGCGAAAGAGCGCGTCTATTCTTTCCGAGATGAATTCGGGCAGTGGGATCCAAAAAACCAGCGGCCCGAGCTCTGGAATCTCTACAACGGATTTACTAACACCGGGCAGCACATCCGGGTGTTCCCGCTATCGAACTGGACCGAACTCGACATCTGGCAATACATTCTCGAAGAGGGGATAGAGCTGCCGTCGATCTACTTTGCACACGAACGAGAAGTGTTCGAGCGTGATGGCATGCTGATGGCACATTCCGATTTTTTGAAGCCCGAACACGGCGAAAAAGTGTTTACGGAACGGGTCCGATTTCGCACCGTTGGCGATATGACGATCACGGCCGGCCAGAAATCCGATGCCGAGACACTCGAACAGGTAATCACCGAAATCGCGGTAGCCCGTGTGTCGGAGCGTGGTGCTAGCAGGGCGGACGACCGCACCGCTGAAGCCGCCATGGAAGATCGCAAGCGTGAGGGGTATTTCTAAATGGAACTCCTGAGAATCGCCACCGCTGGATCGGTTGATGACGGCAAGAGCACGCTGATCGGGCGGCTGCTGTACGACTCAAAAGCTATCTACGATGACGTGCTCGATTCTACCGAACAGCACAGCCGCAGGCAGAGTTCGGAGTACTTCAACCTCGCTCTGCTTACCGACGGTCTGAAAGTTGAACGGGAGCAGGGCATTACGATCGACGTTGCGTATCGATATTTTTCAACGCCGAAACGCAAGTTCATTCTCGCCGACACTCCCGGACACGTTCAGTACACGAGAAACATGGTTACCGGCGCTTCGACCGCCGATGTGGCGCTGATTATTGTCGACGCCCGGCACGGCGTGGTCGAGCAGTCAAGGCGTCACGCTGTGATCGGTGCGCTACTCGGCATCAAGCATGTCGTCGTCTGTATCAACAAGATGGACCTGGTCGACTTCAAGGAAGAGTTTTTCAGGCCGATCCAGGACGATCTGCACGACCTGCTGACCGAGCTCGAGATCAAATCGCACCATTTCATCCCGATATCGGCACTCGAGGGCGACAACGTTGTTGAGAAGTCAGACCGTATGCCGTGGTACATCGACGGCCCGTTGCTCCCTCATCTCGAAGATCTGGAACTTCCCGATAACACGGTGGACACGCCTTTCCGATTCCCCGTTCAGTACGTGATTCGGCCGCTGAGCAATGAGTATCACGACTACCGCGGCTATGCCGGCACGATCGCAAGTGGGCGAGTCGAGGTCGGTCAGGAGATCGCGGTTATGCCTTCGGGGGCAACAACGACCATCACCGCGATCGAAACGCCGGAGGGCGATGCAAATTCGGCGACAGAGGGCGAGGCGGTGACCATCCGCATCTCCGACAATCTCGATATTTCTCGTGGCGCAATGTTCAGCGGCACGACCGAGCGACCCGCCACGGAGAATAGCTTCGATGCGACGGTGTGCTGGATGAGCGAACGCACGTCGTTGAAATCCGGGGTGATGCTCAGGATCAAGCACACAACTCACACTGCACGAGCGATGGTGAGCGATCTTGAGTGCAGGGTCGACATTAACTCCTTATCGGATCTCGGCTTCTGCGACGAGCTTAAACTCAACGAAATCGGCCAGGTAACGCTGCGAACGAGCGAGCCGCTGATTTTCGATAAATATGGAGACGTTCGTGGTACAGGCAGCTTCATTCTCATCGATGAATCGACCAATGAAACGATCGGCGCGGGAATGATCGGCCGACCGCCGTATCTGGGTGCCGGACGCGCATAGTCACGCATGGGGCTGATGTAGAGTTTGTTCACATCTACGGGAACACGCATGAGCTGACGACGTAACTTTGAACGGTCCTGTTGTCCCTGTCATCGGGATATTCGCCGATGATCTAACTGGCGCACTCGACGCTGCGACGCCGCCTGATGTTCGCGTGACCACCGTCGACGATGACGGCCGGGTTATGGCCGTAGATACAGAGGCGGCGGAATATTCGACACTGCTTGGCTTCATTGGGGTACTGAACGAGGTCCCCCAGTTCGCCCACATACAAATTCTGAACTTGAGCAAGGTGACAGATGCCGATACGAGGACGAATGCTGAGCCCGCCATGCAGTTCGGGGAGTCGGCGGTTGTCGAGACCGGGGTCAAGATGTCTATCGAGATCACTCGAATCGTGCTGATCCCCGACGAGAACGAGATCCTGCGGGGTGAAGAACTGGCAGTCGCGGGCAACCAGGATTCCGCAGTTGGCCCACGGTAGGCAGGTAGCGCGGGCGAGTTTCTTCAACAGGAAGCGCTACGCCTGGGTTTCAACTTCCTGGTGAACGATGCGCATGGCCTGGTGGTGTGGCAGGCCGTCGTCGCGGAGCTGCTGGTAACGCGTTTCATCGATGCTTGACCGATCGAGGAAGCCCCGGATGTCGTAACGTCCCTCGCGTTCGAGCGGCAACTTGCCTTCTTCGATCATCAAATCGAGCGGGTATTCCTTTTCCTGCATTGGCAGGTGGACGACCTTGTTGTGACGTGCCGATTCGTACATCGCCATCATCACCTCGACCGTGTCGCGCGCTTTTCGTCCTGAGCCACGGCTTTCACTGCCGCCTTCGATCCACTCGATCAGCTCAAGGGTTTGCGCGGCGTTCATGTTTCCGCCGATGGCCTGGTCGCCTTCTTTCAGGCCCAGGTCGATATCTTTCCAGCCTCCGGTATCGGCGTTGAAAAGCTTGAGCACCGTCTCCCGTACGTGCAGCATCCCCTCGGTGCCTCGAATGAAGAACTTTCCGGCATCGGAGTTTCTGTCCCAGAGATCGGACTGGATGAAGAACTGAAGGCTGTTACCGAAGTGGATAAGGCCCATGCAGGAGTCTTCGATCGCGGTGTCACGCTCGTGCTTGTCGGTGGTCCGTTCGACTGCGCCCATCACCCATTCGGCCACCGGGTCACCGAGGATGAAGCGTGCGCCGTCGATCGAGTGGGTGCCCCAGTTGGCGAGGCCGTCGCGTACTCGCAGGTCGGCGCGCAGTGGAATGCCAATGGCACCGTCTTCAACGAGCTCTTTCGCCCTTTCCCAACCCGGCGTGAACCGGCGCTGGTGCGATATGGCCAGTTTCACGTCGTTGGCTTCACAGACATCGACCATGGCGTCTGCCCTGCCCATTCCGATGGCCATGGGCTTTTCGCAGATTATTCCCTCCACCGATGGCCCGGCCGCGACCTCTGCGGTCACGGTGTCGTGGAGCAGGTGCCAAACACACACGCTAACGATGTCGGGCTGCGCTTTTTCCAGCATCTCGGCAACAGTTGCGTAGCCCTGCGGAATGCCGTAATCGTTCATGTACATGTTGCGGGCCGGCTCGAGCGGGTCGGCGACTGCGACGATATCGACGTTGTCGAGCCGCTGGTAACCCTGCATGTGTGCCTGGCCAATTGAACCGCAGCCAACGATTGCGGCCTTGTACTGTTTCGACATTGATGGGGAGTCCTGTGTGGAGCCCGGTGTGTTCCGGGAAGGGGTGGTGATTTCGGTGCGCGAGCGGCAGTTTACGCCTGCCCGGTGAGGTGTGCAGCAGGCACCCGGCTGCTGTTGGTTCGCCGGTGGCAGGCGCTAGATCAGCAAGGCGGGCAGGTTTGCAGCTGCACCGAACACAAACATCGAACCCAGGGCCAGGCTGAATATCGCCACGATAATCCCGAACAGGGTGTAGAGGGCGTGGTGTCGCCTAGTCCCGACGAGTCCTGCCGTCGATGCGATGGTGATGAGGGTGTTCGAAACGATCAACCCGACGATGAACGCGATCAGCAGGATGCTGCCGGTAAGTGCCGATGTCGCGCCGGCTGCGGATGCAAGCAGAAGCGCCTGGCTGCCGGTTTCGGCTCCGATGCCGTGGACTACGCCGATCGATACCGAAGCGCCAGAGCCGTATTCGCGGCGGTTTTTGCCTTCTGTTCTGATTCCAGATGCCGATTTTCCGATCATTCTGCGATAACCCGACTTTGCAAAGTCGAAGATCAGCATCCAACGGCTACGGAGTACCAGTCGCCCGCGGTTCCTGGCCATCGTCCAGATCAGCCAGGCTCCCAGCAACAACAGGGTGACGCCGACCACAATTTCCATGTAGCCGTCGACCCAGTCCGGCAACATGGTCCCGAACCAGATGGCTAGGAGCCCGAGAACGACGACGACCCCGGCGTGCCCGAGCGCGTAGAGTGTACCCATACCCAGACTGCGCCTGCGATTTTTCTGCGATCCGGCCACGTCCGAAATCGCAGCGATGTGATCCCAGTCGATTCCATGTCGGAGACCGAGGCCGGTACTAAGCAGGGCCATTCCGATTTCAGCAGGCATTGAGGGCCTCCGGCCCGGTGAGAGACCTTTTTACACATTGTTTTACGGGCGCTGATGGTGGAAATCGCCGACGGATTCTTCAGAAGAAAGTTTCGATCGGCCGGGGATATTAGTTGGAATCGCATCAACAGATGCGGCAACGTTATGCGCTAAATATCGCAAATG
>Ga0209445_1000661_pt1 | contig 19153 bp, 15 predicted proteins | sample MarorgKNORR_S2LV_4_FD_188223 | JGI IMG/M metagenome (GOLD analysis project Ga0209445, IMG submission 188223) | Marine microbial communities from the Southern Atlantic Ocean, analyzing organic carbon cycling - NADW_A/KNORR_S2/LV (SPAdes) (version 2) | ecosystem: Environmental > Aquatic > Marine >... | reverse complement strand
GAGTCTTGGCCTAACCGATTACGTTCCGGTGTGGGAAGCGATGCGCGGTCTCACCGACTCGCGTAAAAAGAATACTTTAGACGAAATATGGATCACCCAACATAAACCCGTCTTTACTCAAGGACAGTCGGGCCGATCGGAAAATATCATTGATCCAGGTGATATTCCCGTGGTTCTCTCGGATCGAGGAGGACAGGTGACCTATCACGGGCCCGGGCAGCTCGTCGTATATTTAATGTTCGACTTGCGTCGAATGGATCTGAATGTTCGGGTGTTGGTTGGCGGCATCGAAGAAAGCATTATTGACGTCCTCGCTGGTTACTCGATTGGAGCCACAAGAGAAAGAGATGCGCCTGGGGTATACGTTAGAGGTAACAAGATAGGTTCTTTGGGTTTGCGAGTACGAAGGGGGTGTAGCTTTCATGGGCTTAGCCTCAATGTTGCAATGGACCTTGAACCGTTCGATCGGATCAACCCATGTGGACATGTGGATTTGAAGATGTCGCAAGTCAAAGATTGTGGCGGGCCTTCCGATTTGTCGGTGGTGGCTGAAGATCTAATCGGTAGGTTGAGTAGCCGTTTCCAATTCACCTCGTTGATCCACAGGAAAGGCATTGGGGATTCTTTAATAGCTTGAGCCGACGCCACTCCATACGCTTGGCGTCCATGTAAAGTACGTGACCGCAGAGTGTTTCGCCTATACCGGATATTATCTTGATAGCCTCCATCGCCTGGATTGTTCCTATGATCCCAACCACTGGCGCTAAGACGCCGTTGTCGGCACAGTTCAAGTTTTCGTTGTCGCCTTGACTATACAGACACCGGTAACAAGGCGATTCGCTTTCGCGCGGGTCGAACACGGCGACCTGGCCTTCCATACGAATGGCGGCGCCAGAAACAAACGGGGTTCGCGCAGATAAGCATGCGTCATTTATTTCATAACGGCTTTCAAAGTTATCGGTTGCATCAACAACCACGTCAGCATGACTAACCGCTTCCAATAGATCGTTGCCCCGTAGTCGATTCTGGATCATGTTGATTCGTGTCTCGCTGGAGATTTGTTCGATTGCTTTTCCGGCTGATGCAACTTTTGGTTCGCCGATCGTTGACTCACGGTGCGCGATCTGACGTTGTAGATTGCTAAGATCAACGACATCGTCGTCAACTAACGTGACTTCACCGATGCCCGAAGCGGCTAGATAAATCGCGGCAGGTGATCCAAGGCCCCCGAGGCCAATAATCAGGACACTTGCCTGGCCTAGTTTTTCCTGACCTTCTATATCCAGCTCGGGCAACATGATTTGTCGACTGTAGCGGAGTAACTGTTCGTCGTTCATGGCATAGTGCCGCTGCAAACGCGCAACGTTCCTGCGATGTCGGGGGTGTTGCGAATTTCCGTGAAACCTGACTCCTCAAATAATGATGCAACTTGTCGGGATTGGTCGTGGCCATGCTCGACTAGTAGATTGCCACGAGATTGAAGGTACGATGGCGCCTCTGTAATGATGGTTCGAATTGCTTCTAACCCATCGTTTCCGCCGCAAAGGGCAACGTCCGGTTCGAATGCCAGTCCATCGTTTTTTAGGTGTGGGTCGTTTACTGCGACGTAGGGAGGGTTAGAAACAATCAAGTCGAAACTACGTGAAATGTTGCTGAACCAATCCGATAAGCTAACCGTCACATGAAGTCCCAGCCGGTGTGCGTTGAGCCTGCATAAATCGACGCATTCGGTCCGGATATCTACTGCAGTTATGTTGGCGTTGGTTTCGTTTGCCAGAGCCAATGCGATCGCACCAGACCCCGTTCCCAGGTCAAGTACCGTACTGTCACTAGCGATCAATGGTAGAGCACATTCGATGACTGTCTCAGTCTCTGGACGCGGGACGAGCACCTCCGGATATATGACGAGATTTAGTCCCCAAAATTCCTTTTCCCCGCTTATGTAAGCGAGAGGCTCTCCATTTACTCTTCGCGCGAGCCAATCTTTATGGCGTTGGGCGGCTTTGTCGGATACGAAATATTCAGGAAATGCATACAAGGTTGATCTATCCACGCCCAGAGCCGAAGCGGTTAGCACCTCTGCCTCGGGATTTGGTAAGACCCTGCGTGCAACAAAAAGACAATCCTTAATGGTTTTAACCTGTCTCACGTTCGCTCAGCTTTCTCAATTCATCAGCCTGGTATTCGTGGGTGAGAGGTTCGACGATCTGGTCCAAATGCCCCTCCATGACTTCGTCGAGCTTGTAGAGAGTGAGGTTGATCCGATGATCGGTTAAACGGCCTTGAGGAAAATTGTACGTGCGGATACGTTCAGATCGATCTCCAGATCCGACTAGGGACCTTCGTTGCTCCGACTGTGCCAATTGTTCTTCCCTCCTGGCGGCATCAAGTAGTTTCGAGTGCAGTAAGGTCATCGCTTTAGCGCGATTCTTATGCTGCGATCGCTCGTCTTGGCACTCAACAACGAGTCCGGTGGGGATATGCGTTAGACGGACAGCTGACTCCGTCTTGTTGACGTGTTGACCTCCAGCCCCGGACGATCGATAGGTATCCACGCGCAGCTCGCTTTTGTCGATCGTCACTTCTTCTATTTCGTCAACTTCCGGAATAACCGCCACGGTACAAGCTGACGTGTGTACCCGTCCTTGCGATTCGGTTTCCGGTACCCTTTGTACTCGATGTGCCCCCGATTCAAATTTCATACGGCTATAAACTCGATTTCCCTGAATACGAGAAATAACCTCCTTGAAACCGCCGTGTTCGCCCGGCCTTTCGTTTAGGATCTCGATCTGCCAGCCCTTCGATTCGGCCCAACGCAGGTACATGCGAAAAAGATCCCCAGAAAATAGGGCAGCTTCATCGCCTCCGGACCCTGCACGAATCTCTAGAAAGACGTTGGAACCGTCACTGGGGTCTTCGGGAAGCAAAAGCGTTTCTATGGCTCGACCAACGTCATCGATTTCGACGCGTAGCACGGCTATATCGTCTGCGGCTAGGGCTTGTATTTCCCGGTCGTCGTCGAAGGTTAATGCTGATGCGTCTTCAAGATGTGAGATTAATTTCTTGTACCGCTGATAATGAGTGATTAAAGGTTCTAGTTCCGAGTACTCGCGACTGAACTCGACGAATTGGTTTCGATTGCCGGTGACCGCTGGATCTGAAAGTAGACGTGTTAATTCTTCTTGCCGATCCGCAAGGCCCTGGAGTTTCGCGATGACAGTTTCCGTTAGTGCCATGATGATTCAGTCGAGCTCCAGGCTTTTGCGGATATAGTCGAGAATTTCTTTCCGATCATCTGACGCCGCATTTCGTATCGTCAGCGTTGGCGAATGAATTAGCTTGTTCGTCAGATCATGAGCAAGTCTCGATATCAATTCACCAGGATCAGAACCCGAATCAAGCCGTTCAATAGCTTTTTTAAGCTCTGCATCTCGAACACTGTTAGCGGAACCGCGAAAAAGTTCTATCAGTTCTCGGCCGGTACGTGCGCCTTGTTCACGTGCGTATTTCTCAACAGCCCCGACAATAATTTCTTCCGCCTGTTCCGCAGATTCCTTGCGGCCCTCGACATTTTCTTCAATAACCGCAGTGAGGTCGTCGATAGTGTAAAGGTAGACGTCTTTCAGTGTCGCAACTTCTGGGTCGATGTCGCGAGGTACGGCAATGTCAACCATAAAAAGAGGTCGATATCGACGGTGTCGCCGTGCTTGTTGGACAGTTTTCTTGGCGATTACGGGTTCGGGGCTCCCAGTCGAACTGATGACGACATCGTATTCGTGCAGTACATCTCCAATTTCTGACAAACGCATCGAATGGTCAGCTACTTTTGCTGCCAAGGAATTCGCATTTTTCAGGCTACGGTTTGCGATGGCGATTCGACGTACGCCCGCTCTCCTCAGATGGCGGGCTACCAATTCGATTGTCTCGCCTGCGCCTACAAGGAGCGCGCTTGTTGTGGCTAGGTCGGAAAAGATTTGGCGGGCCGTAGTCACAGCAGCGGACGCTACCGATACGGGGTTTCGACCGATATGGGTGCGAGAACGAACTTGTTTGGCCGCATGGAAAGTGTGACGTGCTAATAGGTTTAGTTCGGGACCCAAGGTTTCTGCCCGCCGAGATGAGTCATAGGCATCCTTAACTTGGCCCGTGATTTGCGGTTCGCCGAGAACTTGGGAATCGAGACCGGACGTCACACGCATCATGTGGCGTGCAGCTTCAAGATCCCAGTAGGTGTAGTTTACGGCGTTAAAGTCATCCAGTTGACCCTGTCGATTTCGAAGAAGCCAGTGGACTAAGTTTTCACGCGCAGTCTTTTCAATCGAACAGTAAATTTCTGTGCGGTTACAGGTGGAAAGTATGATGGATTCCGTCAGACCTTGGACTGAGTTCGTAAGTTCCTTTAGGACAGGCGCGATGTCGGTCTCGGGGAACGCGAACTTCTCCCTAACTGACACGTCGGCCGTGCGGAAACTAATGCCGATAGCAAGAAGTGCCATGGTGGTCTGGTATGGTCAGGGCCAATCTCCCGAGTTCAACCATGTTATCAGAACCCTCATCAGTAGATTGGTATGAATATACCTAAGCTATTATTAATTAAGCTTTTTTTCTCTTTTTTCGTTGTATCTTGTAGCTCGTTGCCACGGTCTGATCTGGCTGGCACCGCGGATTTTATACTTGAAGGTCGAATAGGAATTCGGGGAGAGGACCGAGCGACAAGCGCAAGTATTAGATGGGTACAGTCCGAAAATAACTTCGATATGGTTCTATGGGGACCGTTAGGTCAAGGCAAGACAAGACTCTCGGGCGACACCTCATCGATGACGCTACGAACCGCCGGCGGAGATCACTTTGAAGGTGTCGTTCCGGGTGAAATTTTACAGCGACATCTGGGTATTTCTGCACCTATTGATGCCTTCAGTGTTTGGGTACTGGGCAGACCTACAATCCATTCACCGGCACAAGGTTTCGAACGAGACGAATCTGGAGACCTTATCGCTTTCAACCAACTAGGCTTCAATTTGGCATACAGCGATTTTAGGGTTGTCGAAGGACAGCGACTGCCCCATCGGATTATTTGTTCGGAAGGAGCGACTCAGATTACGATACTGGTTAAGCGTTGGACATTGGTGCTAGCGCAGTAAAAGAACGGGTTAGTTTCCGGCAGTCGGGACTGCTTTGTCGCTTTTCTTTGTAATAATTCGATCGCGTTGACACGATCGCGTTGACACGCCACGGGCGACGAATCCAGAATACCCGGCGTCGCGAGCCCCGACGGGTCAGTGATGGGGTGTCGCCAAGTGGTAAGGCACCGGGTTTTGATCCCGGCATTCGCAGGTTCGAATCCTGCCACCCCAGCCAAACAGTGCATTCAGGGAAACGGGGGTAATGTTGAGTGACCTCATGATTTTCAGCGGGAGCTCGGTGTGCGAGCTTTCGCGTCGTATTGTTCGTGAATTACGGATTGAACAAGGTACGGCGCTGGTGGATCGTTTCAGTGACGGCGAAGTTAATGTTGAGATTCGGGAGAACGTCCGTGGCAAGGACGTCTTCATAGTGCAATCGACCTGTGCGCCAACGAACGACAACATTATGGAATTGTTAATCATGGCTGACGCGATTCGTCGGGCGTCAGCACAGCGAATTACAGCGGTGATTCCCTACTTTGGATACGCGCGTCAAGACCGACGGGTGCGATCGGCACGCGTGCCGATTAGCGCGAAAGTTGTCGCAGACGCACTCACGGGAGTGGGCATCGATCGCATTATGACCGTTGATTTGCATGCGGATCAGATCCAAGGGTTTTTTAATGTGCCCGTCGACAATGTATACGGGTCCCCTGTTCTCGTGGACCATGCTGTACAGCAGAACTATGAGAACCCGGTCGTGGTAAGTCCTGACGTGGGGGGCGTGGTGCGAGCTCGTGCGCTAGCGAAACAAATTAACGATGTTGATCTCGCCATTATCGACAAGCGTCGGGATCGGGCGAACGAATCGGAAGTAATGAATATTATTGGTGATGTCGACGGTCGTACGGCCATCCTAGTCGACGATATGGTCGATACAGCAGGTACCTTATGCAACGCGGCTCGCGCTCTGAAATCTCAAGGAGCGCGTGGTGTTGTTGCTTACATTACCCATGCCGTGTTGTCTGGGGACGCTGTGAATAGTATCAAGGCCTCGGACATCGACGAAATGGTCGTGACAGATACCATCCCTTTGTTTGAGGAGGCGGCGAGATGTGGCAAGATTCGCCAGCTCAGTCTCGACCGGGTCCTGGCAGAGGCGATTCGGCGGGTAAGTAACGAAGAGTCGGTCAGCGCGATGTTTCGTTAACGACCGTCTTAGGCGGTTAGGCTATGGCATGTGTATCGAAGGATCGGTCTCGATCCGTTACAAAATCTAGTTAATGGAGAGCCGATATGGCTGATTCGATTGTGATTAAGGCCGAACGGCGCGAACAGATGGGCAAGGCCGCGAGCCGTCGCCTGCGTAAGAAGGACGACAAAGTGCCGGGTATCCTCTACGGAGGTAGCGATGACCCCATTCCCCTAGTTATGGACCACAAAGATCTCTTCAAGGCAATGCAAGACGACTCGTTCTTTTCACAGGTACTGGAAGTCTACGTTGGCAAAAAGTCTCAACAAGTGGTCGTACGGGACCTACAGCGTAATCCCGCCTCCGAGAAGGTTACTCATGTTGATTTTCTTCGAGTCCAGGCAGACAGGGAAATCAATGTGGCAATCCCATTGCGATTCTTAAATGAGGAAGAATGCAGCGGAGTGAAAGTTGGCGGGGGAAGCATTTCGCATAATCTTACCGAGATAGAGATTAGCTGTTTGCCTGCGAATTTACCGGAATTCGTTGAAGTTGATATGGCCGAGCTCGAAATTGGTGATTCCGTCCGATTATCGGACCTTACTGTACCGAAAGACGTAGTTATCGTTGCTTTGGCTTCCGTCGAGGAAGACCGAGACGTGCAAGTTGCAAGCGTCTTAGCTCCTCGACTTGAAATTGACGGCGACGAGGAAGGGGATGACGAAGAGGGCTCTACAACGAGTGACTCAGTTGAGAGTGGAGTTGGTGGGGACGATTCTGCAACGGACGAAGCTGACTCAGATTAATTTCGGGCGTCGGTAGGGAGGCCGGAGTGGCGGACCTACGGCTGATCGTAGGACTTGGTAATCCGGGGCGTGAATATGCCTCGACCCGCCACAATGCGGGCGAACGCTGGTTACGATGTTTTTCAGATCGTTTTGAAATTGCATTAGGAGCAGAGTCTCGTTTCCTAGGTGAAAGTGGGCGTGCTGAGCTCTTTGGCCAAGAGGTGCGAGTTCTTTTCCCGACGACGTTCATGAATGCCTCGGGCGAATCTATTGGAGCAACAGCTCGTTTCTTCAAGATTGCGCCGTCCGAGATTCTTATTGTTTACGACGACGTTGCTTTTCCGGTTGGGGTGTCCAAGATAAGGTTGGGAGGTGGGCACAATGGTCATAACGGAATTAAGAGTGCGATCGGGGCGTTCGCTGGAACGTCTGATTTTGCACGTTTGCGAATTGGTGTAGGCCATCCAGGTGACCCGGACAGGATGACCCCGTATCTCACACGGGCGAGGATGTCGGTTGACGACCTCGATAAAGAGCGCGCGAGTGCTTGGCTAGATGACGAGGTCGTTGAATTTGCACTGTCAGGGCATTGGCAGAAAGCGATGACTCGTTTTCACGCACCCGAAGAAGGGCAGGTCGACGCTTAATGGGATTTAATTGCGGAATCGTGGGGTTGCCGAATGTTGGCAAGTCCACGTTATTTAATGCGCTCACCAACGCGAAAGTTGAGGCGGAGAATTTCCCTTTCTGTACGATCGAGCCGAATACGGGCGTTGTACCGGTTCCGGACCCTAGGTTGGATCGCCTTGCAGAGATCGTTCGGCCGGAGCGAGTAATTCCTAGTGTCATGGAATTTGTTGATATCGCTGGCCTGGTAGCAGGTGCCTCCGAAGGTGAGGGGCTCGGTAATCAGTTTCTGGCGCACGTTCGAGAAACGCAAGCAATTGCCCACGTAGTTCGTTGTTTCGAGGATGCAAACGTCGTTCATGTTTCTGGCCGCGTATCGCCGGCAGACGATATCGGAATCATCGATACGGAATTAGCCTTGGCGGATCTCGATACCGCTGGTCGCGTTCACGATAGGCTGAGGCGAATGGCCAATGCCGGGGATAAAGACGCGCGAAAGACCATGGAGGTCGTCGATAAAGTAATAGCGGCGCTTGATGATGGGATATGCGTGCGAAATTTGGGTCTCGATGAGCGTTCCCGTACGGCAATTGAAGATTGTCATTTCATTACCGCCAAACCAGTCATGTATATCGCAAACGTTGCTGAAGACGGATTTGTCGACAACCCGTTGTTGACAGAAGTCGCGTCTCTTGCAGACTCGGATGGTTCGGCGTTAGTTCCGGTATGCAACAAAATTGAGTCGGAAATCGCGGAACTTGACGACAGCGAAAAACTGGAATTCATCTCCGATCTTGGCGTCGATGAACCGGGACTTAATCGTGTCATTCGCGCTGGCTATCGACTCCTGGGTCTTCAAAGTTACTTTACGGCGGGTCCAGAAGAGGCGCGTGCCTGGACGATTCCGGTGGGCACATTGGCGCCTGCCGCTGCCGGTGTCATTCACACCGACTTTGAGAAAGGTTTTATTCGCGCGGAGGTAATTGCCTACGAGGACTTTGTACAACACGGGGGCGAGTTGGCGGCTCGGGAAGCAGGGCGGTGGCGCCTTGAGGGCAAGGAATACGTGGTTGCTGACGGCGATGTCGTTCACTTCCGATTTAACGTGTGACTCGATGGGAGTTATTGCTTCGAGACGATGCTTATCGAACGCTTCAAGATGCATAAACGCTGCCCTTTCGGGGATGAATGCGATCTGGATCAAGCGTTAAAGTAAATCCCGATGGGTCGCAAGTGACACGCCACTGAAGACGCGGTTGAGCGTGATCTTTCGGCGGTTTATGGGAGGGGATTGTGAAAAACAACAAACTGGGGAATCTTCCCTGGAGTGCGAAAGACGAGGAGTTGCGCGAGCTTTTCGCCGTGCTCGGATCGGTTAGCCCTGAACGCGTAATAACGGACCGGGAAACGGGAAAGTCCCGTGGCTTTGGATTCGTTGAGATGGAGGATGGTGCGGACGAGGCGATTGCGGAACTTAACGGCCACGAAATGGATTCTCGACCACTACGGGTTAGTGAGGCCCGCGGGGACGATAGATAGTTCGGCGACCTATGACGGGTCGCTGATGCCGTCTGTTCGAAAGGCGAGCACGTTGGTGCACCATGGCGGACTTATGGATTGGTGGGGTTTGGGAGGGGTCACTGGTGGGCCTACAAGCGTTGTGACGACACCTTCTCGTTGAACGTAAGCATATTCAGCATACGCTGCCACATAAATTTTTAGGCGGTGGCTTGTGGGCCCTTGTTCTGGCAACGGAACGATTCGATCAAAGAGTTCTAGGCAGTCGTTATACGACGGGGGGCGTGGATACATCCAATGGGTTTCACTCGCGACGATCCACCAATCCGTGTCTTCGTTGATATCAACGTGCTCTGCGCCTAACACCGCGGCAGCGAAGGCAATATTTGATGCAATAACGCGGCCCTTTGACGCGTCGCCGGCGAACAGTTCACGGCTGCGTCTTCGTGTAAATTTAATGGCTTCGTTCTTCACATCAAGATCGGTAAACCGAGCCATGCTCAGCGTAAGATCACAGGGCCTCGTCGTTAAGACGCCAAACTAACCTGTTTGTGGCGTTGGCGTTCGATATAACCCTTCTAAGTGCCAATAGTAAGGAGAAGGTTGGGCGGTTTCCATTTGTTACGGGAGCCATCGAAATGACACCGATTTTCTTATGGCTTTCCCGCTAAAGCGAGGGGTTTCAGGTCCTATATACGTTACATCCAAGATACAAGTTGACACTAATGAGTCATTATGATTAATGCTTAGATAGGAACAAGGTCAGAATTTTGGGAGAGGTAATGCACACAAATAAACCACGAAACAGTGCAGTACCGGGGCGCCTTCTGTTGAGAGGAATGTCCTGGTTTGTATTAGGTGCGTTGGCATGGTCTTACCAGGTACAAGCAGATGATGATGCAGACGACATGATCGAAGAGATCATTGTCACGGGATCTTTGATCAAGCGTGATAACTTTGACTCGGCATCACCTTTGCAGGTCCTGGAGGCAGCAGAAATTGAAGCTGAAGCCACGCCGGCACTTGGGGAGATCATTTATAACCAGACTTTCAACTATGGTTCGGACGCGTTTTCGTCGCACTACTCGGTAACCAACCCAGAAGGAAACCGAACGGGGGCGAACTTCCGTGGTTTGGGTGGGGGCGCGACGCTCACCCTGTTGGACGGTAAACGGGTGCTCGATAGCAACCTGAACAACCTTATTCCACAGATCGCGATCGAGCGTATTGATATTCTCAAAGACGGGGCGTCGGCCATCTATGGCTCGGACGCGGTCGCAGGGGTTATCAACGTGATTCCCAAGAAGGCGTTTCAGGGCGCTGAAATCGGCGCGTTCTTTAACACCGACCACCACCGCGATCATGATGAATACGTCGTAAACTTTATTATCGGCGACACCATGGACCGAGGGTATTTCACCCTCGCGATGGAGCATCGCGAGAGGACGGGACTAGCCCAAACAGAGCGTGCCAACCTCCTTGGACGCAGCGTATCGAGTTCAGGTACCGGTAACCCAGGTTCTTATAACGTGCCGGTCCGCGATGCAGCGGGTGCCATTACGGGGGTGCAGCAGACGGCGGACCCTGGCTGCGGCGTGGCCGAGAGCCCCGGTGGCAATGGTTCCGACCAAGTCGGCAACGTGCGCAACAACATTAGCGGGCGCCTTTCTGGAGCCATATGTCGGTTTGAGTTTGGCGAGTTCTTTAACTTCGTCTCGCCCAACAAGGTTCTGAATACGTATTTGAATTACGAGTATCAGATCAACGATCAAATGGTTTACACCTCGGACATCATTTATTCGCGGCAACGATCGCAAAGTCGGGGATCCCCCACCAACCCGGGTGGTCGTATTCGAGACATTAACCTGATCCTTGGCGGGATCATGGGCGACCATCCAGGTAACCCATACCGGGCGTTCTATGATCGCGACGGGGACGGCGCTGTTGATGCGAGCGGAAATGAATTGCTGTTTGCTGCCGACGCAAACGCTGACGGTGTTCCCGATCGAGACGATGCCGGTGCGGTCATTCTGGCTGATCAGCCATTCAGTTCTGCGTCGGGTATTCCCTTTAACGAAGACGTGACAATTGCCGCGTTACGTTTGTTCGGAAAATTGGGAACGTTACCCAATAACCTTGATGCGTCGGGTGCGAACATCGGATACGCGACCTACGACATCAACACCTATCGCATGAATCACTCGATCCTTTACAACTTTGATAACGGGTGGGATTTGACCGGGACCGCGAGTTTGCAACAGAACGTCGACCTTCGGTTCCGCAAGAACCAGAGTTATCGAGCGGTGCTGCTGGGTCTCCAGGGGATGATCGGTCCTGAGCCGGGCATAACGGAACTTGCCGACTCATACCGGTACTACAACCCGTTTTCAACCAGCGCGCTTAACTGTGAGAACCGTGTCTGTACGGATCCGGGCGCATGGAGAGATCCGAATTTGGGCGATTATCCGAATACGCAGTTTGTTGCCGATTCGATCGACATCAACGCGATTCGCTTGCTCAAAACCAAATTGCTCACGTACGACGTGCTTGCTACCGGGGAATTACACGAAGGTTGGGCAGGTTCGATTGATGGGGCATTTGGCCTCGAATACCGAAAAACCAGGTTGATCTGGGACGCCAGGAGCGACGAGAACCAGTGCAACAACTGGTATGACGCGTGTTCGCTCGATTACGGGGCGACAGACTCCGTGCAATCGGCGTTCGCAGAAATCGCTCTGCCGTTGGTTGATGACGACCAATTTGGCTACGCTGAGATGCAAATTGCCGGACGGTATTCGTCTTACGCCGGGATCGGTTCTTCGTACGACCCAAAAATTGCCATTCGGTGGCAGCCGTTAGACTGGTTAGCGATCAGAGGTTCTTTCTCGACAGCGTTTATTGCTCCGAGCATGGCCCAGCGGTTTACGCCCAAGAGTTCGTTCTTGCAGTCGACCAACGACCTGTTGTTTAACGACCGCGAAGCGACGTATCGAACCAACGTGTTCCAAGGCAATCCCGATCTCGAACCGGAGCAAGCGGAAATCACAAACGTCGGCTTTTCTGTAGCACTGGACGAATTTTGTGACAACTGTGACCTCAACTTTGGGGTCGACTACTCCAACTTCTTCTTCGAAGATCGAATCACCTTGCTCCGAGGACCGCGGGTCGTTGATGCGGATTTTTCCAAGTTCTTGGAAGCGTATCCGCAAGCCGACCTGGCTAATGTCAGTCGTGACGATGCCGTTGCTTGGCTCAATTGTTGTGCCAACCCAAACATCGTTCGGGGCGGCGCGCCGTCTTACACGATCGTTCAGGTGAACGCGTACTACTTGAACGCGCAGGTAATGGAACACACGGCGATCGACGTTTACGCCGATTACACCTGGCATAGCGACGAATACGGCAGCATACGCGTCGGGATCGAAGCCACGCATATCGACGAGTTCAGTTATGACTTGGGCGGTGGTGTGACAGGCGATGCGGTTGGTAAACAAAATCTTGGTATTGACGTCATCCCGACGCTGCCCGAGCAGCGTGCGATCGCGACCGTGAACTGGTCCAGGGATAACACCAACTTGTTACTGCGAGCGCGCTGGAACAAGGAAGTGGATGCCGCCTGGACCGCGACAGACATCGATGCACTGACCTACATCGACCTTACCTACACCCATCGGTTAGATGGATTGACGGGTAGTGGTAGCAATACGGTGCTTGAGATCGGCGGACGAAATATCACCGACCAATATCCCACGCCGTTGGGTGCGTTTGGAGCCTCGATCGAGCTTGCCATTCATGATCCACGCGGTCGGATGTTCTTCGTGAGAGCGAAGCACGCATTCTAGAGCGCGGCAATCGTTAGCGTTCGCCGGCTTTAGGGCTTGCGAACGTTACCGACTAAAAAGGGTGCCTGTGGGCACCCTTTTTTTGTCTTAAAATTTTTTGGAGGAGACGATAAGACGTGACGATGCTGTATGCGGGCGATCGTGACGAAAAGCAGAGACGACAAGACGAGGCTTTGATTGGCTAGACTTATGCTTTTTGTTGTAGGTTTCCGACCCGTGGGCGGGTCCTGGAGCGTGGCGATATTGTGAGCCGACTTTACCTAACAGTCGTGGGCATCCTATTCCTCGCGGTCGTTCAGAACGGACAGTCGTCCGCAGCCGACTTTTCATTCGACATTGACGGTGATGGGGAGACTGAAGCTCTAACAGATGGATTGCTTGTCTTGAGGTACCTGTTCGGGTTTTCTGGAACGACGCTGAGTGAAGGCGCGGTCTCGAGCAGTGCCGTACGGGCGAGCGCAGATGCTATTTCTGCGTACCTGGAAACCAACGTCGCACAACTGGACATTGACGGTAATGGGGAAACAGATGCTCTGACCGATGGATTACTGCTTCTCCGGTACCTATATGGCTTCAGAGACGATACCTTGATTGCGGGTGCGCTCAACTCTTCTGCGACACGTGATAGCTCGTCCGAGATCGAAACCTACACCGCAGGACGAATCGTCGACACGGCAACGATCTTCGGTATTGATCGACGAATGAGTTTCGCGGGTGTTGCAGTCCCGACCGATTCTACGGAACCGGGTAGCATCACCATCGCCGAAGCGTTTCCCGAACTGACTTTTGATCTCCCGGTTTTTCTCGCGGCAGTCCCGGGCGAGGATCGACTGATCGTGGTCGAGCAAAAAGGCCGTGTCTATGTGTTCGACAATGATTCTGACGTTGCCATAAAGAGCACCGTATTTGATCTATCGGACGACGTTTTGTTCGCGGGCGGAAACGACGAGCAGGGGTTGTTGGGATTCGCTTTTGACCCAAATTTTTCCACGAACCGGTACATCTATGTGCATTACAGTGCAGCCAGTCCTCGGCGCTCGGTCATTTCGCGATTTCGTTGGGATGTCGCTACGGACATGGCTGCGCTCGACACCGAGAAACAAATTCTATGGGTAGCTCAACCGTATTCGAACCACAATGGTGGCATGCTCGCTTTTGGTCCGCTGGACGGATTTTTATATATCGCTTTTGGCGACGGTGGCAGTGGGGGCGATCCGCAAGGAAACGGTCAAAACGGCATGAGCCTGCTTGGAACCATTTTGCGGATCGATGTGCATCCACAGGATCCAGCCGATGTCTACGACATTCCGTTAGATAACCCTTTCCGTAGTAACGAAAATGTACGTGACGAAATTTATGCGATGGGTTTGCGCAACCCATGGCGGTTTTCGTTTGATCGACAGACGGGAAAACTTTGGGCCGCGGATGTGGGGCAGAGTAGACTCGAAGAGATCGATATCGTCGAGGCCGGTGGCAATTATGGCTGGTGCGCGTTCGAAGGGACGGAGCGCTATGCGGGATGTTCAACAACCTTGCCTGACTCGAGTTTTATCCCACCAATCCACGAATACGGCCGCGCCGAGGGTGCTTCGATCACCGGCGGATACGTATATCGGGGCACTCAATTGCCCTCGCTCTTCGGCGCATACATTTACGGCGATTTTGTCTCGGGATCTGTTTGGAGTCTGGGATATGGTGGATCGAGCGTGCTCTTTAATACGACGATCGGAACGATTATGCAGCTCGCATCCTTCGGTCAGGGGAACGACGCAGAACTCTTCCTAGTCGCTCGGAGCGGTGAAATATACGGTCTGGAAGAACCGTCTGGCAGCGGTTCGTTCCCGACGAAATTGTCGATGACAAATATCTTTTCGAATCTTGCGAACCTGACGCCAGCACAAGGCTTTATTGAGTACGACGTCAACGTCCCTGCTTATTCTTCCGGTGCCGAAACACGCCGTTGGCTTGCGGTTCCCAACAATTTGACGATTGGGTTTAGTTCGACTGGTAGTTGGACGTATCCGACCGGATCCGTGTTGGTTCAACACGTCGAAATGCAGATGGACGAACGCGACGACGCTTCGATGCGTCGACTTGAGACCCGTGTGCTCGTGCGGCGAGATGGTGATTGGGCAGGTTTCACGTACCGGTGGAACGAAAGCGAAACCGACGCTGTGTTGGTCGGTCGCCGAGAGACGGAGAGTTTGCTTATCACCGCAGTCACAGGAGGCATGACGAGCGTTGACTACGATTACTTATCGAGCACCGACTGCTTAATGTGTCACAACAGCGCGGCAGGATTTGCACTGGGTGCGAAGACCCGTCAGCTGAACCGTGACTTCGCGTACGCGACGTTGACAGACAATCAACTTCGTACCTATAACCACATCGATCTTTTTAGCGCGAGTATCAAGCGAGCAGCTGAATATGAGGCATTTAAGTCGACTCCCGATGCCAGAGAGTACCTAGACGTAAACTGTTCGAGCTGCCATCGCCCATCAGCGAACAATGGGTTAGCCCTCGATTTTCGCGTTGACACCAACGAGGCTGACATGGGTGTTGTCGATGTCGCCCCCGTAAAGGGAGATCTCGGAATTTCTTCTCCCCGCCTTGTAGATCCTGGCAATAAAGAGACAAGCATTGTGTGGGAACGCATGCGTGCGCTTGGAACCAACGCCATGCCCCCTGTCGCAAAGCATCGAGTTGACGAGGTAGGCATCGCCCTAATTGGCGCGTGGATAGACGCCATGTAAGAGCACGAGGAGAAATCCGAAAAGCGGCGCAACCACGATGCACCAAAAGAGTGCGTGTGGTGCATTATGACCGTGCAATTTAGTCCAATCGCCTACACATACATAGAGTTAACTCATTGAATTTATTGGCTAATTTAGTTTGGCACGAAATTTGCATATATATAGGGTGTAACAACTTTTTTTACACAATGAGGTGCTACGAAGTGGTGAGTAAAAATATTTTCAAGTTCTTCGCAATCACAATCGCGTCGATGTCGTTCGCGGGTGGCACGATTGAGATTGGCGACAACCATAGTATTAGCGTGGGTGCGGGTTTACGAACTGCACTTACGTCGGTGGACGGTAATAAAGGCTTCAACTTGCAGAGCATGCGACTTTACGTCAACGGTTCTTTGCGTGAGAAAGTCAAATTCACGTTCAATACCGAGTGCGAGGGCTGTGTGTTTGGTCAGGATTCAGGAGATCCCATAGGAGCCGCTGGCGACATCGGCGTTTTGGATGCCATTTTGCAGTTTGAAATGAGCCCTGAGTTGAATATCTGGGTAGGACGTATGCTGACGCCCGCCGACCGGATTGAACTCAACGGACCCTATTACGGTTTATCGTGGAATCAGTATACGGTGCCTCTGTTGCCGTCTGACCAGTTAGGCCCGGCCGGTTTGCTTGGTCGTGACGATGGGGTCACGGTTTGGGGAGCCCGGGGAAAACTGCAGTACGCAGCAGGTCTGTTCGATGGTCTGGGTGACCGAGGTAGTCTGCTATTTGCCGGACGGTTGGCATACAACTTTCTGAGCATGGAAAAAAATCCGGGGTACTACACCAGCAGCACCTATTACGGTGGTGGCGGGGATATTTTAACGATCGGAATTTCGTTTCAATCTCAAAGCGATGGTGCGGGCACGGCTGCCGAACCCAGTGATTTCAGTGCATTTATCGTGGATGGATTATTCGAAAAAGTACTTTCAGGGGGTGGCGTAGTCACGGTTGAAGGCGAGTACAAGTCGTTCGACAACGACATGACGGCGACAGCCATGAGTTCATCCGATTGTTTCTGCTTGTTCGATGGCAGTTCGTACTTTTTTACCGCGGCGTACCTGTTCCCGAACGAGGCAGGCGTTGGGAAATTGCAGCCGTACATCCGACGCACATCCAATGAACCCGACTTCGATGGAGCATCGGAGAGCGATCTCACGGAAATCGGGGTCAATTACATTATTAATGCTCATAACCTTCGCGTGAACGCGAATTTCACGAACGGCGATGCGAACCTCACGGGGATGCCAGGCGCTGACGTGGACGGCTTCTCAGTCGGTTTTCAGATACAGATTTAAGGGAGGAACCAAATCATGAAATCTATAACTCGTAGTGTGGCGCTGGTTGCCACGTTGTTACTCGGTCCGTTCATTTGGTCGGCCGACACCATCAAAGTTGGTGTGTTGCATTCCTTGTCGGGGACTATGGCCATTAGCGAGACGACCCTCAAAGACACGGTCTTGATGATGATTGATCGGCAGAATGAAGCCGGTGGCTTGTTAGGTAAGAAACTTGAAGCCGTCGTGGTCGATCCAGCATCGGACTGGCCATTATTTGCGGAAAAAGCTCGCGAACTGCTGGAGAAACAACAGGTCGATGTGGTGTTCGGTTGTTGGACCTCGGTCTCTCGGAAATCCGTACTCCCGGTTTTTGAGGAGTTGAATGGACTGCTCTTTTACCCCGTGCAATATGAGGGGGAAGAGTCGTCCAAGAACGTTTTCTACACCGGCGCCGCACCCAACCAGCAAGCGATCCCAGCCGTCGACTACCTCATGAACGATATCGAGGTTAAGCGGTGGGTATTGGCGGGCACCGACTACGTCTACCCGCGAACCACGAATAAGATTCTCGAAGCGTATCTCAAAGCTAATGGGGTCGCTGACGAGGACATTATGATCAACTACACGCCGTTCGGGCACTCGGACTGGCAGACGATTGTCTCGGATATCAAGAAGTTTGGTTCTGCTGGGAAGAAGACGGCCGTGGTTTCGACCGTGAACGGCGACGCGAATGTGCCGTTCTATAAAGAGCTAGGGAATCAGGGAGTCTCGGCAGAGGATATTCCGGTGGTTGCGTTTTCTCTCGGGGAGGAAGAACTCTCGGGTTTCGATACCGGTCCGCTGGTCGGTCATCTAGCCGCGTGGAACTATTTCATGAGCGTTGATGCTGAAATCAACGACGAATTCATCGATGCCTGGTTAGAGTTCATTGATGACGACGATCGCGTGACCAATGATCCGATGGAAGCGCACTACATCGGGTTCAACATGTGGGTCGAGGCGGTCAACAAAGCGGGGACGACGGATGCGACTGCGGTTCAAGACGCCATCATCGGCGTTACGGTACCAAACCTTTCGGGTGGTATGGCAACCATGATGCCGAACCATCACATTACCAAGCCGGTTCTGATCGGTGAGATCCAAGCAGATGGTCAGTTTGACATCGTTTGGGAAACTCCAGGTACGGTAGTCGGTGATGCTTGGACCGACCACTTGGAGGGTTCGAGGGACATCACGGCGGATTGGATGAAGCCTCTCGCTTGCGGCAACTACAACGTGAAGACAGGCACGTGTTCGGGCCAGAATTACGAATAGGTAACTGATCGAACCGCACTAGCACTACGACGGGCGGCGTTGACCGCCCGTCGAGAAGGGTCTACATGAGTCGCCGGTACAAACAATGAAGGTCGCTGCGCGAAGTTCAACTCGGATTGAGTTTGGGCGTTGGGTGCGATCGTGCCTTGTCGTTGTGGTCGCGGCCGGGCTCGTTCCGTGTTTCGGCTTGGAAGAGAAGAGTGCTCTAGACGCTAGCTTTCAAGTCACCGTCGATCTCCTAAAGACTCGTTCTTTTGGGGAAAAGGCGGAAGCAGCAAGGGCGATTGCGGCACACACGCACCCGCGCACGCTAGAGGTGTTGACGGCGCTGTTAGATGCGGAACTCTACACAGAGCGTAAAACGGATCGTGTGGTCTTTGCTAATGGGCTCGATGGTGGCGGGTTCAACATTCGCGATGCCGTCACCGGTGAAGGGCTCGGTCAAGTGGGGCGCCGAGGGGCGAAAAAAATTAGCGTCAACAATCGTTTGCGAGGTCTTCTGCGAGGTCTGATCGCGGGTATTCGCCTCGACGATAAGGACCCCGATGATCGGATTGCGGCAGCCGAAGCGATTGCCGACGGAGCTGACTCTTCCATGCGAGCGGTTCTTGATGCGCGGTTGCTTGTCGAATCGGACGCCAACGTGATTGCAGCGATCGAAACTGCGTTGGTTGTATTTGATT
>Ga0209445_1000660_pt1 | contig 19157 bp, 17 predicted proteins | sample MarorgKNORR_S2LV_4_FD_188223 | JGI IMG/M metagenome (GOLD analysis project Ga0209445, IMG submission 188223) | Marine microbial communities from the Southern Atlantic Ocean, analyzing organic carbon cycling - NADW_A/KNORR_S2/LV (SPAdes) (version 2) | ecosystem: Environmental > Aquatic > Marine >... | reverse complement strand
GTTCCATGGCGAGTGCATCTTCTGTCTGACCAGAAGAATGATAGTAGTTATTTCTGCGGCCAAAAACCAAAAACCCTTCTGACTCGTAGAACTGTCGCACGATTAGATCGTTAGAGCGAACCTTCAACAGAATTTTCACCACCCCGTTTTTGGCGGCATCAACGCATGCTTTCTTGACAAGACCACGGCCGAGGCCATGACCTTGCTGAGTGCTATTTACAGCCAGATTCAACATATAGGATTCTTCACAGTAAAATGACGGAACAATGTAAGCGATGACCTGATCATCGGAATCGATAACCCAACATTGATACCCCGCTTTAAGACATTCGGAGAATGCGTTCTGGGCCCATGGGTGAAATGTAACTTGTCGCTCTATCTCCACAACTTGAGATATATCTGCACATGCCATAGGCCGCACTATCTCCAGATCATACTGACCGTTCATTTTCAGATCCATCGAATAGAGCTTGCGCGAACTGTAGATCTTTCCACACCTTTCGTTTCTCCAACAGTGAGCGGAGTAAGTATGCCGGGTGATAAGTTACTACCAAAGGTATCTTTAATTTGGAGTACTCATGTCTTTGGCCACGTAGTTCCGCTATCGATGCTGTGGACTTCAGCAGTGCTTGAGCTGCAAAACGGCCCATTGCGATGATAATCTCAGGTTTGATGCGGTCGATTTGATCGTGCAGGTAGGGTTCACATTGAATCACCTCTTCACCCATCGGGTCTCTGTTCCCCGGCGGCCTGCACTTGAGCACATTGGTGATATATACCTCGTCCCGCGTCAATCCGATGCTAAACAATATTGAATTTAACAACTGGCCAGCACGGCCCACGAATGGTAGGCCCTGTTTATCCTCTTCCGAACCAGGTGCCTCACCCACGAACAACCAGTCTGCGTCTATAGAGCCATGACCGAAGACCGTGTTCTGCCGTTGCTTATGAAGGCCACATGCCTGACACTGCCGAACCTTATCCGAAAGCGCCTCCAGTTCGATAGCGTCACCATCTGCTCTAACTGGAGATGTGCTTGACGACCTCCTTTGCCACCGAACAATTCCGATCTCTCGTAAGTGCTGCGATCTGTTATGTATTGCCAAGACTCGTTGGCCCGTCTATACCGTACCGCTCAATTGGGGATGAACGGATAACTGACTCTGGTTGAGCCTGTTTAACGCATTCACGTAAGCCTTTACAGAGGCTATTACGATATCGGTATCTGCTCCGCTGCCATTGACGATTCTTCCCTCTTTTTCCAGACGTACACTCACTTCACCTTGCGCATCTGTACCGGTCGTAATGTTATTTACAGAATACAAGAGCAGCCTACTCTTCGAAGGAGCAATACTTTCCACAGCTTTGTATGACGCGTCTACAACTCCGTCGCCGGTCGCTGAGCCCGTTTTTTCAATACCCTCAATACTTAGTGTAACGACAGCTTTCGGTATCTCGCCCGTTACCGAAGATGCGCTCATCGACACCAATTGAAGTTTTTCATTCACCTGTTCCGAATCGCTTTCACTGACTAAAGCTATGAGGTCGTCATCAAATATCTCGTGTTTCTTGTCAGCCAATGTCTTAAATCTTACAAAAGCTTCATCTCGATCAACTTTAGACTCAAATTCTATTCCCAAAGTTACAAGACGTTTTGTAAACGCTGTACGGCCCGAATGCTTGCCGAGCACAAGTTTGTTGGCCGACCAACCGACGTCTTCTGCTCGCATTATTTCGTATGTTTCTCGACTTTTTAGAACACCATCCTGGTGAATGCCGGCTTCATGAGCAAACGCATTAGCACCCACAATCGCTTTATTGGGTTGAACTGGAAATCCGGTAATTGTCGAAACTAGGCGACTTGCTGGGACAATCTGTGTCGAGTCTATGTTGGTGTCACAGTCGAAAAAATCTTGTCTTGTCCTGACTGCCATCACTATTTCTTCGAGTGACGCGTTGCCTGCTCGCTCACCGAGTCCATTGACAGTGCACTCAACTTGGCGGGCTCCTTTCAGTACTGCGGCTAGCGAATTGGCGACAGCCAGCCCTAAATCGTTGTGACAATGTACTGAAAATACAGCTTTATCCGAGTTCGGTATCCGCTCCATCAGATTCGCTATCAACTCTCCAAACTGGTTTGGCATCGTATAGCCAACAGTGTCTGGTATGTTGATGGTCGTTGCGCCGGCATCGATAACTGCTTCAAGTATTTGACACAAGAAATCTTCGTCTGAACGACCCGCATCTTCAGGCGAGAACTCCACATCTCCCGTAGAATTTCTAGCTTGTTTAACCGACAACACCGCCTGCTCCAATACCTGGTCAGGAGACATTCTCAGCTTCTCCCGCATATGAATAGGCGAGGTAGCAATAAACGTGTGTATTCTCGGAGATTCGGCCGGCTTGACTGCATCTGCAGCTAAGCTAACATCGCGAGCATTAGCTCGGGCAAGACCACAGATCGTGGTTTCTCTCACCTGCTCTGCGATTCGTTGAACCGCCTCAAAGTCTCCGGGACTGGCAGCTGGGAATCCGGCTTCTATTACGTCTACTCTTAGTCGTTCTAGTTGCCGAGCGAGCCTCATTTTTTCATCTGCCGTCATTGATGCGCCGGGACTCTGCTCACCATCTCGCAACGTTGTATCAAAAACAATTAACCTATTAGTCATCATGCACCTCGCTTCTGCTAATTTAGCTGAATACCAGATTGGCGACCAGAGATAGCAGCGCAATCATCTGTGTGTGGCATCGTCTTACAACGATGTGAAACAGTCGGTCTGATTAATTTTTAGTTGGGGGGGGTATGATGCGCCTAACGGCGCAGCAGAAGATCACACACTGCTAAACCCGACGGAAGAGAGCGTGACGACTCTGTCCGAGGTTTCTTATCAAGACAAAATCTGTAGGTGCCTGTGTACACTTTAAATCAGCTTGTTCCTTGACCCGTCAGTATAACTACGAATCATTAATTATCAACCCTGCTGCCTGCGGTTCGGATTTCTGCTACTTCATCTTCAGTCTCAAAGTCACCTTCATCGGTAATATCAGAGGGTTCTGGTTTCTTTCCAAATAACCAGAAGATTGGGCCAGATAGTACAAATCCAATTGACAGCAGGAAGAGTACAACGGGCGGATCAAACGAAATCAGTACAAAAACAAACACGAGTACGAGGAGCGCCATGAATGGCACCCGACTTTTCAAATCAAGATCTTTAAAACTCCTATAGGGGAAAGAACTCACCATAGCTGCTGACAGAACAATCATCACCAGCAACGCCGTCACAACAGTCCAGGTACCCGTCAACCCATAACTCTGCACTGTCCAAAGTGCTGTCGCTGCCAGCACCGCCGCAGCCGGACACGGTAACCCTCGAAAATATTTATTACCTTTAGTATCCTGAGTATTAAAGCGTGCGAGCCTCAGTGCCGTCGTGGCAGCGTAGACGAATGCAGTCAACCACCCTATTTTCCCAAAATCCTTCAATCCCCACTCATAGAAAACCAAAGCCGGAGCTAGTCCAAACGCAACTAGATCGACAAGACTGTCGTACTCCTTTCCAAAATCACTTACCGTGTTGGTCATTCTCGCGACCCGACCATCAAGACTGTCAAGCACGGCGGCTATGACTATGGCGATAGCTGAATGTTCATAGAAACCGTTTGTAGCCTGCACGATCGCGTAAAAAGCCGCAAAAAGACTGGCGGTCGTAAACAGGTTCGGCAATATATAGATCCCCTTACGACCTCTGTCAGTTCGCTCGAACTTGTGGATTTTCTTTCCCGTTTCCATAACTAGCGTTCAGAAACCGGTAAAAAACCGATTATGTCGGTTCCAGACAATACCCAACGACCGAGTTGCACAGCAACGTAAGTATCTTCGGGTAGGTATAGATCGACTCGTGACCCAAAACGGATGAAACCGTAGCGTTCGCCCCGTTCGACTTGCTGTCCGTTTTTTAGATAGCAAAGTATACGCCTGGCAACTAGACCAGCAATCTGAACACTCGTGACATCCCAACCATCTCTGGTACGAAAATGCACAGCGGATCGTTCATTTAATTCAGACGCCTTATCAAGTGAAGCATTAAAGAATCGACCTTTTTCATACCACTTCTCAACAACAACACCATCTACCGGAGTTCGATTAGAGTGAACAGAGAATATGTTCATAAAAATACTGATTTTGAGTGCGCGGCGTTCGACATAGGGATCTATAACATTTTCGATCGCAATAATGCGCCCATGAGCTGGCGAGACGATTGCTCCAGGCTGCCTCGGTATTTCGCGATCAGGGTCCCTGAAAAACTGTGTCACCAGCAGTAGCAATATCCACAATGGTAGCGCCCAAGCTGTGCCTGCGAAAATCTGCACTCCTAACGCCAATAGCGCGAAAATGGCTATACGCGACCACCCTTCCCGGGCAATCATAATTCACCAAGCCTTCAAGAAACCAATCATCTCGCGCTTGTCCATGATAAGCCTGCTCTAATTTACATCTTTGTCAACAAGCTTGCCTTTTTGAATCCAAGGCATCATTGATCTTAACCGTGCTCCAACATCTTCTATAGGATGCGATTGACCTTCAGCTCTGAGCTGCTTGAATCGTTCACCCCCTGACCGGCTTTCTGCCATCCACTCGCTGGCAAACTTACCAGACTGAATCTCAGAGAGTATACGTTTCATCTCTGCTTTGGTTTCATTGTTGACCACTCGCGGTCCACGAGTAACATCACCATATTCTGCCGTGTTCGATATTGAATAGCGCATGTTCGCAATTCCCCCCTCATAAATTAGGTCGACAATCAGCTTCGTTTCGTGAAGACATTCGAAGTACGCCATCTCCGGAGCATAACCAGCTTCGACAAGCGTCTCATATCCAGCCTGAATTAAAGAAGTGATCCCACCGCAAAGCACAGTCTGCTCACCAAACAGGTCTGTTTCTGTCTCCTCCTTGAAGGTCGTTTCGATAATACCTGCGCGACCACCTCCGATAGCACAAGCATACGACAACGCTATATCTCCGGCATTGCTCGTAGCATCCTGCTTGATGGCGATCAGGCACGGTACACCACCACCTTCCACATAAGTCGATCGAACCAGATGGCCTGGGCCCTTCGGCGCAATCATGATGACATCAATCTCTTTGCTTGGTTCTATAAAACCGAAATGAACAGTAAATCCGTGGGCAAACGCCAGTGCTGCTCCAGATTTAAGATTGTCAACAATTTTGGATTTAAATAGGTCTGGTTGTAATTCATCAGGCACCAGCATCATAACAACGTCTGCTCCACTTACTGCGTCAGGCACAGTAGCTACAGCTAATCCGGCATTTTCAGCTTTACCCCAGGATGAGGATTCTTTTCTTAATCCAACAACAACATCGACACCGCTATCTCGCAGGTTATTGGCGTGTGCGTGTCCCTGTGAACCATAACCAATAACTGCGACCCTTCGCCCTTGGATGACACCATGATCAGCGTCTTTGTCATAGAAGACTTTCATAAACGAGTGCTCCTTATTCTGGATAAGTAATCAGTAGATTTGATGAGATCAGAATGCGAGGTACGAACTAGTATCGCAACGCTCGATCCCCACGGGATATGCCAGATACTCCCGAACGGACTGCTTCGACCACTTCCACTCCCTGTAGCGCTTCAATAAATGCATCGAGTTTTCCAGCCGGACCAGTCAACTCGATGGTATAAGTGCTATTAGTCACGTCGATGATTCGACCTCTAAATATATCGGCAAGTCGTTTGACCTCTTCGCGTTCGTCACGTTCTGCGATAACCTTTATTAGCATCAACTCACGCTCAATATGACGACCTTCGGTTAGATCAACCAATCGAACAACATCTATGAGCTTATTCAATTGTTTAGTGATTTGTTCAATAATGGCATCAGAGCCCTGGGTGACTATAGTCATCCTGGAAAGGCTTTCATCCTCAGTGGGAGCAACAGTTAAGGATTCGATGTTGTAACCACGAGCCGAAAAGAGACCTGCTATTCTAGATAGCGCCCCGGCTTCATTTTCCACAAGCAAGGAAATTATTCTTCTCATTCGACTAGGCCAGTTCCCGTTCGAGCGGAACGTCATCCGCCTCAGAAGGTTTAAGATGCATTTCGTTATGCCCTCCGCCCGCAGCTATCATCGGATAGACGTTCTCCGACTGGTCCGTTATGAAATCCATAAACACCAGCCGGTTTTTTTGGGCAAAAGCTTCTTCCAGCGCACCTTTAACATCAGCTGGACTTTCAATCCGCATTCCCACATGGCCGAAACTTTCAGCAAGAGCAACAAAATCAGGCAATGCATCCATGTACGAGTGAGAGTAACGCCCGTCGTAAAAAAACTCCTGCCACTGTCTAACCATCCCCATATACCGATTATTCAGATTAATTACCTTCACAGGCAGTTCGTATTGTTTGCAGGTCGACAGTTCCTGTATGCACATCATAATACTTGCCTCACCCGTGATACAGGCGACCTGCTCATTGGGATTTGCCAGTTGCACGCCCATCGCAGCCGGAAGGCCAAACCCCATGGTGCCGAGTCCACCAGAGTTAATCCAACGTCGGCTTGCGCTAAATCCGTAATGTTGAGCAGCCCACATCTGATGCTGACCCACATCAGAAGTAACAAAAGCATTGCCATTGGTGATCTTATGTAACGTCTCAATTACATATTGGGGTTTTATCTTCGCAGACTCGCGATCATATTCGAATGATTTGAATGCTCGCCAATCCTCGATTCTGTCCCACCACTGCCCGATGTCAGGCAATATCCCATCAGCCTTTCTGGCTTTCACAACAGTGAGCATTTCACGCAGCACTGGCGCGGCTTGACCCACTATTGGTACTTCCACACTGACATTCTTTCCGATAGAAGATGGATCAACATCCACGTGGATAATTGTTGAATTAGGCGAAAACTTGGCCAGGTCTCCAGTTACCCTGTCGTCGAATCGAGCTCCGACCGCTAGCATGACATCACAGTCATACATCGCCATATTGGCTTCGTAAGTGCCATGCATACCGAGCATGCCGAGGAAGAGCGGATCGTTGTACGGAAACCCCCCTAAGCCCATGAGCGTGTTAGTACAGGGAAATGCAAGTTCCCTGACTAGCTGAGTCAGTTCATCTGCGGCATTACCTTGGATAATTCCGCCACCACTATAAATTATGGGTTTTTCCGCCCCCAACAATAGATCAGCGGCACGACTGATCTGTTTAGGGTGGCCTTTCGAAACAGGAGCATAGGAACGCATCTCGACACTGGTGGGGTATTCGTATTCGGTCCTATGCGCAGTCACATCCTTGGGAATATCGACAACCACCGGCCCCGGTCTTCCGGTACTCGCAATAAAAAAGGCTTTTTTTATCACTCGCGCAAGATCTTCTACTCTGCTGACGAGGAAATTGTGTTTGACGCACGGCCGCGTAATTCCGACCGTGTCGACCTCCTGAAACGCATCATCCCCAATTAGCGCAGTCGGAACCTGGCCGGTGAGTACGACCATCGGAATGGAGTCCATGTGGGCCGTCGCAATACCGGTTACCGCGTTGGTCACGCCCGGGCCTGACGTTACCAGTACAACACCTGGCTTTCCGGTCGCCCGGGCATATCCATCAGCGGCATGGGTTGCCCCCTGCTCATGACGAACAAGTATGTGCTGTACATCTTGTTGCTTGTAGAACGCGTCGTAGATGTGCAAAGCTGCACCACCTGGATAGCCAAACACAAATTCAACTCCCTCATCTTTGAGACTCTGGACAACGATTTCCGCTCCACTCAGTATCACGTGCTCACCTCTTTGAACAGCCTGTCGGAACAAGCTTTTAAACTATTATTTAAGTTAATTCCCGTAAACCTTAAAGTATAACTTTATGAATAAGTCGCTGTAAATTGATTCTGCGCCATTTAGCAGGTGCTAGAGAACATAACGACCGCATGCTTGACCAGACTAGCTTCCTCAATCTAGGGATCGGCTAGGCTCCACTCATTTCGAAACCAAGGGGGGGACTGTCTCTCCGACTGCTGTTTGCAACAACAATTACGTGCCACCTGGATCCATCCCGGGAAAGGATATTTGACGGAATCACCAATAGAGGTGAGACTGTTTACTGACCATGAATTCATAAAGTGCATTTAATGGATTACTCCTGAATTGAGTATCGCTTTTATCTCTGACCTCCATCTGACCTCGGACCAATCGGCCTTGGGAGTCCGTTTTAACGACTACCTCAGCGACTTGGCATCATTGGGAATAAAAAAGTTGTTTATTCTGGGTGATTTATTCGAATACTGGCTGGGCGACGACGCATCAGAACACCTCGGGCAATCCGATTATGAGAGGATTCTGAAAGACACTTCGAATACCGGTATGGCAATCTCGATCATCCACGGTAACCGTGATTTTCTACTCGGGCCTGAGTTCAGCATGCGAACCGGTTGTGCTTTAATCACAGAACCGTTCCTACTTAAGACTCAGTCCTGTCAAACGGTGCTTCTCCATGGAGACAGTCTTTGCACTGATGATATTGAGCATCAGGCCTTTCGTAACATGGTCCGAGCCAAAGACTGGCAACACAATTTTCTGCAAAAACCGATTCTGGAGCGAGACAGGCTCGCCCGATCTGTTCGATACCGCAGTGAATATGGAAAGTCGATAAAACCCCTGGATATAATGGATGTGAATCAGTCAGCAGTCGTAGATGAATTCAATAAGACTAGTGCCCGGGTGATGATTCACGGGCACACACACCGCCCCGGCATACACCGGATCGAGTTGAACGACCAGGACACTGCTTACCGTGTAGTCCTCGGTGACTGGGCAAACGGGCCCAGTGCTGCAGTGCTCAACGATAATTTGATCACGCTCTCCTACGGAGAACATCGGGAGGAGCTGGTCCTTACTCAGTGAATTACACTTGGCTCAGTAGAATCGAGTTCATTCCGCCTACTGCCTCTTGTCGCATCGTTCCTCTGCTCTTCCAGCGCGGTGAGGTAATCCCAGGTTACATCTCCAGTAACATAATTGCCATCAAAGCAGGAAGAATCAAAAGTTTTAATCAGCGAATTCCCCTCTCGAACCGCATCAACTAGATCTTCCAGCTGCTGATAGATCAACCAGTCAGCCCCTATCTGCTGACAGACCTCGTCTGTAGTACGATTATTTGCGACCAACTCTCCCGCCACAGGCATGTCAATACCATATACATTTGGGTACTTGACCGGCGGCGCAGCGGATGCGAAGTACACACTTCGCGCTCCGGCTTCTCGTGCCATCTGAATAATCTGTTGTGAAGTCGTCCCTCTGACTATCGAGTCATCAACCAATAATACATTCTTGTCTCGAAATTCGAGATCAATCGCATTAAGTTTCTGCTTTACAGAACGACGTCGTTCAGCTTGCTCCGGCATGATAAATGTCCGCCCGATGTAACGGTTTTTTATGAACCCTTCGCGGTACTTAACACCAATAACATTTGCCAGCTGCAAAGCAGATGTTCTACTGGTATCAGGCACGGGTATCACCGTTTCTATATCGTGATCTGGCCATAGCTCCAAAAGCCGCTGACCCAGTTTTTCACCCATCCTCAAACGACTCTTGTAGACAGCAACATCGTCAATAATTGAATCCGGGCGAGCCAGGTAAACGTACTCGAATATACAGGGCGAAAGACTCGACCGTTCAGAACATATCTTCCTGTGGATATTGCCTTTAAGGTCCACGAAAACTGCCTCTCCTGCTCCGACATCGCTGAGACTGCTGTAGCCGAGAACATCTAATGCAACACTTTCTGACGCTATCAGCACGGAATTATGATCAGCATCGGGTTTCTCGCCGAGAATCAGCGGGCGAATACCATTCACATCTCGAAAAGCAACGAGCCCATACCCTACAATCATGGCAACTACCGCGTATGCACCATGACAACGTTCATACACACGACCCACCGCCCTAAAAACATCGTCCGGCTCCAGTTGAAGTCGGCTGGTACCGACCGACTCACGAAGTTCATGGGCAAATACGTTCAACAAAACCTCAGAATCTGAGTTGGTATTGAGCTGCCTTAGATCTTCCCGAAATAACTGCTCACTCAGTTCAGCGGCGTTAGTCAAATTACCGTTGTGGCCAAGCGCAATCCCGTATGGTGAATTCACATATAACGGTTGTGCTTCAGCTTTAGAATCACTACCTGCGGTTGGATATCGCACATGGCCTAGGCCAATATTACCGACCAGCTGCTCCATATGCCGGGACTGAAACACATCCCTGACCAGCCCACTGTCCTTACGTAAGTGGACACGAAGATCGTCACAGGTCACCATGCCCGCGGCATCCTGACCTCGATGCTGCACCACAGTCAGTGCTTCATAGATAGCATAATTGACCGACGATTGACCGACTATACCTATGACACCACACACGGTTGGTTACCCTGTTTCCTATTGGTTCAACTACTGTTCTTCTTTTCGCCACCTTGCTGGAAGAAGTCTATATCCAACTTATCCACTACCTTGAATTTGAACCAAGTGAGCGGGACCTCGAAGTATGGCACGATCTGGGAATGTCTGAACCATGCCTGACTGGTTGCTGGCGTCCACTCTGCTATAAACAATAAGACTGTAACTATCACGACTCCTCTTAGGAAGCCTAATAATCCACCCAAAAGTCGATCGGCGCCGGAAAGCCCAGCTACCCGGAAAAGCTTAAGTAGCAGCCCACCAACCAGCGAAAGCAGGACTAGAACTGCCACGAAAACCACCACGTAGCCGATCAGCCCACTGAGCCGTTCAGATTCGAGCCACGGCATAAAAATAATGGCCAGATTGTCCCCATACAAATAGGCCAGCCATATTGAAACAATCCAAGTACTCAAGGAAAGTATCTCACGCACAATCCCGCGTAAAATGCCTAACCCGAACGATAGGACCAAGACCACAATTACGACAGCATCAACCCAGATGATCTGATCGAAATTTATCGAGTCCAACACCAACACCTCCCCCGTGTCTTAGAACTTAATCGGATCAACATCTACGGATAGCGTGCAACAAATGCCTTATCGTTTGTGACCATGACTGCCTGGGCTTTCATACGCTCAGCTTCTTCCTCCCTTGAGAACGGGCCCAGAAACACCCTGATCGCTGTCTTACCATCCAGTTTGGTTTCCTCCAGATTTACGTTAAAACCATTTTCGTCAAGCAGGGACTTCCTCTTTTCCGCATTTTCAGGTATTTGAAACACACCCACCCGAACTACCCAGCCGGAGGGCAAACCAACCGAACCGGCCACCGGTCGATTATCGTAAATTCGTTGATTATTCACATCGTTAGAGGACCCTTGTGTATCGGACACCTTTGTCGGTCCAGATTTATCATTACCGGTGTCTGCAGCGCTCTGCTGTGCAGAGACATCGCGCTTTTCTACCTCAATCCTCGAAATGAACGTCTGCTGAATTGGCACCGCCGCATCACCATTGTTGATTAATGTATGGCGATGGCCTTGTTTCTGACCTGTTAGGACTAAGGGAAGAACTATTACGGCAACGACTATTAAAACTACCGCGCCAACAAGTCGATGCTTCAAAACAAACGAATGATCGTTGGGCTGTGGCATTCATGCTTGAAGAGGGTCTTCTGAAACTGATTTGAGTATAGCACCCACAAGATAAAATGATCCGAAAACTACTACCCTTTCGCCGGGAAGTGCTAGCTGCATAGCCATTTTGTAGGCATGCAAAGGATCAGGCCACATCTTTATATCCGAGATCGAATGATTTGACACGACATCAGCTATCTCCTGTACTGGGGTCGCCCGAGGGCTGTCCAGTTGCGCCAGGTGCCAGCTGGCAATTCTCGATCCCATAAGACGGACGACTTCAGCCAGGTCTTTGTCTTTCAGCATGGAAAACACGGCCAGGTTACGCCTGACAGGGTCACGCTCATCAATGAACGCGGCCAGATTCGCTATAGCAGCCGGATTATGGGCCACATCAAATATTCGTTCGACCCTACCCTGCAGTACCTGAATCCGGCCAGGCAATTCAGTGTTTATCAAACCCTCGCAAACGGAATTTTTGTCGACGAGTAGATCTGCATTCATCGACTCAACGATTGCAACCGCACCTGCAGCGTTGTGCAGTACAGCATTGTCCCCCGACCCCGGGATCTGCAAGTCATTATGTGTCCTTGCCTCGCTCCATCGCGACGGATCCGGATTCCAGGTCCAATGACCCTCCGATACGGTATAGCTGTAATCTATGCCGATTCGCTTTATCGCACATTTCAACAGAACTGCCCTATCGACTATAGAAGTTGGCACGTTGTGGTCATTGAGTACTGCTTTACTACGGAAGCGAAGGACGCCGGCTTTCTCAAACCCTATCTGCTCACAAGAACGTCCAAGCCAGGTTTCGTGGTCAAGTGATACGGGGGTAATACAACTGAGATTCGAAGTAATCGCATTAACAGCGTCTAGTCGCCCTCCCAATCCGACCTCAAGCAGTACCACGTCTAGCTTGTTGATCGAAAATATATAGAGCGCCGCTAAAGTCCCAAACTCAAAATATGTTAGGGGAATACCTTGCCGGGCCTGGTCAACTACTCTGAATGACTCCACCAACTCACCTTCCTCGGCGAGGCATTGATTGAGCTGGATTCTTTCGCCGTAGGAAACTAGATGAGGAGAGGTATAAGCACCCACTCTATAGCCTGCCGTCACATAAATCGACTCAACAAATCTGACTGTTGAACCCTTACCATTTGTGCCGGAAAATGTGATCACTTTGCATGGTAACCGAAGTCTCATCCGATGAAGCACACGCCGTACACGATCCAAGGTAAGATCCATAGATCGGAAATGAACCGACTGAATATATTCGAGCCACTGATCCAGTGATTGAAGTGACAAGGACGCGGTCAACTCAGTTGTTGGTGATGCTTTCTTTCCCACACGGGATGATGAAGAGTAAACACCATCCCAAGAACTAGAACACCAACTCCCCTTCTATGCTAGGTCTAGAATTTGGTGCCAATGTTTCTAATAAGTTGATGATAGTGGCGGACATTTGATCTCTTGCTACAATCATATCAATGGCACCATGTTCGAGCAGGAATTCAGCACGTTGAAAACCTTCCGGTAAAGTCTCACGCACAGTCTGCTCAATCACCCGAGCTCCCGCGAACCCAATCAGAGCGTTCGGTTCGGCGATGATCACGTCACCCAACATGGCAATGCTCGCCGACACACCACCCATTGTCGGGTCTGTAAGAACTGAAACGTAAGGCAACCCAGCTTCGTGTAGTTTGTTCAGTGCGGCAGTTGTTTTTGCCATTTGCATCAGCGACAAAATAGACTCCTGCATACGAGCACCTCCGCTGGCAATGAAACAAACCAGAGGCGTCTGTGTTTGCAGAGCGTGATCGACGGCTCTAACGAATCGCTCGCCGACCACTGAGCCCATCGATCCTCCCATGTACTTGAATTCGAACGCGGCCGCGACTAGTTCTAACCCAGCAACTCTTCCATGAGCGCAGATCAGTGCTTCAGACTCCCGACTCTCCTTCTGGGCATCACTAAGCCTTTCCTTATACCTTTTAGAGTCCTTGAACCTTAACGGATCAGTGGGTTGCAGACTGGTTGCCAATTCAGTGAACTCAGCCTCGTCAAATAATGTCCGCAAGCGTTCACGGGCGCTCAGTCGCATATGATGCCCACACTTTGGACAGACCTGGCTGGTTCTTTCAAGTTCCGAGCCATACAACACAGCACTGCAGGCTCCACATTTGTGCCACAAGCCCTCTGGGACACTACGCTTATTTAGTGCACTTCGGACCTTGATCTTGGGTGGAATTAACCTCTCGAACCAATTCATCGTCAGTCTGGCCTACTTTCATGTCTTTGAATCTGATCATGATCTCTAACTGCACGGATAAATAACTGGATCTTCTCTGCGTTCTTCTGACCGGGTGAGGATTCGACTCCACTCGAAACATCAACAGCATACGCCCCGGACTCCGAAAGCGCGGTCGAAACATTACTCCCGTCTATGCCGCCGGCGATAATCACGGGACTGCTCTGGCATTGCTTGGCTCTTTCCCACGAAAATGCCGAGCCTGTGCCACCGTATCTTTCTGATTCATAGGTATCCAACAGAAGCGCCCACGCTTGCGGGTAGGAACGTGCATAGTTTTCAGGGTCGGCATCATCCGACATCCTTAATGCTTTGATGTATGGCATTCCAAAGCCATTACAAAATTCAGCAGACTCATTGCCGTGAAACTGGAGCGCGGTGAGTTTTACCTCACTGAGCACTGCATCAATTTCTTTTTCACTTGGGTCTACAAACACACCAACAACATGAACTAGCGCTGGTAAACTGTCAGCGATGCGCGCAGCCTGGCGTATGTTAACTACCCGAGGGCTGGGATCGTAAAAAATAAGGCCGACTGCATCCGCACCTAAAGAGGCCGCGGTCGCAGCATCTTCAACCCGGGTAATTCCACAAATTTTTATTCGAGTTCGCAAAACAATTTATAGGTTAGCGTAACCGGCAATCGATGTGCCACGTCAACAGGCTTCGGGTTGATGTTACCAGAACCTGCATAGCGGCGGTGCCGGGGGTAAGTTATATCCGGCCGGGTAGGCAACACCGCACAGATACAACCCATCGGCAGGCGCTGTTACACCTCCCATCGTTCGATCACGCGTTTCCAGTACTTCGCTAGACCAACCGGGCTCGGATTCACCCGCGCCGATCGCCACAAGGACCCCAACAATGTTCCGAACCATGTGCTTAAGAAACCCATTTGCTTTTATATCGAACCAAATCCAGTTTTCTTTCTGATTTATGTCAAGCTCGTGGATGATTCGGGTCGATGTATTTGATTGACAAGATACTGCCCGGTATGCGTTAAAATCGTGTTCACCAAGCAAAGGTTTGGCAGCCACCTTCATCTTGTTTAGATCAAGCGGCCTGTAATCCCAGGAAACCCGCCGGGACAGATAAGTTGGCCGCACTGCTCTATTCAGCAAGATATAACGATAGGACCGGGTGAGAGCGGAATACCGTGCATGGAAAGTATCCGGCACCGGTAGCACCCACGACACAACAACGGACTCCGGTAAATTAGAGTTGGTACCCCGCAGCCACGCTTGGACCGACCGATCGGACCCAGTATCGTAGTGAACAATCTGTCCCGACGCGTGCACTCCTGCATCTGTCCGACCTGCTGTAATCACCTGAATCTGCTCATCCGCTACACTGGACACGGCCTTTTCCAACGTCTCCTGTACGGTTACTACCCCCCTTTGTATCTGCCATCCATGATAATTACTACCATCGTATTCGAGACACATGGCCAATCGAGATCTGCCATTCGGAATCATCTTGCAGCCTGCCCCCGGAACGCCTGGTTACGCAGAAATTAAATATTGGAGATAAAGCACTCAACGACGAACTAAATAGTAGCCTTACCCGTTGTGAATGGATCGCGCTATATGATCCAACTTGAATCCGAGGTTCATTACAGCCACCTTGGTGGACGCTGATACAATAGACCATAGTTCACAATCTAGCTACACACTATAACGCACTGATGCCAACAAATAGCGCAAAGCCAGAATCTTATCGTAGCGGTCCGGACGAAACCGGCCATTTCGGAATGTTTGGCGGCCGTTTTGTGGCAGAAACGCTCATGCCACTGATTCTTGAGGTCGAGCAAGCCTATAACCAGGCCCAGATTGACCCAAGCTTTCAGTCAGATTTCGACTTTTATGCAGAACATTACATCGGTCGCCCAAGTCCGCTTTACTTCGCTGAAAGCCTGACTCAGGAACTAGGTGGTGCTCGTATTTATTTCAAACGTGACGAACTGAACCATACTGGCGCCCACAAAATCAACAACACACTGGGTCAGATTCTACTTGCTCGGCGAATGGGCAAGAAACGCATTATCGCAGAAACAGGCGCAGGTCAGCATGGCGTTGCAACTGCTACCGTTTGCGCTCTTTTCGATCTGCCCTGTGTCGTGTACATGGGGTCAACGGACATAGAGCGCCAGTCACCAAATGTTTTCAGAATGAAACTACTGGGAGCCGAGGTCATCCCAGTGGAGAGTGGAACAGCGACCCTTAAAGACGCAATGAATGAAGCACTTCGAGACTGGGTCGCTAACGTAGAAGACACCTTCTATATCATCGGCACAGTTGCAGGTCCACACCCCTACCCTGCCATGGTTCGGGACTTTCAAAGTGTGATAGGCCGTGAGGTGAAGGATCAGATTCTCAAGGCGGAAAACAGATTTCCAGATGTATTGGTTGCTTGTATTGGCGGTGGTTCAAACGCTATGGGTCTGTTCCACCCCTTTCTCGACGACAATTTAAGGATCATAGGCGTGGAAGCTGCAGGCCTCGGCGTAGAATCAGGTAAACATGCTGCATCGCTCACAGGTGGAACGCCGGGCATTCTGCATGGTAACCGAACATATCTTCTACAGGATTCCGACGGACAGATTATCGACGCACACTCTATTTCTGCCGGGCTCGACTACCCTGGGATCGGGCCTGAACACTCGTGGCTAAATGATGTTGGTCGGGTCGAATATGTGTCTGTAACTGACAGCGAAGCATTGGACGCATTTCAATTATGTTGCCGGACAGAAGGCATAATCCCCGCTCTTGAACCCGCACACGCGCTGGCACACGTTGCCAAGATTGCACCTGCGCTTGATAGAGACAGCCTGATAGTCATGAATATGTGCGGTCGCGGAGACAAAGATGTTTTCACTATCGCCCACGCATTGGGGGTGGAACTGTGATCGGCACTGGAGTAGAAACCAGGCTGACTCGTAAATTCTCTCAGCTCGCCAGTGACTCCCGTGGTGGACTGATTACTTTTTTAACGGCCGGGGACCCGACGCCATCCATATCCAGAGATCTTCTGAGCCGGTTACCTGCAGCTGGTGCGGACATTATCGAACTGGGCATGCCTTTTTCAGACCCCATGGCTGACGGGCCAGCTATACAAGCAGCCAGCCAGCGCGCATTGAGGTCAGGTGCGACGTTGAAGGGCACTCTCGACATGGTCAGGGATTTCCGGCTTGAAGACTCCCAGACACCCATTATTCTGATGGGCTACTTCAATCCTATTTATCAGTATGGTAGTCAGAAGTTTGTGAATGATGCCTATTCATCAGGTGTCGATGGCCTCATTATCGTAGATCTGCCTCCTGAAGAAGATGAAGAGCTTTGTCATCCTGCCCTGACGGCTGGCCTTCACTGGATTCGCTTGGTCACGCCGACCACAGACCATAAGCGCCTCATGACTGTTCTACAGAATTCCAGTGGCTTTGTTTACTATGTATCGATAACCGGTATTACCGGCACACGCTCCGCCGATCCTGAACGTGTCAAACAAGCGATCACTCAATTGCGGGATAAGACCAACCTGCCACTAGCAGTTGGATTTGGAATAAAATCAGCCGAACAGGTACGCACTGTCAATCTTTTTGCAGACGCTGCAGTAGTTGGTTCGGCGCTCGTCGATCAGATTAGGGCAAATCTGGATGATAGTGGGCAACCGACCTCAGAACTATGTGATAACGTTATCGAGTTTGTACAAGACTTAGCTAGCGGTACAGTGCGAACCTGATCAAATCATGAAGCGGGAATTTGTGTATTATTTATTATCTAGGGTCGTCAGCATCTCCTGAGCACTTGCCCTCTGATCCGTGTCGCCGTGTTGTATTACTTCGGTGAGCATATTCTTGGCGGCACTGTTGTCCCCCATTTCTATATAGGCCCGAGCAAGATCAAGGCGGGTTCCAATATCCATACTATCGGCGTTATCGGGATCTTCGGCTGAAGAATCCATATCAGAAGCATTTGAACCGTAGGCTGTTTCGTCTGCGGGATTTTCGAGCTGGTTCTCTGCTTTGATCAAGTCCTCTGAAAATTCCAGATCAGTCGACGATGATCGCGTAATTTCATCTGGTTGCACATCTTGCGGTGAACCAACCGTAGGGGTCACTAATTCGACCCCTGGCTCCTCAAGCTCAAGATCGATCCCAATTTCCCCAGTGCCGCTATCGCTGTCACTGGTTATTTCGTTGTCTGCATCATGACGACTGAGGAGGTTTGCTGTGACAAGTGGATTATTCGAGGACATGGCACGACCCATTTGAACGACCGATACCCATTCAGAGGAATCCACTGACAGAGATGTAGACAACTGGCTGGCCATCTGTTCGAACTTTTCTAAGTCCCCTTGCGCCTGATAGACCTCGAGCAACTTCAGCTTGAGATCAGTCCTGGTCGGTTCGCGAAGAATCGCGGACGTCAGCACGCCCTCAGCTTGATCATGGTGACCGTAGGTGAGGTAAATGACCGCCTCAGAAATCGGATCGGCAGCCTTACCACCATCACTCGATGTGTCATCTGATTGTTGTGCTATTGCGGGTTTTTCAGGCCTAGCGTTGGCTTCTTCTCTCGGCTCCACATCAGCAGACTGTTGGTCAGAACTCACAGTATCCTGCTCACCGGTCACCGCCGGCATCACGATGGACGTCGTTCCAGACGGCGTATTATCTGGACTGGTCAAACGTTTTCTACGTAGAACCAGTAGCAGCAGCAATAGAATCAGTATGATTGCTGCGCTTAACATTGCAACAAGCTGCTCATCCTTTTGGTAAAGCTTTTTAAATCCGTCGACCGTGGTCAGGTTGCGAAGAACATCTGCTAGTGCCCCCACAAATCCCCGATCATCTGAGTCGACGGATACAGCAGTTGTTGAGTTGCCGGAGATTGTTTGCTGTACGGATTCCTTCTCTGTGGCGGCAGCCAGACTGCTTGAATCCTTAGCTTTCTCCGCCACAGCTGTGCTTGCATCAGTCACCGCGGCGCTCTCTGAAGTGTCGCTACCCCGTTGAGATGTATTCCTCTCAGTTGACCCACTGCCGGTACTCCCGTTTTGATCTGACGGGCTCCCCGAGCCACCGCTTCCAGTGTCCAAAGTGGATAGTACAGTCGACTGATCTGCGTCAGCCGCAGCCTGATCTGTAGAAGTCTGTGAACTTCCAACGGCGGTATCCGACACCGTCAGTGTAGCGGTTGTCTGATCTGCGTCAGCCGCAGCCTGATCTGTAGAAG
>Ga0209445_1000659_pt1 | contig 19158 bp, 22 predicted proteins | sample MarorgKNORR_S2LV_4_FD_188223 | JGI IMG/M metagenome (GOLD analysis project Ga0209445, IMG submission 188223) | Marine microbial communities from the Southern Atlantic Ocean, analyzing organic carbon cycling - NADW_A/KNORR_S2/LV (SPAdes) (version 2) | ecosystem: Environmental > Aquatic > Marine >... | reverse complement strand
CCCTAGATTAGATCATAATGAATGGCAAATGATATTGATAGAGATTATGAGCGCATTATTAGAATCACGTATTGAACGTGAAGGAAAGCCCCGACTAGACTATATTGAACAGGCAAAGGAAATTGTAAGCGGGTTATATTGAATAAGGTTTCTTCATTTACCTTTTAGGAGTGTATCTGGTTAGCCAGCTGAGACCTGCTAATTTTCCTCCATGATTGAGGCCACTAATTCTTCACTGCACTTCTTAACACTATTACCTAATCAACTTAAAAACCTCCCGTTCATGCCATGTGATTGAAACATTCTAAATCTTGCTTAGTAAGACAATCAATAATAGGTCCGCAATTATTGTAAAAAAAGCCAAATAGTTGTATAAACTTGTCTTAACCAGGTTTATCAAAGGAATATTAGAATCTAAAATTCCAAATGAGAAACATGGGATATAGTGAAGAGTTATTTCAATTCATCGAGCAAGTCAACACAAATAGTTTGGTAACCAATCATTTTGATGATTCTTAAAATGGCTGAGAAAGCGAGCGTCATATCTAAGAAAAGCAGCATTTTCCTCACCATCATTGGTGCCGGCATCGGTTTTCTTGCTTTGTTCTGGGTGCTCCGGGACTTCGATCTTGACAAGTTTCTGCAAACCCTTGCAAAAACTGATTATTCCTTTTTGGTCATTCTAGCTGGATTTATAATATTTGAACAAGTCATCCGCGGGTTCAAGTGGGGATTGATCCTCACACCATTTGGCAAAGTGAGAGTTTTGCCATTGTTCGGAGCCATTATGCTGGGGTATTTCAGCAATTATCTGGTCCCTGTAAGAATAAGTCCTTTGGTCAGGGGTTGGGTGATCTCCCGAATAAAGAAGCTCAATCTTTCCACTGTACTTGCCACGATTGGGGTTGATCGATTAATCGACGGATTAGTCTTCATTGTTTTCTCAATCCTTGCAGCTCTCTTTATCAATTTCCCAGAGCAGGAAGATCAAGTGAGGGAGGGTATCCTCTTTGGAACAGCAATCAGTTTTGTCGCATTCGTCGTGGTGATTGTAGTCATACTTGTTGTACAACACTTTCTTGGCAAGGGTCGAAACCCCATTAATTTGGTTACCAAATGGCTTCCAAGTAGGTGGGAGTTGCGTGTGACAGAATTCTTCAAAACCTTCGTGGAAAGTGCGATCATGCCAAAAAACGGGCTGATTGTTGCGCTGATTGTCGCAACTGCAGTGGTGATGAAGCTTATTGCCGCTTCGCATTTTTACTGGGTCGGACTGGCATTTGGTGTGGCTTTACAATTCTGGCATTACATCTTCCTGATGGTGTTTCTTGGTTATTTAATTATCCTCGTGGGCTTGGTGCGCATTGCTGGAGGGTTCACTGCCGGAGTTATCTTTGTACTAGGAAGTTTTGGGGTGGCCATTGAGGATGCACTCGCCATGACTTTGACTCTATTTGCTGTGTCAAAACTTTCTGTAGGCGTTTGTGGGTTGGGATCTTTCTGGGGTTTAGGGATCAAGCTCAGTGAAATCCGGCAACTCAGTCAAAAGCAGACAAAATCTTAAAAACACAACAGTCATTTATACGCCCAAATGATCGGCTTGGGAATGATGTTTTATTAAATTAATGGATATTATTTTGTCTCAACGAATGAATATTGTTGTCTAATGCCTTGCACAATTGAAAGTAATTTAAATTAAAACTTGTTAAATGAAATAAAAGCTTGCAAAATGTAAATTCGCTTGGTACTATCCGCGAATGTCTTCAATGTGTAATTTACAACGGAGAATTTAAAAGTTACCGAAGTTGTGAGTTACGCTCCTAATAAATAGTCATGAACCTTAAATCAATTAAGGAGGAATGACCCATGTCAGATTCTGAAACACTCACCACAATAGATCCTTTAGAGGGTTCATTAGGTCCCCATAAAGAGATACACGCTTTTTGGCTTGCAGGAATGAGTTGTGACGGTTGCTCAATTGCAGCTGTTGGCGCGACCCAACCATCAGTTGAGTCGTTGGTAAATGGAACCATTCCAGGCGTTCCCAAAGTGATTTTACACCATCCTGTGCTTAGTGTAGAAGCAGGCGAAGAATTTATGCATCCTTATGAACAGGCTGTAAATGGAGAACTGGATGCACCATTTGTAGTTATTTATGAAGGGTCAATTGCGGATGAATCCATTGCTGCTTCTAAGGGTGGGTATTGGGCAGGTATGGGGGCTCGTGAAGTAGATGGAGAAATGCAACCGATCCCTACATCAGAATGGCTGAAGCGTCTTTCTGAAAATGCGGCAGCTGTAATCGCTATTGGAACCTGTGCTACCTGGGGAGGAGTCCCCGCTGCTCTTGGTAACGTTACTAATGCTATGGGACTTATGGACTTTTTGCCAAACGATTACCGAAGCACTTTTGGGCTGCCAGTAGTAAATATCCCCGGTTGCGCTCCGGTTGGTGACAATTTTACTGAAACGGTCGCTGCAGTTTTGCTGTTTCTACAGGGCATTGGTCCTCTTCCGGAATTTGATGAATTGGGTCGTCCTGCGTGGCTATATAATGAAACAGTTCATCGGGGTTGCACACGAGCTGGCTTTTATGAAGAAGGGCTGTTTGCTGAAGAGTATGGAGATAAAGAATGTCTGGTTGAAATTGGTTGCTGGGGACCGGTGGTGCAGTGTAATATCAACAAACGTGGAGCCATCAATCATGTTGGAGGTTGTATGAATACCGGTGCTCCTTGTATCGGCTGCACCATGCCTGGGTTTCCTGATGCCTTCGCTCCCTTTTATGAAAGGCCTCCGGGTACATTTGTCTCAACCACGATTTCTAAAGCAACCGGATCCATCATTCGCAATTTACGCAACCATACTCGTTTTTTTAATAATCGTACCAGACGCTGGGACGAGCAGGGACAAGTTCCCAATGGTTGGGGAAATGTGCGTGAACCGAATTTGATTGAAAAAACGATGCACTATTTTTATAAAAAAATGCAAAACTCCAGCTCATCGTCATCAAAACAATAAAATATTATTGAAGAATGGAGCGTGTTATGAATGATGCAGAACTTTTTGCCAATTGGTATCTATGGTTAGTTATTGCAGCAGTTATCATTGTAGCTGCCGCTGTTTTACTGATTGCTGTCTGGTTCGCGGCAAAAAGAATTTTAACCCTTGCAGTAGCAGCGCTAGGATTGGTAAAGCAAATCAGATCTAATACTCAGTGTGTTTGGAAACTTGCGGATACTAATCAGACTGCTGGAGATATTTTGAATACAGCTCAGTCAATCCATGGTCATGGTGGGCAGGTTGCAGGGGCACTCCATGCTGCCAGCGAACAAGAAGCATAAGAGGCCTACCAATCTTAATTTAAGAGAGAGAAAGTTATGGGAATTACTGAAAGCGCTGTTTTAATTGTCTGGGCTGGTTCTTTGGTGATTGGCGTGGTCGTCATTGGTGTTGTTGCTTTTCTATTGACCATGATACGTAAAACAGCTGATCAAATATTAGACGGCGTCAGTGCGATTTGGACACATGGTAAGCTTGTGGCCAATAATACAATACAAATACCTTTATTTTTAGGAACAACAAATAGGGTTGTTAGCCAGATTAAGTTAGAAGCTGTCGCGATATTGGGGGCAACAAAAGCGATTGAAGAGCACGCTAAAAGTTGCCCAGGTTGTCCGGAATGTGTACTTTCTTAAATATGAAATAGGAGTATTCTAATGTTTGTTATTTTGATGCTGATTACCGTGCTGGCGGCCGTCATTTTGTTGGTAGTGCTGGTATCAAACCTGACTAAAATTGTTGGTGCATTAAATGCCATTGGTGGAAACCCTGATAGTTATCTGTCGAAACTGCGCTGGGGGTTGCGGGCTATTGAAACCGAAACAGGTCATATCCCAACTGAAGTGACCACTCTCAATACTGAATTAGGAGTGATTGCCGAAGGATTGACAGGAGTTGATCAACATTTGGTAAATACCATTGATTCTGTTGTAAAGCAAGAAAGGGGATGAGATGATGTCGCAAGCCGTATATGTGATTTGGGCTATTTTATTGGTGGTTGTCATACTGGCAGTACCTTTATTGGTATCGCTACTCCATCGCACGTATAGAAGTGCCAGAAATATTGAGCAATATTTGGAACAAATGTACACAGCTGGTGTTGGCATTGCCGATAATACCGGCCATATCAAAGCTCTTGAAAGTACCATAGAAACCGCTACTACGATTTTGAAAGTAGCAGGTGATATCAATTCCAATGCTGAAACCGTCAAGAAAACCATGGCTGCCCGGGCAGATTAGGAATTGATAGTTATTTAACGCAATAGTCGAAAAGGTACTATGGATTTTCCAACTTTTCTTTTAACAGTCACCATCATTGTTGTAGCTCTGGTGGTAGTAGTATTGGTGCTTTATTTATTAGGAATCATTGTTGCCCTCTACCGTGCTGGTTCTCATCTAGAAAAACTGGCTGGAGGCCTCCAAAAAGTAGTTGATGACACAGCTCCGTTAGAGGGACACTTGACCACCATCAATGGTGCTTTGGGACAGCTGAACGGTGGACTTGAATCAGTGGACAACCACCTAGTAGCAACTGCTAAAGTATTTAATCTTTAAAATCCGAGGAAATAATGTGCTTTAAAAACCTACCAATCGAGTTTGATCAGCAGGGCAATGCAACGCTGTTAAAAGATGTCCCCAATCCTTATGATTATAATACCACTACTCTGGATGGCGAACAGGACAAGCTGAAAGAATTGTTGGCTCGTAACGGTTTCATTAAGAATGTTGATTTTGACCCCGTTACCAGAGTTGCTGGAGCCTTGGCTTTTCACAGTGTGGTCGATTTAAAAAACCGGGAAGTATTATCAACTAACTCCATGGCAACCCTCTTTCGTGGTTATGAGATTATCTTGAAAGGTCGTGATCCACGGGATGCATCTTATATTAGTAGTCGTGCCTGTGGTGTTTGTGGAGGTGTTCATGCCACAGTCTCAGCGTTAGCCATGGAAATGGCACTGGGGATCACCCCACCGCCTTTGGGTGTGGTAGTAAGGAATTTGCTGCTTTCCCTTGAATATCTATACGATCATCCCTTACATTTATTCTTATTGGCAGGACCAGATTATTCTGAGCAGATGGTCACATTGACTAATCCTAGCCTCTTTCAAAAAGCCCAAAAAACGCCAGCAAAATTCGAAGAAATGCATGGTTATTCTACCATTGGTGAGATTATGCATGACTTAAATCCTCTCACCGGCAAACTTTACGTAGAAGCTCTACACATGACTCGGGTTGCACGAGAAGCATATGTGCTTATTGGCGGCAAATATCCCCATCCACAGACAGTTGTACCTGGGGGTGTTGCAGTCACCATTGATATCAGTGTCATGAATGAAATGTATGAGCGTATACAACAGTTTTTTGATTACTCTAAAAAAGTTGTTGGAATATGGGATGATGTTTTCGATTTCTTTTTGGAAAGCAATCCGGAATATGAAAAGTGTGGATATCGTCCAGCTACAATGATGGATAGTGGTGTGTGGGATCGTCCGGGTGTATATGATGCCTCTTATAAGAATATGACAGAATGGGGTAAAGCCCGCTGGGCTACCCCTGGTGTTCTAGTGGATGGAAAACTGGTGACCACCGATTTACAAAGAATAAATGCGGGTTATGAAGAATTTGTTGAACATTCTTTTTACGAAAAATGGGATGGACATCGTTTTTCCGAGGATCCAGCAGGTATCCCTTTGGGGCCTAATCATCCCTGGAACAAAGAAACTATACCAAAGCCTGGAAAACAAAGCTGGCGTGATCGCTATTCCTGGGATGTTAGCTGTACGTGGGATCGTATGCCTATGGAAGCTGGCGCTTATGCAAGACTCTATCTCACCGCTATGGCTCAGGAGCTTCCTGAAAGTAAATTCCTCAGATCCACGGGTCATAGTTTGCAAATTGATATTCCCAAAAGCACATTGCCTGGGGGAACGTTTGAATGGAAAATACCTAAAATGTGGAACACGTTTGAAAGAAATCGTGCCCGTGCTTATGCCATTCCATACTCAGCAATGGTGTGTATGGAAAATTGGTTGCTGGCCATGGAATTGTTAAGGCAAGGGGAAACCAAGATAAGTACACCGTTTGAAATCCCAAAAAAAGGGACACAAATGGGTGTAGGATTTTGGGGAGCCGGCCGAGGATTTCTCAGCCACCATCTGGTCATTGATGATGGAGTCATTGGGAATTATCAAATCAGTACGCCTTCTACTCTAAATGCCGCACCTAGAACACCATGGGGGGAGCCGGGACCGTATGAAGAAGCTGTGATGAATACCCCAATTTTAGAGGAGTTCAATTCTGCTGACGACTACAAAGGAATTGATATTTTGCGTTCGATTCGCAGTTTTGACCCCTGTATGCCATGCACCACTCATATTATGATTGATGGAACAGACAAAATGGTTACTCGGGAAGTCACCACCTGTGCTTGCGGTGTAGAATAAATCAATGCGCCGGGTACTAATTGGGACCATTGGTTATTTCAATTTGCGAGATTATTCTATAGGACCTCATTTACTGGTACAACTAAAAAATACGCAATGGCCCCCTGGTATAGAGGTGGATGAGATGAATTGGGGTCCGATTGCTATTGTGCAACAATTTCAGTCACTCCCTGAACCTTTTGATCGAGTCATCTTTTTAACCGCCAGAGCGTGCGGGCGCCTTGTTGGAACCATTACCCTTAGACACTGGGTTGGTGGTTTACCTGACGAAGAAAATATTCAATCCCGGATTTCTGAGGCTGTGACAGGTGTTATTAGTACCGACAATCTCTTAATCATTGGAGAGCATTTCAAAATTTGGCCGGAAGAGGTGTTCTTAGTGGATGTTGAACCGGGAAAAGAAGAGATGGGAGAAACTTTTACTCCGGAAGTTGAAGCTGTTTTAGACGATGTCTTGGAAATTATACATGAACTTGCTGTTAATAATAGCAGTGCTTTACCAGATTTCGAGGAAATGAAAGGTAATGAATTGCTGATATAATAGTTTGAGCCTACGCCTCCAAAATTTAACTATCCTCTATTAGTTGAATATCAACCCATCTCGACCTTCCTCCAGATTTATTCTGATTTTAAATCATAGAAGTTACAATCTCAACTGACAACTAAACTGAACATGTCAGGTAAAAAGCATATTCTGATCTCTGGTGTTGGCAACGTGTTACATCAAGACGATGGTTTCGGAGTTGAGGTTGTTCGGCAATTAGAAAAAAAGAACGGTTTGCCTGACTCAGTGGAAATAATGGAGACTGGGATTGGGGGTATTCATCTAGTACAAGAGCTTTACAATGGCTATGAGGTTTTAATTTTAGTTGATGCAGTGTTACGAGATAGAGAAGCAGGTCAAGTTTATCTGTTAGAAGCAGATGTGCCTGATATAAATGAGTTCTCATTTGATGAAAAAAGTGATTTTTTGGCAGATATGCACTTTACCAATCCCTCACGAGCATTGATGCTTGCTAAAGCCTTGAAAATTCTTCCAGAAAAAGTATATATCCTAGGATGTCAACCTGCAGCCTATCAAGATTTTGATTTAGGCTTGAGCGAAGAAGTATTTAAAGCAGTTCCTTATGCGATTGAACGCCTTGAGTCTTGGGTGGAACAGTATTACAAAAACAAAGAAAACTCAGATCAATAACTCATGGAAATTGAAAACGCACAGATCCAACGTCGTCGAATTTTGTTACAGGGTGTTATACAAGGTGTGGGATTGCGGCCTTTTGTCTATCGAGAAGCTAAACAGAATGGGCTGTCGGGGCTGGTTTTAAACAACAGTACCGGTGTGAAAATTGAGGTTGAAGGAATTCCGCAGAAGATAGAAGATTTTATTCGGTCGTTACAAGATTCCCCTCCGGTTTTAGCCAGAATTGACGAAATTGTTGTTGAACCGATTCCCCCTCAAGGGGACAAGGAATTTATTATTGAAACCAGCCAACAGGGGGAAGAGCAGCAGGTCATGATTTCCCCTGATACGGCAACTTGTTCTGAGTGTCTGCAGGAATTGTTTGATCCCAATGATCGTCGTTATCATTACCCTTTCATCAATTGCACAAATTGTGGCCCTCGTTTTTCCATCGTTCAAGATGCCCCTTATGATCGATCCAAGACTACCATGGCTTCTTTTATAATGTGCTCAGCCTGTGCTGCCGAGTATTCTAATCCTCTGGATCGCCGATTTCATGCCCAACCCATTGCCTGCCTGAGATGTGGACCAGATATTTATCTATTGAATCGAAAGGGTGAAAAGAGTAAACAAACAAATTTTGATGCGATTATAACTGCCGCTCAAAAACTAGCCAAAGGAGAGATACTGGCTATCAAGGGATTGGGCGGTTATCATCTTGCTTGTGATGCGTTGAATGATCATTCAGTAAAAGTTCTACGACAGCGAAAATACAGGGAGTCCAAACCATTTGCTCTCATGGTACCAGATGTCGCTACGGCAAATATATTCTGCAAAATCAGTCCCCAGGAAAAAAGTTTACTTCAATCAAATAAATCTCCGATTGTACTTTTATCAAAGCGTTCTCATTGTCCTGTTTCATCTGAAATTGCACCAAATTACAACACGTTTGGTGTGATGCTGCCATATACTCCAATTCATCATTTATTGTTAAACGTCATTTCAAAGATTTTTGGTCGAGACCAGCCCACCGTTTTGGTAATGACCAGTGGCAATCTGAGTGAAGAACCGATAGCTTATAGTGATGAAGATGCCAGAAAACGTCTATTTGTCATTGCAGATAGTTTAGTGGGACACAATCGAGATATTCATACTCGTTGTGACGATTCCATAGTGACAATGACGGAGGCTGGAGTACAAATCCTACGACGTTCCCGTGGCTACGTACCTGAATCATTGATGATGAATTTTCAGTTTCCTCTCCCTTTGTTAGCCTGTGGCGGGCATCTAAAAAATACTTTCTGTTTGGGAAAAGATAATCATGCTTATCTTAGTCATCATATTGGTGATCTTGAAAATTTAGAAACAATTAATGCTTTTGAAGAAGGTATAGAACAATTTCAACAACTATGTGATCTACAACCTGAAGCGATTGTTTATGATCTACATCCAGAATATCTGTCAACGAAATTTGCTTTACAAAGCTCCATTGCTCAAAAAATAGGAGTCCAGCATCATCACGCCCATATTGCCAGCGTCATGGCAGAACATGGCTTAAAGGAATCAGTGATTGGTATTGCTGCCGATGGAACAGGCTTCGGAAGCGATGGCATGTTGTGGGGCGGTGAAATCATAGTAGCAGACTTAGCTGGCTTTGAACGTTATGCTCATTTTAAATACGTTCCTTTGCCAGGTGGAGAAAAGGCCATTCGACAGCCCTGGCGTATGGCTGCTGTTTATTTGCAACTGGCTTTTGGAGAGGCGTTTCTTGATCTGGATATCCCCTTTGTTCAACAACTCGATTGGAGCAAATGGGATGTCATGTCACAGATGATAGCAAAAAAGTTGAACTGCCCCAATACTTCCGGACTCGGGCGACTATTTGATGCGGTAGCTTCTTTATTATTGCTCCGTTCAGAAGTTGATTATGAAGGACAAGCACCTATTGAACTGGAAATGATCGCAACTCCTTGTGATGAGTCTTATCTTTTCGATATCTCAAACACTGTTCCAGTGATTCTGGATGTAGCGCCTATGATTGAAGAAATTGTCAGTGATCTTCAAAATCAGGTTCCTATTGCAAGGATCTCTGGTAAATTTCATTTTACCATAGCTGATATTTTAGCAAAGCAATGTCAACGAGTCCGAAAAGAGGCTGGTTTGAACAGGGTTGTCCTCAGCGGAGGCGTTTTTCAAAACCGCTTGTTGCTGAAGAATTTATTTCAGCTTCTCATCAGATCTGAATTCCAAGTCTATATTAATCATAAAGTACCCCCCAATGATGGTGGGTTGAGTTTGGGGCAAGCAGCGGTTGCTTCAGCTCAATTGAATCAATAGGTTTGCCCATTAAAGACATTAACACCTTTGTCCGACGTTGAGCTCGTTTAATCAACAAACGAAAGCTAATAATCATGCGGAAATCCTTATTCATTTCGAGGTAGCCGAAGGCGAACTGTTTACTATTGAACAGGGATTGTATTTTATAGTCGACTCTGCTGATCTTATATTGGGGTACCTCTACAAACCTAAGCTTTTGAGTATTTGCAGAAAATACTCAACCACTTTGTTGGGACTAACCTCTCTTCACCTGATGACATTTTGAAAGAATTAATACAAATAACCACTTCTAGATTAATCAAAAAAGTAAAAGAAATTGAGAAGGATTGAATTTGTAATTTTGTAATAATACTAACGCCTGAAACCCAAATATTTATTCTTGAATTAATTGTTGCAAAAGGCCTCAAAAAGGACTAGTATGCATCCATAGAAACTGTCAATCGAAGCTATGCTACCACTCAATTGAACCAATAGGAGATGCCCATGTGTTTAGGAATACCTGGTCAAATTGTTGAATTTGTGGATGATGAAAGAAATATTGCCAAAGTGGACGTATCCGGTATAAAACGCAATGTCAATGCTAGTTTAGTGAAAGAAGACAATGCCTCCATTGGAGATTGGGTTTTGATCCATGTTGGGTTTGCCATGAGCATCCTCGATGAGAAAGAAGCGCAGAACACTTTGAAATTTTTAAGGGAACTTGATGGTGGCCTAGAGGAAGAAATGCAAATGCTGAAACAAAGTGATATCAATTAACAAGAGAGTTGAGCATTGTCATGCAATTCAACCGAGCCCAATTGCAGGATTTAGTTGCTGCGCGTTTTGAAAAAAGCATTCGTGGTCCAGAAACTTTCTTTGCGGCAAATGTTGAAATCATTTCTAAAGCCTGTTGGGCCATGGCACGCCGATTTCAGCAGGGGGGGCGAATATTGTCTTTTGGAAACGGTGCCTCTGCCACTGATGCGCACCATGTTTCTGTGGAATTTGTGCATCCGGCCATTGTGGGAAAACGAGCTTTGCCCGCACTGGCGTTATGCAATGACAGTGCTGTTATCACTGGTTCCATGCAAGACAATAATGAGGGCAAACCCGATTTTACCCACCTCCTAGAAATTCTGGCCCAACCTCAGGATATGGTCTTGGGGTTCTCTTCTGATGGGTGTTGTGAGAATATTTTGTCTGCTTTAAAGAAGGCAAAAAAATTAGAATTGTTAACCATTGGGTTTGGTGGAAAGAATGGGGGAGGCATGGCCAAAGCGAATTTAGATTATCACTTTGCCGTGCCTGAAGAAGATCCTTTTGTGGGACAGGAAATCCAGGAAACTCTTTATCATATATTGTACGAATTGGTTCATGTTTTCCTGGAACACGAAGGATTGCTAAAATGATTCAGAGTTCAAAGGGAACCTTATGAAAGTGAGAGAAGATGAATGAGGGTAAACGCACTGAATATGAAAAATTATTATATCCTTTTTTACATGAAGACGGTGCAGTAAATACTGAACAAGTTTTGGCAGAAATCCAAAAGTCGACTCTCAATAAATGTCAGGATATTATCACCCTGCGAAAAAAGACTCTAGAGAAGTTTGGCGAAAAATTGATTGATACTGGAATAGCAATGGCTGAAACCTTTTCAAAAGGTGCCACCTTGTACGCATTCGGCAACGGTGGAAGTTCAACAGATGCCCAGAATGTGGTGGTTGACTTCATTCACCCCCCCTATCTCCGATGGATCCCTTTGCCCGCCATCTCCCTAACCAGTGATATTGCGGTGATAACAGCAGTGGGCAATGATGTGGGATTTGAGAATATCTTTGTTCGTCCGCTTATTGCTCTAGGTCGTAAAGGAGATATAGCTCTGGGCTTGTCTACTAGTGGTAATTCGCCAAATATGGTGGCAGCGATGAATCAAGCTAAAAAGCAGGAGATGCTGACAGTTGCAATTGCTGGTTATGACGGAGGGGAATTAGCATCTTCGGAAGCAGTAGATTATTGTCTGATCAGCTCTAGTGATTATGTTCCTCGAATTCAAGAAGCGCAGGCAACACTCTATCATGCCCTTCTTGAAATCATTCAAGTCGTGATTCGAGATGGATAAGGCTACAAAAAGATATTGGAACAAAGATTGGAATTAATGAAGAGAGACCATGAAATACGTTGATGAATTTCGCAATGGGAATTTAGCCAGACGAATGGCCACAGAAATTACCAATATAAGCAAAGGGCAGAAGTTTAAATTCATGGAAGTTTGCGGTGGACACACCCATACCATTTTTAAACATGGGATTGAAGATATTCTGCCGGAAAATATCGAACTGATCCATGGGCCCGGGTGCCCCGTATGTGTGCTCCCTATGGGACGGATTGATGATGCTATAGCAATTGCAAAAACAGAAGGTACAATCTTTACTACCTTTGGTGATATGATGCGAGTGCCTGGTTCTCAGGGAAGTTTATTAGATGTCAAAGCTGCGGGAGCTGATGTGCGCTTTATTTACTCTCCCCTTGATGCGTTAAAAATTGCTCGTCAGAATCCTAAAAAGGAGGTGGTTTTTTTTGCCATTGGTTTTGAAACTACCGCACCTTCAACAGCAGTGACCCTTTTGCAGGCGAAGAATGAGGATATTCAAAATTTTTCGGTTTTTTGTAATCATGTCACTATTATTCCAACCATTAAAGCTATATTGGATTCACCGGACTTGCGATTGGATGGCTTCATTGGACCGGGACATGTTAGTATGGTCATTGGATTGCGGACATACCAATTTATCGCCCGAGATTATCAAAAACCTGTCGTGATTTCTGGTTTTGAACCCCTTGACATTATTCAATCGATCTTGATGCTCCTCAAGCAGTATCAAACAGGGAAAGTGGTGGTTGAAAATCAATACAAACGGGTGGTTCGTCCGGAAGGAAACTTGAAAAGTCTGGAAGTAATGACTCAAACTATGGAACTTCGACCCTATTTTGAGTGGAGGGGTCTGGGATTCATTACACATAGTGCCTTGAAAATACGCTCTGATTTCGCACAATGGGATGCGGAGGAACGCTTCGAAGTTCCTGGTCTGCAAGTAGCGGATCCCAAAGCCTGTCAATGTGGGGAAGTATTGAAAGGGGTTATCAAACCATGGGAATGCAAAGTGTTTGGAACCGCCTGCACCCCGGAGACCCCAATTGGCAGTTGTATGGTTTCTCCGGAAGGCGCTTGTGCCGCTTACTTCAATTATGGGCGACTTTCGATGGCGTCGCACCGCCGAGACTTGTTAGCAACCGTGAAATAGTTGATGACAGAAAAATTCCAAACATTAGATAAAGCACTCGAAAACCTTGAAAAAAGTCGCCAGGCTCGGAAAGGGAAATTTTATCTAAAAGACAAAACGATCACTTTGAGTCATGGCAGCGGTGGTACTGCAAGTCACAACCTGATTGGAGGAATGATCGGAAAAATCTTTTCCAATCCTATATTAGATAAGATGGATGACAGTGCCATTCTCCCGATAAACGGCTCAGATACGAGACTGGCCTTCACTACTGATTCTTATGTTGTCAGTCCCATATTTTTCCCAGGAGGCAATATCGGGGAAATTGCAGTTAATGGGACGGTCAATGATTTAGCCGTCTCAGGGGCTGATCCTCTCTGGATCTCAGTGGGCTTAATTTTAGAAGAAGGTTTTTCCATTGCTGAACTCAAGAAGATTATCGAATCCATGCAGGCTGCTGCTGAAAAAGCTGGAGTGCATATTGTGACCGGTGATACCAAAGTAGTGCACCGAGGCAGTGCAGATAAAATATTTATTAACACCGCAGGTATAGGTATTTTTCAGGATCAAATCAGTCTCTCATCCCTGAATGCTGAACCAGGTGACAAAGTTTTGCTAAGCGGACCTATCGGAGATCACGGTATTGCTGTTATGCTGGCAAGAGAAGCACTAGATTTTGAAACGGATATCCAAAGTGACACTGCCCCCCTCAATGGGTTGATCCATGCTTTATTGGATGCGACCAAAGCAGTCCATTGCCTTAAAGATGCCACTCGGGGTGGAGTTGCCACTGTTTTAAATGAAATTGCTCTTAATTCTAATGTTGCTATTGCTATTGAGGAAGGCTCTGTTCCAATTCGTCCAGAAGTCAATGGCGCTTGCGAAATTTTAGGTCTTGATCCCCTCACCATTGCCAATGAGGGACGTTTCATTGCCATTGTTGCTTCAGAAGATGCAGAAACCGCAGTCCGGGCCTTGCAAAATCATCCACAAGGCTCCGAAGCCTGTATCATTGGTGAGGTGCTCGAAGAACCTGAAGGGATGGTTTTTTTACGAACTGCACTTGGAGGACATCGTGTTTTGGATATGCTGGTGGGGGATCCCCTGCCTCGTATTTGTTAGAAAGTAAACATGACAATTTGAAAAAAGGAGAATATTATGACGAAAACAACCCCTCTGAATGAAACATCAAACTACCCTTGGAGGGCCTCTGGTTCAGTACATCTTAGTGGGCAATCCCTTCCCACGAAGTTCGCAATTGCTGGAAAAGGGGGTTCTGGGAAAACCACCATTGCAGGTACTCTGGCACGGCTAATGGCGAGGAAAATGGAGCAAAAACTGGTAGCTATCGATGGTGATTCGAATCCCAATTTAGCCACCACTCTCGGGTTGCCGCGCGAGAAAATTTCACAAATCGTTCCAATACCTCGTACTGTTGTGAATCGGACAAAGGATGAGTACGGTAAAAATAAGATAGTTTTGACCAAAAAACCGGATGAGATAATTAATGAATTTGGAATCGATACCCCTGATGGGATCAAACTTTTATTAATGGCTGCCATTGATCATGCGGGTGCCGGCTGAGCTTGTGGATCTCATGCTGCCGTGCGCGCATTGATTCAAGAAATGGTAGAACAGTACGACCAGCCTACTATCGTAGATATGGAAGCTGGTCTGGAACATCTCAGTCGAGGAACGATCCGCTACGTGGACTGTATTCTGATCATCATTGAACCTTATTTTAAATCGATGGAAACTGGAGCGCAGTTGAACAGACTGGCAAAAGAACTGGAAATCAAACATGTCTATTGCATTGCAAATAAAGTCCGGGGTACTGAAGATGAAAAGGCACTTGAAACTTTTTGTGCCGAGCGTGAAATGAACCTGTTGGGGATGATTCCCAATGATGATTCCTTGATCACAGCAGATCGTGCCAACCTGGCACCCTTGGATTATGATGCCAATGGAATCGCTGTCATGGCTATTTCAGAGTTGAGCAATAAACTAATGAATTTGGAAGTAATATGATGACTACTAAAAATCCCATTTACTGGCAAGATGAAATTTTACAAATATTATTTTGGATGCGGGGAGAAGGATTGGGTGAAGTGGTTACACTAGAAGAGATAAATCGATTTCTCAAAATAGAAAAGTCGAATTTAAATGATACTGTTGAGAGTTTGGTGGAAATGGGATATCTCGAACTTTCTACTAATTCCGAGAACATCAGTGAGGTGCAACTCACCGAACAGGGAAAAAAAGAAGGGAAAATTCGTTTCAAGGAGGAATTTGAGAATTTCCTAGGTCACGAAGACCACATGTCTTGTGATGATCCGAATTGCGATTGCCATGCTGAAAGTTTTGAAGGCATTTGCCAACATTTGGTGGAAAATGAAGGTCATCTCCATTGAAGAGAGTTTTGAGAATGGTCCGGCATTTACTTTTTTTAATAACATTCTAATAGTGGTCTGATGAAACATTTATTCCATTCAGTTTTGATTATTTTATTTTCATTTGGTTTAGGTCATGCCGTATTTGCTAAGAAACACACCATCACCGATGATGTTAATCGGGAAGTCATGATAAACATCCCCGTAAAGCGGGTGGTCACTTTTAATAAGTACAACACCGAATTTTTCCGTGCTGTCGGGGGTCAAAGCATTCTAGTCGGGATGGCACAAGACACCAATAAACTGACGAATTACTGGCCGGGACTCAGTAAAAATGTGATTGCAGGTCAGAATCAGCGTGAGCCTAATTATGAGAAGATTGTTGCTTTGAAGCCTGATCTGGTTGTATTTCCACGAAATGGAGCATGGGAAAAAGCTGCAGAAAAGTTGAAACAATTTGATATCCCCGTGGTGGTGATCACTGGTTGGGATGTGCTCAAGCATACGAATAATATTGACCTCATCGGTAAATTAACAGGCAAATCGGATCGTGCTTCCCAACTCAATGCACTGCACAAAAAATATACAGACATGATTGCTGATCGACTCAATGGTGTGCAAAAGCGCACAATTTATCTTGAAAAAACAGTCAACTATACCACTTCAGTTCCAGGTTCAGGCTGGCATGATATGTTGGTTCAGGCAGGCGCAAAGAATATTTTTGACGACATCGATATTGCCAAACAACCCAAGAGCAAAGGAAACAAGCATCAGCTTTCCATTGATCCTGAATCTATATTACGGAGAAATCCTGATATCATTGTCAAGCAAATCGGCTCAGATTTTGTTCCTCCGAGTCAGGCAAAAATGGCAAAAGCGATTCAAGACTTAAAGAAACGCCCTGCCTGGAGCGAATTGAATGCTGTCAAGCAAGATCGGGTCTACATTATGAGCTATTTTATTGCTGGTGGAATCTCAAAACTGATTGGGAAACTCTACATTGCTAAATGGCTTTATCCAGAAAAGTTTCAGGACGTGAACCCGGATCAAGTGGCCAAGGAATGGATTGAAACCTTTCAAGGCGTGAAGTATCCTGGCTCCCACACTTACTCTGGATGACTCTATTTGGAAGCCCCCCTTTTTGGAAGATCCCCGTCATCAATACCCGATGGCGGGTCATCCCTATCCGGAACCGCATTGAGCGAGACCATATAAGGAAATCCTTGCACCTCGCTTAGAAAAGCCTGTACTCCATAAATTTCAAGAATGCTTTGCTCCGTCATGGTTTCATCCCAACGGCCATGAGCATAGATTTTTCCTTGTTTGAGTTGCACGACACTGTCTGAAATTCGTGCTGCCAGATTCAGGTCATGAATTGCCACTATTACGGTCAGCTGCTGTTGTTTTTGAATAGCACGCAACAAGGTGGCCATCTCAAGCTGATTTTTCAAATCCAGCGCACTGGTCGGTTCGTCCAATAACAGGATCCGAGCTTGTTGGGCAATCGCTCTGGAGAGCAAGACACGCTGCCGTTCCCCTCCACTCAATTCCCGTAGCGAACGGAAAGCAAGCTCTGTTAATCCAAGTTGCTCGATAACCTTGAAGACGATGTTCTCATCATTTTTACTAAGGGTATAACCAATATAAGGAGAGCGGCCAATCTTGACTGCATCTATCACAGAAACGGCCAAATTCAAAACAGGTTGCTGAGGAACATAGGCGATCAACTGCGCCATCTCTCTGCGAGAATAGTGTTCCAGCGCTTTGCCGTCAATGAAGATTGTATTGTCAGTCGATTTGAGAATCCGGCAAAGGCACTTGAGTAGAGTGCTCTTTCCTGATCCGTTCGGGCCAACCAGGCTGACAATCTGTGATGCCTCAAATGAAAGATTGATAGCATCCAGAATCCTATGCTTCCCGTAGCTAAAATTGAGATTGTTAATCTTGATCATGAAAAATAATCCTGTTTCTTGCTGATGATGAGGTGCACAAACATGGGGACACCAATGTAAGCAACGACAATTCCTACCGGGATGATAACCGGTGAAAATAAAGTGCGACCGATCGTGTCAGAAGCAACCAATAGCAAAGCTCCGATAATACCTGCAAACGGAATCAAATAACGATGATCATTGCCAATGATAAAACGTGCAATATGAGGTGCCACTAGACCGACAAAACCAATCACTCCCGTGAAACTGACCACACTGGCCGTGAGCAGCACTGCAATAACAATTGTTGCAATTCGGATGCTTTTGATTCCATACCCTAGTGAGGTGGCTATTTCCTCGCCCTGATTCAAGGCATTATAACACCATGCATAACGAAATAGGATTGGTAAGGTGCCTGCCAGCATCATGAGAATGATGACTACTTCTTCCCATTTGCTTTCGTTTAATGAGCCAAAAGTCCAATGGACGATCACGGTGAGTTGTTCTTCGGTTGCAATAAACTGGGTGGTGTTGATCAAAGCACCAAAAAAATAGGTCAGAGCAATGCCTGCGAGAATGAGAGTGGTGGATTGAGCACCACGAAAGACTGAAATCGTCAATACCATCGTAGCGCATATCAATGCTGAGGAAAAAGCACATAACACCACCCAATAGCTTCCGCCTGTAATCAAATCCAGCCCGAGCAAGACCGCAATAGCTGCGCCGAAACCGGCAGCAGGAGAGATACCAATGGTAAATGGACTCACCAGAGGATTCCGCATAATGCCCTGCATCACTACTCCGGCAATTGCCAAAGTTGCTCCCCCCACGACACCAAGTGCGATTCTTGGCAGCCGCAGATACAAAACAATACGTCGGTCAAGTTCAGACACTTTCGCAAATATTTCGTCTGATACCAGATAGTCTAAGATAATGTAAAATACTTGTAAAATGGAGACATTCTTGACTCCAAGTGATCCGGCAAAGGCGATCAACAGCAATAATAGTAAAAAAGTCATCCCAATTTTACTGAGCTGTTTACGAACTAAAGTTCTGTATGTTGTGCGTAACTCATTCATAATCAATTTACAATTTCACTATTCCTTGAAGGTGAAAAGATGAGTTGAATGAAATTTGTGGTAAATATTCCGGTATGGATGAACACGAATTAATAAACCTTAGAATACAGATATATTCTGCAAAAGCGAAACCACTTTTCTAGGGAGTAAGGAAAATGGAGGTCGATACTCATAATCTATACATAAGTTATTCTTAATCATATATAAGGATTAATCGTTTGTCGAAACTTGGAATTTTAGGTAGACTTCAATCAGGTTGGTTTCGGTTTGTTTACAGTTAAAAAATAACTTTCTAAAATTCCATTCTGGAGTATATTTCTTACTGAAAAATTTTCTACTCAGTAAAGAAAATAATTGGCAGTAATTTGGCAATAAAGACAAGACCTATACCCTTTTTTGGGGTATATTGGCAATAATTGGCAGTATTTTTGAGACTTTTAAAGGAAGCAATAATTTGGAACTAGTTACTGATATT